>Ga0315286_10000252_pt1 | contig 42592 bp, 32 predicted proteins | sample YL17G10_0_MG_FD_205038 | JGI IMG/M metagenome (GOLD analysis project Ga0315286, IMG submission 205038) | Sediment microbial communities from Yellowstone Lake, YNP, Wyoming, USA - YL17G10_0 | ecosystem: Environmental > Aquatic > Freshwater > Lake > Sediment | place: USA: Wyoming | collected...
TATAGTCCCCAATTGTTCAACATATGAGAGAAGAAACTGTATCACAATAAGGGAAGTAGGATATACCAGGGTTGAAAGCAGCTGATTGTTGATTTTTCTGTACAGGAACCGGTCGACAATGCATGGGATTATTATATAGAGTGAGAAACTCACAGCAATGAGAATTTTAAATCCCGGTTCCACCTGTTCAGCAAGACCTATGAAATAGATATGTGAAGCCAACAAGATAAACGGGAGAGCCAGCAGAATTTCCCAAAATCCACGTTGCATCCTGAAATATCTTAGGAAGAAAATTGAGCCGATCCAGGTTGTAACCGGGAGGTTCCATTTGCCGCCCATAAACAACAGAAAAACGCATCCTGCCAGAAGCCAGAGGAAATTTGTCCCCAAATTTTTTCTTTCATTTTTCTCCATAATTATCTCATTTAAGATTAATCTATAGCAAAAGTCAGAGTTTAAAAATAGATATGGTTATACCATAATACAAGATAATTCCCCTGAAACGGAACATTTTATAAGTTGAATTGTACTTCTTCGAATACGGATTGTACCGTGGTCTTATTTATTAAGCCACTCTTTGAAGCCATGGACCCTTTCACGGCTTACAATAACTTCATGATTGTCAGGCAGGAGTTGCAGGATCAGCCGGCGGTTGAAATAGCTTGAAAATTTATTAATTGCTTTTATACTTGCAATAGTATTGCGGTTTATCTGAAAAAACTGTTCAGGATCAAGTAATTCACTCAATTCAGCAATTGTGTTTTCTACAATTGATCTTCCCCCTTTCAATAATCCGGCAAACACCAGACCATCTTCAGCAAGGAAACATGCAATTTCATCTGTTGCAAGGTATTTGTAATTATTGCCTGACTTTACAAGAAACCTCCGCTTAAAGGTTTTCTGACCCGACGAAATGATTTGATTATACTCTTTAAGATTTACTTTTAGATATGCTTCCTTAGTACTTATAAATTTGTCAAAAGCTTTTTTGAGATCAGCAAAATTCAATGGCTTCAATAAATAATCAATACTGTTCAGCCTGAATGCATTTAATGCAAATTCGTTATAGGCAGTAATAAAAATCACAGGCAGTTCCAAATTCACCTGATCAAAAAGATCAAATGACGTTCCATCAGAAAGCTGGATATCGGCAAGAATAAGGTCAGGCATCTCAGTTTTGTGTATGAACCATTCCACTCCCATTTCAACCGAATCAATTTCTCCCAATACAGAATATGAATTATCGTATTGTTTAATAAGCCTGGCAATCATGTCTGCAGTTCTCCGCTCATCTTCTATAATCAATATCTTCATATTTCAGCTGAGTTTAGGAAGTTTTACCACAAAGTAATTATCGGATTCCTCTATAAGTACCTCCTTAATGCATTCTATGGCATATCTCTTTATGATATTTTGCAATCCGATGCCTGTTGATTCCTGCAACAATTTCCGTTTGTTTATATTGTTGCGTACAATAATATATTCATCATTTTCAATAATCTCAATGACCAGCTGATTATCCTTTGTAAATACATTGTGCTTCACCGCATTTTCTGCAAGCATCAGAAGTGAGTGCGGGAGTATTTTACATTTTGACCGGGTTCCTTCCGCCAGGTTCACTGACAAACAAATATAGTCCTGATGACGGATCATGATCAGGAAAAAATAGGAATCTAGTATTTCAAGCTCTTTATTAACTGTTACCACACTGTCGGTATTTGTGTCAAGGATGTAACGATAGTGTTTCGACAGATGTGAAATATAATCAGCTGAGAGTTCGGTATTTTCATAAATCAATGATGATAATACACTCAGGCTGTTAAAGAAGAAGTGAGGATCAATCTGATTCTTAAGTGCCTCATATTGTGCTGTAATACTTTCCTTCTTCTGCCGGGCTGCGACCACCTCCAGCTCTTTCACATTCTTCATTGAAGTAATAAAAATATGAGTTCCATACACCAGTATGAAAAACAATATGAATCCAAAGAGCAATTCGGGATTTATATTAATAGATTTTATAATATCAAATGAACCGAATAGATCCGGATTTAAAAATGGCACATCTTTTATGTCTGCAATTCCGAATAAGTGATCCATCAGAGAATATCCCCAGCTAAAGATAATCGATCCTGCAATGACAAAAAGCAACAGAACCGGGGTTACGAATGAAAGTCTTTGGTACCATATTTTCTTGTTCTGTGATTTCCTTATCAGCCTCTGGTAGATTAAGCTGCAGGCTTCCCAGAACAGCATCCAGTAAATAATAAAGTAAAGGCTGAACACCAGGCTTCTGAGGCTTGGTTCAAATGCGCCTGAAAATGTCTGATCGCCCTGTTTGAACAGCAAATGAAATATTATTATTACGGAAATACGAAGGAAAAAGCTTTGCATATTCTTATTCATTGCTGTAAAGTCTTCGAGAATGAAAGTTAAGTATTAATTTTTACAGTAAAAGAATGTAGCTAATTTTTAGATTAATGAGTTATATTCAAGAAAAGCTTTGTTGCACTAGCACTGAGAAGGATTATTTCATGATCCTCTTTGGGTAAAAGCCCAAACAAAAAGCCCTGCATACTACTTCGGAGAAGTGTCGGTTTAATCCATAAAATTGTCTTCCATAGGCACCCCTCTTTGCGGAGCAGAGAGGGGATGGGGGTGAGTTCGTGTATTAAAGAGGATTGCTCGTCACTTCGTTCCTCGCGTTCCTCTTGAAGGTGCTTAACAAAGAAAAAGCCTTGCCACGCTTCGCGTGGCTACGGGCTTTTTTATTTCTGTCCCTTAAAAGCAAGCTTTTGACGGGCTATCAATAAAAAAACCCTGCCGTTTCACGGCAAGGCTTTTTCTTTGTAGCGGAGGAAGGATTCGAACCTCCGACCTTTGGGTTATGAGCCCAACGAGCTACCACTGCTCCACCCCGCAATATCGCGGTGCAAATTTAATATAATTGATACAAATACCAAAACAAATATCCCTTTTTTATGTTTTTATAATTATGTTTGTCAGAATAATAATAATTTACTCATTGTATTAATCGATATTAAATTTTACTGCAATGCCAAGAGTATTTAAAGCAACAGAAATAGAAAAAGAAGAAAAAGAGGTAAAACGCGACTATCTCGACAGGCATATGCCGCATGTGTTTTGTCCCGATGAGGTTAAAAGAGGAGAAAAATTTGAGATTAAGGTGAAGCTGGGAGAGGAGTATGCTCACCCTGATGACGCTGACCATTTCATTAGTGTGATTCAGCTATGGAACCGTGAGACATTGCTTGCAGAAGCACGATATACATCAGGGGTTTATGGCAATATGCCTTCTCATTTTGAAATAGACTTCTATATTGTTGCTCCTGAGGTTTCAATGAACCTTTCTGCTATGGCTGTATGTACAAAACATGGACTATGGCAGAGTGAAGATAAGCATGTGAAAGTGGTATAACATCGTAATATTACCCTTTTTAATTCCGTTTACTGAATTGATGAAGCAGGATTATTATCTTTGCGGGCCTGTTATTTATTAAAGTATGGCTATAAACGATAAGAAAAAACGCAACTGGCGTGATAAATATAGGTTTTCTGTAACTAACGATACTACTTTTGAGGAGATCTGGAGAGTAAGGCTGACTCAATATAATGCATTCATCCTGATTACATTTCTGATTTTTTTTATCGTCGGTACCACTGCTTCACTTATTGCTTTCACAAACGTTAGGGAATTTATCCCAGGCTATCCTGATGTTATTGTGCGACGGAATATACTAATGAGCGCTATCCGTCTTGATTCCCTCGATCGTGAACTGGCCTTAAGGGATAAATACTTCGCCAATCTGAATGCAATAATATCGGGTAATCAACCTGTGGAAATATATGTGCGACAAGATACTACAAAGAATTATAAGACAATAAATTTCAATACCTCACCCGAAGATTCTGCATTAAGAGTCAGGGTCGAAAATGAAGAACGGTATAATCTCACACTTGGCCCATCAACATCCGAATCAGTTTCAGGTCTTGCTGGTCTGCATTTTTTCCCACCGGTAAAAGGAATAATATCAGGAATGTATGATGTCAGAACAAAACATTTTGGTACAGACATAGTTACAAAGCCTAAAGCTCTTGTTTCCTCTGCTCTTGATGGAACTGTAATCTTCACCGGATGGACCATGGAAACAGGCTTTGTTATTGAAGTTCAACATCCGAATAATATTGTTTCTGTTTATAAACATAATGCAAGCCTCCTGAAAGAGACAGGAGATCTTGTTCGTGCAGGTGAAACCATTTCTATTGTTGGTGACTCCGGTGAATTATATACATCAGGTCCTCATCTTCATTTTGAGATTTGGTACAAAGGAAGTCCCCTTGACCCTGAAAAACATATATTATTTTAATAATCAGGCCGGGTATGCCAGAAAGAATTGCATTGTTGGGATCAACCGGGTCGATTGGCACTCAAGCGCTGGATATCATTTCACGGTATCCCGGAAAATTCGTTGTTGAGGTTTTGATTGCCGGAAATAATATTGATCTTCTGACGAAACAGGCATTTCGATTCCAACCTGAAGCTGTGGTTATCGGGAATATGGACCATTTTCAGCAACTGAAGGAAAATCTCAGGGATACAAATATAAAAGTATATGCAGGTAACGATGCAATTGAACAGGTTGTAACCTCCTCAAATGTTGATGTTGTCATTGCTTCAATTGTAGGCTATTCCGGATTGAGACCAACCATCGCTGCAATAAAAGCCGGTAAAAAAATCGCCCTTGCCAACAAAGAGACTCTTGTTGTCGCAGGGGAAATAATTGGCAAACTGATTAAAGAATCGGGCAGCTGCATCATCCCTGTTGATTCAGAACATTCCGCAATCTTTCAGTGTCTTGTTGGTGAGTCGGGAAACCCCATCGAAAAAATTACTCTTACAGCTTCCGGGGGGCCATTTCTGAACTGGTCCGAAGAGAAGCTTAACAACGTAAAACCACACCAGGCTCTCAACCACCCAAACTGGGGAATGGGCAGTAAAGTCACAATCGATTCTGCCTCACTCATGAATAAGGGTCTGGAGGTGATTGAAGCAAAATGGCTCTTTGACCTCAATCCTGACCAGATTTCAGTTATCATTCACCCGCAATCGGTCATTCATTCACTCGTCCACTTTGCAGATGGATCAGTGAAAGCTCAATTAGGAGTTCCGGATATGAGGGTTCCGATTCTGTATGCCCTGACCTATCCTGACAGACTATATTCCGATCTTCCTCGTCTCGAATTGAAAGATTATCAAACTCTTACATTTATTGATCCGGACATTAAAAAATTCCGGAATCTATCCCTCGCCTATGATGCATTAAAGAGGGGAGGAAACATGCCATGTATATTGAATGCAGCTAATGAAATTGCCGTTAATGCATTTCTTACTGAAAAAATTGGTTTTATGCAAATGGCTGACGTTGTAGAATATACAATGGGAAGTAGTTTATATTCTCCTTCTCCTGATTTGGATTTCCTGGAAGTTACTGATTGTAATGCTAGGGAGACAGCGATTAACTTTATTAATAAACTTCATAAAAAAAGATGACAATACTTATTAAAATCCTGCAGTTTGTAATGAGCCTTTCAATTCTCGTAATCATACATGAAATGGGGCATTTTGTCCTGGCCAAATTGTTCAAAACAAGAGTCGAAAAGTTTTACCTTTTCTTCGATCCATGGTTTGCACTTTTTAAATATAAGAAGGGTGAAACAGAATATGGTATCGGATGGCTCCCTCTTGGTGGCTATGTCAAAATTTCAGGAATGATCGATGAGTCGATGGACAAAGAACAGATGAAACTGCCTCCTCAACCATATGAGTTCAGATCAAAGACATCGTGGCAACGACTTCTCATTATGACAGGAGGGGTGGTTTTCAATTTCGTTTCTGCAATGCTGATTTATGTTTTTGTTTTATTTGCCTGGGGCGAAACATACTTGCCTACTGCAAACGTTAAATATGGTATAGTGACCGACTCAGTCGGATATGCAATGGGACTCAGAAACGGAGACAAGATTCTTACTGTCGACAATCAATATGTAGAGAACTTTCTGCATATCGCATCCGATATTGTGTTGAACAACCGTAAAACTATCCAGGTTGACCGCGATGGTCAGGTCTTAAATATTGAAATTCCTAAAGAGTATATTCCTAAAATGCTTAAGGGGAAAGGTCAGATTGACACCAGGAAGCCTTTCCGGCCTTATTTGGTAAAAACATTTGGGAAGGAATCGCCTGCCAAAAGTGCCGGAGTTCTTCCCGGTGATGAACTGACCGGTATTGATAACATACAATTTACATATTATGATGAGTTTCAGAAATACCTGTTGGAAAACAGGTCCAGACCGATAGTAATGAATTTATTACGTAACGGTAACATGGAGAATATTGCTGTTACTCCTACGGCTGATGGGTTGCTTGGAATTTACTTTACCGGCAAATTTCGTGATCAGATATTTGAATTGAAAACTGTAAAATACGGCTTTCTGCAATCATTTCCTGCAGGTATTGAAAAAGGATTCAAGACGGTTGCTGATTACCTGAAACAATTCAAACTCATTTTCTCAAAACACACAAAAGCATATGAATCACTGGGTGGCTTTATTACAATCGGTAACATCTTCCCGGGTGAATGGGACTGGCAGTCGTTCTGGAACCTGACAGCATTCCTTTCAATTATACTGGCAGTTATGAATATTCTTCCAATACCTGCTCTTGACGGTGGACATGTGATATTTTTGTTATTTGAGGTAATAACCAGGAGAAAACCAAGCGATAAGTTCCTGGAATATGCTCAGATTGCCGGGATGATTTTACTCTTGTCACTCCTTATTTTTGCTAACGGTAATGATATACTCAGGCTTATAAGGAAATAGATTTTATTTTGAGCCAGACTTGTATTTAATTAAAGTATTTATAACTTTGCACAAATTCTAATACTAAAAGAGATGGGAAAGATAGGTTTAACAGAGATAATACTGATATTACTTGTAGTTGTTCTGCTTTTTGGTGGTCGTAAGATTCCTGAACTTATGAAAGGGATTGGTCAGGGTATGAAAGAATTTAAGAAAGCTTCAAAATTTGATCCGGCTGAAGAGAGTAAAGAATTTGCTGACAAGGATAAATTTTAATATTCTAGTGATGCATTAACTTGAAAATTATGTTTTTATATTATTGATAATAAATAAGATATAAGTGTTCATTGTTTTTTTGATTTGAATTGATGTATTAACCCCGAAGGGGTTTAATTTGAATAACCGTGGGTGCAACCCACGGTAAAGACAAGAAAACCTTCTGGCAACCCCGGAGGGGTTGAATAATAACCCACTATACCAGTCTAATATTCAGCCCCTTCAGGGCTGTGACATTCAGTTTAGAGATGACCGTGGGTTTACACCCACGGTTATTCAGATTGTGCCACTTCGTGGCACGGCATTTTGAAAACAAACGCATCAGTAGTAATAAAGAATTATGAAATACCAGACAAAATAAGAATTTGAATATGGGATAAGAAAAATGAACTTATTGATAAAACTGAATTAATAAAGCTATAAGTCGGTATGAAACACAAAAATTATTAAATTTGTATCTTCTGAAAAAGGATCAACTAAATAACTAAGATATATGTCACAGAATACCGGGAAAATCAGCCAGATCATTGGGCCAGTGGTTGACATTACTTTCGAAAGGCAGGGTTTTGAAATGCCTGATATTTATGATGCTCTCGAAATAAAAAGAGATGACGGCTCGCTGCTTGTTGTAGAATGCCAGCAACATATAGGCGAAAGAACAGTCCGCACAATAGCGATGGACTCAACCGATGGCCTTCGTAGAGGATTGGAAGTCGTGGCAACCGGGTTGCCGATTACAATGCCTATTGGAGAACAAATAAAAGGCCGGCTTATGAATGTGACCGGAGAAGCAATTGATGGCATTGGACCTCTCGATAAAAAGGGAGGATACCCGATCCATCGCAAACCACCAAAATATGAGGATCTTTCAACAGATAAGGAGGTCTTGTTTACCGGTATTAAAGTGATTGATCTTATTGAGCCTTATTCAAAAGGTGGGAAAATTGGTCTCTTTGGTGGTGCCGGAGTAGGAAAAACGGTTGTCATACTTGAACTGATCAATAATATTGCAAAAACATACTCCGGGCTATCTGTGTTTGCAGGGGTCGGAGAAAGAACGAGGGAGGGAAACGATCTGCTGCGTGAAATGCTTGAAGCCGGTGTAATAACATATGGGAAAGATTTTCTTGAGAATATGAAATCTGGAGGATGGGATCTTTCCACTGTCGATAAAGATGCACTTAAAGAATCGAAACTGGCACTAGTGTTTGGTCAGATGAACGAACCCCCGGGAGCAAGAGCAAGAGTTGCTCTTTCGGGTCTCTCAGTTGCTGAGCATTTCAGAGATGGCGATGGAAAAAGCGGAGGAAGAGATATTCTTTTCTTTATGGATAATGTCTTTAGATTTACCCAGGCAGGTTCCGAAGTGTCAGCCCTTCTTGGGAGGATGCCTTCGGCAGTTGGTTATCAACCAACACTTGCTACTGAGATGGGTATAATGCAGGAACGAATTACTTCAACAAAGCATGGATCAATAACCTCCGTTCAGGCGGTATATGTGCCTGCCGACGACCTTACTGACCCTGCCCCTGCTACAACATTTGCCCATCTCGATGCGACGACAGTATTAAGCAGAAAAATATCTGAACTTGGTATTTACCCTGCTGTTGATCCACTTGATTCAACATCAAGGATCCTGACTGCAGAAATCGTTGGTGAAGCCCACTATAACTGCGCCCAGAGGGTAAAAGAGCTGCTTCAGAGATATAATGAATTACAGGATATTATTGCCATTCTTGGTATGGACGAACTTTCCGAGGATGATAAACTGGTTGTTCACCGTGCCCGAAGGGTACAGAGATTTCTTTCACAACCCTTCCAGGTTGCCGAACAGTTCACTGGTATCAAGGGTGCCCTCGTTTCGATTGAAGATACAATTAAGGGATTCAATATGATTATGGATGGTAAAGTTGACCAATATCCGGAATCGGCATTTATGCTTGTAGGGACAATCGAAGACGCTATCGAAAAGGGCGAAAAAATTCTTGCTCAGTCAAAATAATCATACAGAATGAAAATAGAGATTATCACACCTGACAAAAAAGTATTTGAAGGGGATATTAAATCTGTAAGGGTTCCCGGTAAAAAGGGGTCATTCCAGGTACTTAAGGACCACGCCCCTATTATCTCTACTCTTGAAAACGGTCCTGTCATTATGGTTGACCAGGAGGGTAATGAGAAAATTTATGAGATAAATGGAGGAGTAATTGAAGTAAAGGCGAACAAAATAATTCTTCTTTCAGATTCAGTGAAATAAGATAAATCAAATGACACCTGATGAATTTCGCAAACACGCCCATGAGCTTGTTGAATGGATGGCAGGCTATATGGAAAATGTTGAGAATTATCCGGTTAAATCATCAGTAGTACCCGGTGAGATTTTTAGAAAGATCCCTGATAATCCCCCTGCGCATTCAGAACCCTTTAATTCACTGATGAAGGATTTCAATGAGATAATAATGCCGGGGATCTCACACTGGCAGAATCCGAATTTTTTTGCATATTTCCCGGCAAACACAAGCCCTCCATCAATACTTTCCGAAATGCTCATCGCAACTCTTGGCTCCCAGTGTATGATATGGGAAACTTCGCCGGCAGCTGCGGAGCTCGAGGAAAAAATGATGATCTGGCTAAGGAAAATGATAGGGCTGCCTTCCGGATTTGAAGGTGCAATCCAGGATACTGCCTCCACTGCTACCCTCGCAGCATTACTGACCGCAAGAGAAAAGGCAAGTAATTTCTTAATTAACAATGAAGGTGCTGAACATGCCGGAACCCTTAAAGTTTATTGTTCAGATCAGACTCATTCATCTGTCGAAAAGGCTGTAAAGATTTGCGGAATCGGCAGGGAAAACCTGGTTAAAATATCTGTAAAAGAGGACTTTTCAATGGATCCTGAAAAACTGAAAGAAGCAATCATCAATGACAAAAAGAGAAGACATATCCCTTGTTGTGTGGTTGCAACAATAGGTACAACAGGAACCACTGCTGTTGACCCTTTAAGAGCCATAGGAGAGATTTGCAGGGAAAATGATATCTGGCTCCATGTTGATGCTGCGATGGCCGGAACTGCTCTTATTTTGCCCGAATTTCAATGGATGCTTGACGGCAGGGAATATATCGACAGTTTTGTATTCAATCCCCATAAATGGATGTTTACCAACTTCGATTGTACTGCATATTTTGTAAAGGATGCAGGGGCACTAATAAAAACTTTTGAAGTGCTTCCTGAATATCTGAAAACCAGAACAAGAGGTAAAGTGAATGATTACAGAGATTGGGGTGTCCCTCTCGGACGAAGGTTCAGGGGCTTAAAGCTATGGAGTGTAATAAGATCATATGGGACAGAAGGACTCCGCGATAAAATAAGATATCATATAAGGATTGCTGGCCAACTTTCAAAAATGATCTCAAAAGAAACTGACTTTGAAATACTTGCCCCTGTTATTGTCAGCCTTGTTTGTTTCCGGTACATTCCTGCAGGGTATAATGAGGATCAGATTAATGCTTTAAATGAAAAGCTGAATCACCAGCTTAATGATTCCGGAAAATTATATCTGAGCCATACAGTCTTAAACGGCAAATATACACTCAGGATGGTCACTGCCCAGACAAATGTAACACTTGAGCATGTTGAGAAAGCCTGGGAACTAATAAAGAAAACAGCCCGTAGTTTACATTCCTGAAAAGATTACATAGGACTCCTGCCGAGGGTCATTCCGAATATGTCGACGTTGAAGAGTAATTCAAAAGAGGGCGTTTCGCTTATTTTTTTCCAGGCAGTCTGAACTCCTCCGGATATCATATAAGGCATCCTGAAAATATAAAAATCTGACATCAGTTCAAATCCAAATGATTTGAAAGTCTCCTGGTAGTTGTGGTAAGATTCTGGAATCAAGCCACTAGCAGTGTTTTTATAATAAGTATTACCCGTTCCCAAAGCATAATCATAAAAGAGAGCGGTACGGATCCTTTTCATGTAGAGAAGGCTGGCGATGTTGAAATCGGGATATGCAAGAGGCAAAACATAATCAACTGAAATAAGTTCAATTTCCTTAGATGTAATATTTTTATAACCCCGTGGAAAGGAGACCCTGTTGCCAAACATGAATTTTGCCGGATCCTGTTTTTCTTTTTCAAACCTGAATTTTATTCCATTGTTGGGGAAGATACCGGGGAAATAAAAGGAAGTCTTCAGAGTTACGGACGATCCATAAATCTTCTTGTCGAAAGGAGCGAAAGAGTAATTCAGATCGATTGTCTGTGCCCATCTGGGATATATATCGCGTATTGCTGACCTGTGATAATTGGAAAAATAGAACTGTCCTGACAGTATTGTCTGACCATGATCATAAGTACTATCTTCTTCGATATAGATATATTCGTTTCTGTAATCCGAAGAAAGTGAAGGACGAAGATATTCAGAGAATTTACCGGAGGAGAAACTAAGAGGAATGGAGACAGTATTTATGAATCTTATCCCAGGCTGAATTTCAGGAGGATTGGTGACACCCTCTCCACCTTTATATATTTTAGACGCACCTCCATAATCCAGTTGTGATTCAAAAACCGGATACCATCCCTTCCATGCTATCCGTGAATGAAATACATGATTTTTCTCCTGCGAATATTCATAACCTATTGAAGAGATCAAGGTGCTTAAATGATTCTGGGTCATAATGGAAACGCCTGGTCTGACAGCTGTAGGATCGACCTTTATCTCTTCAATATCTGCATAGAATGGCATCCAGCTGTGAAATTTGAAAAGATGCTGCCATTTTCTGTAGGGCTCAGGCGTATATGTTTTACTGGTGTTATTATCAGGTGATTGAATTTTAATGTCAAAACGATTTATCAGGAATGATGATGAACTGACCTTTTCAAAAGCCTTTCCCGAACCCTCAGCAAGTGTGGTATTGCAGATATTATTCCCCAGATAGGTATAATCACTGAAAAATAACTTTCCCCCGTTAAGGCAGAGATCAACTACTCCGAATCTGGAATTGGTCAATTTTGAAATTTTATTATCGGGAGTCCGGATGTAAATATTATCGGTGCCCGACCTTGAGCTGATAAAAAATAGAGAATCGTTTCTTAATAAAGATGATTGAAGATCTTCTCTCCCAGCCTCAACAAGAGTCTCCCATTCCTGACTTGCAAAAGTGAATGACATGATTCCTTCTCCTGCTTCTGTTAAGAAAATAACAGTAATTTTCCCTCCTCCCTCTGCCCATTGCGGACGTTGAAGATAGACATTTCCTGGAGCAGAAACAGATTGCATGACTGTTCCGGTTTCTGCGTCAATAAAATCAATAGTGTTAATGTTGTTGATTGTGTTTTCGATCGCTGCTATCTTCCTGCCGTCGGGAGAAACAGATGCTGAAAGGTACCTGGTTTTTCGTGACAGCCTGGTGATCTTATTGTTTCTGATATCCATCAGTTTAATTACCGAATATTCTCTGTTTTCCCATCTTGGATCGGATTGGGTTTCAACCCATACGAGTTTGCCGTTTGCATAAGAGATGAACCAGGGGTATATCTGTCCTGGGGTATGTATTATTTTTTCTGTTTTTTCTGATGGATTTATCAATACAAATGCAGGGGGGGCTGATAACGAGGTTTTTACAGCAATGATACTGTCAATACCGGCAAAAACCGGGGTGTAATAATTAATGTATTTCCCCTTCTTGGCAGGATTAAATGTTTCATAGGATATGTCATTGTTATCCGAAACATCTTTTGTCCATATTGTCTTAAGAGTGTCGAAGGTTTCCTTATAAAGTGTTTTCTTTCTTAGGCCGGCGCTCCTTGAGAGGCTTATATTGACCGGGTTAATAGTAAATGGTTGTTCCCCGGTATAATTTAGCACTCTATTCCAGATCTGAGGGTCATATTTTGCCAGAGCCCATGTCACCATTTGATAGCCAGATTGATAATGATCGGGGATATAATCCCTGTATGATCCGTTCACAATCTCGTCGTACTTGTACATGCTTCTCTTGTCAACTGTTATAGCTTTCAGCTGTTTCTGGAATGAGGGGCTACGTCCTCTTCCAGATTCTGTCAGCGCCGATTCGGCAAAAACAGCATCTCCCTCAAGGAACCAGAGAGGTAAAAGAATAGCGACGACTCCGGTGAACTGTTCACCGAAAAGCAGGGACATCGCTTTTGAAAAGCCACTGTTTAATGATTCCATCTGGAACACGTGAGTAAGTTCATGTATGGCAAGTTGTTTTTCCGGGGCAATAGGAATTGAGTTCTGTTCAGGGGTGGGATATATTTCCATTCGCCGGGGGGCCCAGGCAACATAACCGTTTGATTGTGTAGTATAATTATGAATAACCACCGGAATTCTAAACTTTCTTTCAGGGAAAAGGGAAACAAGTTTTGAATAAGCTTCATCAAGAGATTGTGCAAAAGCTATTCCTCCGGAGCCGTACTTCTCAGGATAAATGACCGTAAACCGGCCGGTCTTTATCTGCATCCATTTCAGAGAAGCGGGATCCTGACCTGTATTATAATATTGTCCCGAAGAAACCTGTACTGACAGAAGCAACACTGTATATGAAAAGATTAACGGGTATCTCATCTCAGGAATTATTGGCTAAAAATAATAAAATTAGTGAGTGATGCCACGTTGGCGATAGTATGAAAAAAATAAGTATTTTCGTCATCTGATCTTTTAGTGGATATTCTGTAATAAAAAGAGGATAAAGGATGAAGAATTACAGGCTGATTAACAACATATCAGGATGGGCAGTTTTTATTACAGCCGCTGTTACCTACCTGATGACAATTGAACCCACCGCAAGTCTTTGGGACTGTGGTGAATTCATAGCTTCTGCATTTAAACTTGAAGTTGGTCATCCCCCCGGAAATCCGGTCTTTATGGTTATGGCACGTTTTTTCACTCTCTTTGCTGGAGGAGACGTATCAAAAGTTGCTGCTATGGTCAATGCAATGTCAGCATTCGCCAGTGCATTCACTATCCTTTTCCTTTTCTGGACTATTACCCATCTGGCACGAAAAATCCTTTTTAAGAATGAAAATCATTTTACTTCCGGAAGAATCACGGCAGTAATTGCTGCAGGTATTGTTGGGGCACTTGCATATACTTTCTCAGACTCGTTTTGGTTTTCTGCGGTTGAGGGTGAGGTATATGCAACATCATCTCTGTTTACTGCAGTTGTTTTCTGGGCAATCCTCAAATGGGAGGATGTGGCCGAAGAAAAATTTGCTGACAGATGGATAATTCTGATAGCTTTCCTGATGGGGCTTTCCATAGGAGTCCATCTTCTTAATCTCCTTGCTATCCCTGCAATAATGCTGGTATATTATTTTAAGAAATTTGAATTTTCATGGAAGGGCTTTTTATTCTCATTAGCTTCTTCTGTGACACTTTTGGCGCTGCTGATGTATGGCATAATGCCTGGGGTTGTTACTATTTCTTCAAAATTCGACCTGTTTTTCGTGAATACACTGGGACTTCCTTCCAATAGCGGAATGGTTTTCCACGTAATTCTTTTGGCGGTTCTTTTTATTTTTGCTGTTAAATTCTCATTTTCATCAACAAATACTTCAAAAAATGCAGCTTTTGCCATAGCTGCTCTTTTCTTCACAGGAATATGGGTAATTTCTGGATCTGTGGTCCTTAATATCTTGGCACTTATAATAATATCCGGATTTGTATGGTATATGGCAGGCAAGAACAGAACCATACTGAATACGGTTCTGTCAGCATTAATGGTTATTATGATAGGTTATTCATCCAACGCGATTATTGTAATAAGATCTTCTGCAAATACTCCTCTTAATGAGAACAACCCTTCCAATCCATTCAGCCTTCTTTATTTTCTGAACCGGGAGCAATACGGCGAACGACCATTGTTTCGGGGAGCTTTTTATAATGCTCCTGTTACAGCTTACAAAGACGGGAAGCCTAAATATGCTCTTGAGAACGGGAAGTATATAATAACAGGTCATAACCTCGAACGCGAATATGATCCAAGGTTTATTACTCTTTTTCCAAGGATTTGGAGCGATCAGAGTGATCATCAGGAAATTTACCAGGAATGGGGCAGGATTAAGGGGACCCCGATACAGGTTACGGACCAGAATGGAGAAAAGAAGGTCATTAAGAAACCACGTTTTAGTGAGAATTTGAGATTTATGTTCTCATACCAGTTCGGATACATGTATTTCAGATATTTCATGTGGAACTTTTCCGGTAAGCAAAACGATACACAGGGAACCGGAGGTGCGATAAACGGAAACTGGATCACCGGAATCAAATTCCTTGATGAACCAAGGCTGGGAACTTCGGATTTACCCGGAGACATGAAAAACGACACTTCAAGGAACAAATATTATCTTTTGCCATTTCTTCTGGGTATTGCCGGAATGTTCTATCATCTCAACCGCGATAACAGGAACTGGGGGATAATCTTCCTCCTTTTCATTATGACCGGAATTGCAATTGTGTTCTATCTGAACCAATATCCAAACCAACCCAGGGAGAGAGACTATGCTTATGCAGGATCATTTTACTTTTTCTCGGTCTGGATAGGGCTGGGAGTACTCGCTTTATTCGAAGTGATCTCTAAACTTACAGGCGAAAAAATTGCCGCACCTGTTAGCGGGTTATTGTGTTTACTCGCCGTTCCTGCCGTTATGGGATCGGAAAACTGGGATGACCATGACAGATCAGATCGTTATCTGGCAAGGGATGTGGCATTTAATTACCTCAACTCATGTGCTCCTGATGCAATACTTTTTACTAATGGCGACAACGACACTTTCCCTTTATGGTACGCCCAGGAGGTTGAAGGAAAAAGGACCGATATCCGGGTTTGTAACCTGATGCTTCTAAATACCGACTGGTATATCAACCAGATGAAAAACAAGGCTTATGAATCTGATCCACTTCCAATTACTTTTCCGGTTAAAAAGTATTATGATGGAATCAACAATCAGATTTTCATTGTCGAAAAGACAAAAGACCCTGTTGATATCTCAACAATAATCGATTGGGTAAACAGCGATAACAAGGCTACCAAAGTGCAGGTCTCAGCTACAGAAATACTCGACATCATACCATCAAGAACTATAAGGATACCGGTTGATGCAGCAAAGGTAATTGCATCCGGAACAGTTAAGCCGGAAGACGCCGGGAAAATTGTTCCATATATTGATATTAAACTTAAAGGGAGTTCAATACTTAAGAGTCAGCTGATTGTTCTTGATATTCTGGCACATAGTAACTGGGAACGCCCTATATATTTTGTTACAGGATATCATAACGATGCATTTGGTCTGGAGGAATATTTTCAGATGGAGGGACTTGCTTTCCGTTTGGTACCGATAAAATCACAAAACAAAAACTGGCTGGAGTATGGCCGTATTAACGCAGATATTTTATACGAAAATATGATTAATAAATTCGTGTGGGGCGGAGCGAATGAAAAAGGTGTAAATATCGATTATAACCATAAGCGTACAATTATTGTTGTTAAAGCAAGGTTGAATTATGCCCGGCTTGCTAAAGCTCTTTCTGATGGGGGTAAAAATGAAAAGGCTCTCGAAGTACTTAATTATTGTATGAAGGCACTTCCTCTTGAAAAGATCTCATATGATCCTTATATGGCTGATATTATTGAATCATATTATGTTGCAGGAGGAACTGAGAAAGCCGTTGAAATGACTAAGGCATTCTGTGATTACTATTATGAGCGGCTTGACTATTACCTTAAACAAAATCCCCATATCATTAATTCTGCAGAATTTGAGATTCAGACAGCGATTCAATATACCTCGAGCGTTGCAGCCACTTGTGCAGCAAACGGGAAACCTGAAATGGCTGAAGAGATAAATAAAAGACTGGAGAACTATTATGCGAATTATATCAGGATTCTGAAACCTGTTGCCAGGTGAAATATTAAAATCAGGGTTTGACGGAAACCGGGATCTCTGTTTTAAGGTATTTTTCAAGCAGGAAAAATACCTTCTCGGGGTAAATGGGTTTTAGTATATATTCATTGCATCCTGCAATATAAGCTTCGGTTTTTGCCTGTTCTGAAGAATATGCAGTAATCATGATAATAGGAATGCTTTTTCTCTCTTTCCGGAATATTCTGATGCATTCAATTCCGTTAATAAGCGGAATAAGAAAATCCATGAAAACAAGATCTATAATGTTATTATCCTGGTTTAAATAATCGACAAACTCTTTTCCGGTGCGAAAGACTTTAACATCTGCCCCCGAGTTTTTCAGGAGCGTTTCATAATACCGGATTGATGGCAAATCATCCTCAACAATAATAATATTTTTGCCTGTAAGTTCTAAGTTACTGATATTCAGGGTCATTTATGGGTTAGGTTTTGCTTGTATAAATGTACGATATGTAGAAGATCTCGACCCTTCTTATATCAACAGTTATTAACATTTTATCAACATTTTTGGCATCAGTTAGAGAAGAGATATTTGGTTTCCTGAATATAATTGTGCAGTTTCGTATTGATAAATCCGGAAAATCATGTTAAAACGAATTCGTTTTATTGGAACTTCAATCTTTTCATTAGGATTGATATTTTTATTTAATAACGCATACAGTCAGGGCGGATTCGATAATTCTACAAGAGCATTATATATTTTTGACCTTGCAAAATACGTTGATTATGGACCAGGCTTCGCCGATTCATCAAACTTTAAAATCGGAGTAATGATGGGTGATTATGATCTTGTTCAGGAGTTAGGGAATCTGGCAAAAACCCGAACAAGGATTCAGGATAAGCCGGTTATTATTATCGGATTTAAGAATATTGAAAGCATTACTCATACTCAGTTACTGTATCTCAACAAAAGTGCTGACTTCAATCTTGAACGCGTTAAGTCTAAGATAGATGGACATCAGACAATGCTGATTTCGGAGGGCTATGAGTTTAGGGAGTCGATGATGAATTTTATTGTTGTTGAAAAAAAACCACGATATGATATAAATGAAGAAATGATCAGAAAAGCCGGGATGGCAGTTCCTCCGGAACTTCTATTTATGGCCATAAAAACAAAAGAGGATTGGCAGAATCTTTTTGATATAGCCAGTAAAGAGATTGAAGTTCAGAAAGAAACAATAAGACAACAGCTTGAATTAATAAATATTCAGAAGCAGGAAATACTTAAGCAGAAAGCATTGCTTGATAGGCTGGATAACGAGATCGTAGCAAAAGAAAAAACTCTTATTGAAAAGCAAAAAGTACTTGACAGACAATTTGTTCAGATAAATAAACAGCAGGGGGAGATCTCATTTCAGAAACAGACAATAGTGGTTCAGTTGAAAGAAGTCCGGGTACAAAAGGATACTCTTGCACGGCAAAAGGAGAAGATTAATATTCAGTTAGCCCGCATAGACGGGCAACTGAAAAAAATTACAGATCAGAACAGTAAGATTAAAATGCAGCTTGAGGCGATTGAAAAGCAGAAACTTATACTCTATTTTGTTCTTTTCGCCCTTCTGCTTGTCACTTTCCTTGGTTACTATATCTACAGAGGATATAAAATAAAGAAAGAGGCCAATATCAGACTTGAGGAAAAGAACAGAACAATTTTGTTGCAAAAGGACGAGATTGAACAGCAAAGAGATCTCGCTGCAGCTCAAAGAGATCTGATAGCATACCATAAGAAGCAATTAACCGACAGTATCATGTATGCCAAAAGGATCCAGACAGCCCTTATCCCATCTCTTGAACTTTTCAGTGATAAGCTCGAACACTTTGTTTTATATAAACCTCTGGCAATCGTAAGTGGAGACTTTTACTGGGTAAGCTCACATGGTAACCTACAGATAATAATATCTGCCGACTGCACGGGTCATGGAGTTCCCGGAGCATTTATGAGCATGCTCGGGATAGCAATGCTGAACGAAATAGTTAATGGTAAGCATATACTGATGCCGGACCAGATAATAGAAAATCTGCGTCAGGGGATAATAAAATCACTAAATCAGGTAGCAGAAGAGGACAGCATTAAAGACGGGATGGATATTGCAGTATGTGTGGTTGATTTTGATAAGAATATATTATGGTATGCCGGAGCCAATAACCCACTATACCTGGTAAGGGGTGCAGAACTTATTCACTACAGAGCCGATAAAATGCCTGTGGCAATTCATTATAAAATGGGGCCATTTGCACTACATAAAATTGAACTTCAGAAAGGAGATGCATTCTACATCTTCTCCGATGGTTATGCTGATCAGTTTGGAGGACCAAAGCAGAAAAAATTTATGTCTATGCAACTCAAAGAAACACTTATAGCAATGGCAGGAAAACAAATGCTACAGCAGGGTGAACGTCTAAGTGAGATATTTGAGGAGTGGAGGGGAGGCAGCCCCCAGGTGGATGATGTAACTTTAATAGGGGTTAAATACTAACGGCATTGATATTTTGTGGTAAGAGTTCCTGTTGTAACCGGAGCTTTTGCTTCGATTGCAATTAATGCCGCCCCACAATATTCTGTTTCAAACCCTTCCTGGACCTGGCCGTTTGAAGAATCAGTAGTAACCATTTTGCAGAATTTGCAGTCTTTAAGAGTTTCGCAGGATGTGGCAGCCCATGCAACGAACAGAAATGCTGCTCCAAATAAAAGTTTTCTTTTCATATACATAATATTTCATTTCAAAGATACTAAAACTCTTTTCTAATAGAACAGAATTAAAACAAAAAGGTTGCAAAGGTGAAATAAGGAAGAGAATGATGCATCAATTTGCAAAAATGCCAGTCATTTGAGGAGGAATGAAAATATTTATAAATTGCGTAAAAAATTATCGTCATGGAAGATTCAAAAATGAAAAAACATGTAACCGTGGTTGGAGCGATTCATATTGGCTTCGGGATCCTCGGTCTGATCGGAGCAGTAGCCGTTTTCTTTGGTCTGAACTTTGCAAGAGGGTTTGTTGAAAACGAAGAGATACCGTCGACGGTGCTAAAATTCTTATCCTTCATTCTTCCTCTGATTATCGGGTTTATGTCAACTCTCGGACTGGTTGGGGGAATAGGTCTTCTTGCCCTTCAGCCATGGGCAAGATACCTTGTAATTGTTGTTGCGGCTCTTGGTTGCCTGAACATCCCGATCGGAACACTTAAAGGGGTCTACTCCCTCTGGGTATTACTTCAGGATGATACAGTTAAGTTATTTGAAAAGAAATAAATATACAAAGAAGCGCAATTTGACTTATTTTTGTCAGGTGAATCAATCCTGATATTATGGCTGACGACAATAAGATCATTTTTTCGATGTATCGGGTTGGGAAATCATTCCCCCCTCACAGACAGGTACTTAAGGATATTTCCCTCTCCTTTTTTCTTGGTGCCAAGATCGGGATAATTGGGTTAAACGGATCTGGTAAGTCAACTCTTCTTAAGATTATTGCAGGTCTGGAAAAGGAGTTCCAGGGGGAGGTTACCTTTCTTCCGGGATATTCTGTCGGACATCTCTCCCAGGATCCACTCCTTGATGAAAACCGAAGTGTAAGGGAAATTGTTGAGGAAGGCGTGAAGGATACAATGGAGATAATAAAGGAATACGAAAAGATAAACAACAGTTTTGGCGAACCGGAGGTTTACGAAAACCCCGATAAGATGCAACAGCTTATGGACCGGCAGGCTGTTCTTCAGGAGAAGATCGATTACCACGATGGCTGGAATATTGAATATAAACTGGAACGTGCTATGGATGCCCTCCGGTGTCCTGATAGCGATGCAATGGTAAATATTCTTTCGGGAGGAGAACGCAGAAGGGTAGCATTATGCCGGTTGCTTTTGCAGCAACCCGATATTCTACTTCTTGATGAACCTACCAACCACCTCGATGCCGAGTCGGTTCAATGGCTCGAAACAACATTGAAACAATATCACGGCACAGTAATATGCATAACTCACGACAGATATTTTCTCGATAATGTTGCAGGATGGATACTGGAACTTGACAGGGGCGAAGGAATACCCTGGAAAGGAAATTACTCTTCATGGCTTGAACAGAAAGCAAAAAGACTTGAAGTAGAGGAGAAAGGAAGTGTCAAAAGAAGGAAAATCCTGGAGCGCGAGCTCGAATGGGTAAGGATGTCTCCCAAAGCTCGTCATGCGAAGTCAAAAGCAAGGCTGGGGGCATATGAAAATCTTCTTAATCAGGATGTAAAACAGAAGGAAGAAAAACTTGAAATATTTATCCCCAACGGACCAAGACTCGGCGACAAAGTAATAGAAGCCCGATCAGTTACAAAATTATTTGATGATAAATTGCTTTTTGAAGATCTTGATTTCAACTTACCTCCAAATGGAATCATTGGAGTTATCGGCCCTAATGGTGCAGGTAAAACAACTCTCTTCAGAATGATAATGGGACAGGAAGAAGCGACCGGAGGAACTTTTAAAATTGGAGAAACAGTCGCTCTCGGATATGTTGACCAGGCACATGTTGCAATTGATCCGGCAAAGACCGTATATGAAGTTATTTCAGGAGGCCAGAGCGATGTAATGGTAGGAAATCGTCCTGTGAACGCAAGAGCATATGTAGCAAGGTTTAACTTCACAGGAGCCGATCAGGAAAAGAAATGTGGCGTACTGTCAGGTGGAGAGAGAAACAGGCTGCATCTTGCTATTACACTGAAATCAGGGGCAAATGTATTACTGCTTGACGAACCAACCAATGACATTGATGTAAATACCCTCAGAGCACTCGAAGAGGGCCTTGAAAATTTCGCAGGTTGTGCAGTTATCATTTCCCACGACCGATGGTTTCTCGATAGGATAACTACTCATATCCTTGCCTTTGAGGGTGATTCAAAAGTGACATGGTTCGAAGGGACATATTCCGACTACGAGGAAAATTATAAAAAGAGAGCAACTAACACAACCCCGGTGAGGATAAAATATAAGAAACTAATATAATAGGCGAATTAAAATGAAAAGAGTTTTATTTATATTATTGGTAACCGTATTATTTAATTATCCTGTGGTTCCCCAAAATTCAGAAACTTCAAACAAAAAAATATCGATAATTATAAATCCAGACAAACCGCAATATAAAATGGCAGGCGGGATTGGAGCTTCATGGCATGCAATAAGTAAAGATAAGATTGATGAAAGTGAAGAATATAAATGGGCGTTAAGATATAAAAATTCACGTGGTAGTGCCTGGGGCGGTAATCCTCCGGTTGCTGACTCTTTAGCATGGGATCAGATTTATAATTATGCTAAATGGCTAGGCTTAGATTGGATAAGAGTAGAAGTAAGCGCAAGGATGTACGAACCTGAAAGGGAAAAATATGACTGGCACAACGAAGAAATGTTGGCTTTATATAAAATTCTGGATTGGGCTGAGACGAATAAAGCTGATGTTTTCTTACAGCAGATGTGGTCTAACGTAAAATGGAATGCTTATCCGGGAGTGCAACCTTTGCTCAGTGCACCAAAATCCCTGTATGATTTTGCCAATGGACTGGCTACTTTTGCAGAATATCTGTTAAAAGTTAAAAAATATACTTGCATAAAATGGCTTTCAATTACAAATGAGCCTCCCGGAGGAACATGGGGATCCTGGTGGAGCAAGGGGACTGAAAATGCACTATTAACACCTGCATTAAAGGCTGTTAGAGAAGCATTGGATAAGAAGAATATTTTATTACCCGTTTCCGGACCCGATTGGACAGACTTACCTCCCTTTGATGCTGATAAAATTGACTTCGACCAATATATAGGAGCTTATGATATTCATTCATATCAGGGTGTAGATAGTAATAAACAACAGATTCTTAGTGATTGGGTAAATTGGGCCAGAGACCACAATAAACCGTTATTCCTTTCAGAAATGGGAGATATGAAACTTGGATGGGGAGAGAGTAATCCCGGCCCAAAATCATTTAAAGCAGCTCTTTCTAATGCGGAGACAATTCTACGGGGAATGGAGACAGGTGTTGAAGCATTTAATCGTTGGAGCTTTACCAATAGGGGCGATTTAGATGGACAATGGCAGCTTATTCGTACCTGGGATATTGAAAACAAAAAATATCTGAAAAAGGTTGAAATTGAACCTGTGGCATTTTATGGATTTGGAATAATTACAAGGTTTTATGCTAAGCATTCAGAAATTGTGTCATCAAAAACTGAAGGAGTTTCAGATATATTATCACAAACAGTTAAAAGTCCTGCAGGTCAATTAACAACTTATATTTTGAATGCGGGAGACAAAGCTACAAACATAGACCTTAAAATAATTGGAAGAGAAAAACAGGATTTTTATATCTACAGGGTAACAGAAATGGAAATCAATGATCCGGATTATAAAATGGATACTATTCAACACTTCAATCTTCCCCCCTCACAAGTAATTAGTTTTAAGATACCTTCTCAATGTATCTATACTATAACTCAATATAACTTAAAACACGAAGATCCGGGGAAAATTGATTATTGAGGATAATATTTAAATTCACTCTAGAACTGAAAGAAATGCTTCAAAAACATTTCAAAACTGATGATTTAATGATTTTTACTAAATACCTCAATAACTATCATTAGCAAAAAATTTCTAGTTATATTTATTAAAGCCGATTCTTATAAAAATAAAAATATTCTTGTGACATATGGCTCGCACCGGAATGAATATGATTAAGGTATGTGGAGTGACATTTATAAAAAAAATGATAAAAGGCCTTTGTGTTAAGTTATTACTCGGATGTTAAAAGAAAGAAATCATTGCAAAATAAAATTGACTTTATTTGAAATAAGGTGTAACTTTGGTATAAGAGAAGAATAGCCCGGTAGGTTAAATTAAAAGAGGACACTAAAATGAAAAAAGGTTTGTTCCTGTTATTAATGCTTTTAATCATCTCATGCAGCACCGCAAAAAAGTCTTCCTCCCTTCTTGAAGAAGATGAATTATTTATGACGAGAAAATACGTAGGTAATTTTTTGGATTATCGCTATACAGGTCCTGAGACCTTTGACGGTCCTAATCTTATTTGGGTTAAGACATCAATGGATAACACCTATGGCAAAATATCCGCATATGGTAAAAAATGTGAATTTAATGTTGGAGATAAAATATATTTAAAAAGAACATATTACACTCCCGGCGGAGTTTTTGGATATTGGGTGTATAGTATTGAAAATGATTCTTCCGTTTATTACAGGGTAAGTGGGTTTCAATATGATAATAAGGTCTTAGTACAAACCTGGTTTAAATGAACTCCCTCCTGACTCCCAATTCTCCACAAACCCCATTTAATTGTATATCAGAATATTAATTATGCAGCACTAAAGCCGGAGACATTGGAACCGAGCTTTCATAGAACATATTGAAGAGTTTAAACTCATGTTTTTAACCAGGTCAAATAAAGTCCTTGGGATTGCATCAATATCAAAAGGTGGGATAGTTTCGCAGCCACACAATCCGCTACGTTTCATAGCTGCAAACTGTTATGCAACAGTGAAGAGCTCACGACACAAACAATTAAAATAATTAATAGATAAATGAGAAAAGGACAAATTTCTAATATATTACGACAACTTGGATTGATTTATTTTACAGACTGGGTTCGCTATTATATCGAGAGTTATAAGAACAGAAAAGTCAATATAGATTTTAAAAAGAGTAATGCTGATGTAAAGCTACCACCTGATTATCTTATATATGAATCTTTTCAAATTAATTATAAAAAGTATTATACAGAAAGTATTGATACAGCTAAATGGATTGCGAATTATTTTAGTAAGCATATTGACTTAAAAGATAAAAAGATACTTGATTGGGGTTGTGGGCCAGGTAGGGTGATTCGTCATCTGCCATCAGTTATAGGAAACGGATGTGAATATTATGGAACTGATTATAATAAACAATCTGTTGACTGGTGTTCAAAAAACCTTCCTGATATAAGATTCAATAATAATTCATTAGAAGCTAAATTACCATACTCTGATAGTTTCTTCGATGTAATTTATGGGATTTCAATTTTTACGCATTTGTCGGAACAATTACATTATGATTGGTATAACGAGCTATTTCGGATACTTAAACCAAATGGGATTATGTTTCTGACAACTCAAGGTGATAATTTCAAAGTTAAATTAACAGATTCAGAACTTCTTAAATATAATAATGCTGTTTTGGTTGTACGAGGTAAAGTTAAAGTAGGTCATAGAACTTTTTCAGCATTTCATCCAACTGGATATATGAAAAAATTATTTGATAATGTTGAGATATTAGAGCATGTTGAGACTAAACCTGAGAAAGGGAAGTGGTTGCCACAAGATATTTGGATAATAAAAAAGAAATAAAAACACCGTTGCCTAACAAAACGCCATATTCCATAAGGGTTTCAGCAAGTTGCAAGCAGTTCGTCCCGCAGCAAAGTTTCTTCACGGGGGATACAAACGCAGCCCCGCAGTCCCTTACGAAACATAGCATCGGCCGTCAGTTGCAATGTTCGTGCGATGTGATTATTTTTACATATCAGATAAACTAAAATTATATGAAAAAGAAATTTACCTCAATAGCTCTTAGTGGAATAATATTATGCTCAGCAATCATTCCATCGGAACTTCATGCTCAAACCTCTATCAAAAGAGATACAATACTTATTGCGGCCCATGAAATAATTAAGGAAACAACTTATTGTGGCCTTGTTACAATAGATTCAACTGGGCAACCCCAGGTACGGACAATGAATCCTTTTCCTGCTAATGATGAATTAATCATTTGGTTCGCCACTTCAAGAACCAGCCGTAAAGTGAGAGAAATTAAAAATAATCCGAAAGTATGTGTTTATTATGCTAATCATATGTCAGCAAAAGGCTATGTTAATATTACTGGAACAGCTGAAGTGATAGACGATAAAGAGTTGTTGATAAAAATGAAACGAGATTATTGGGAGAGTATACCAAACTGGCAAAACATTTTTATTCTTATAAAAATTGTACCTAAAACCATAGAAGTGATTAATTATAAGCATGGTCTTAACAATGATCCTAATACATTTAGAGCTCCTTCGGTTGTCCTTTAGTTGAGACTCGATAAATATAACACAGCAACTAAAACGGACAATGCTATGCGCAATTGTATCTTAACGGAGCAAAAGGAGTTTCTTGGTTTCAATGTATTGATCTGCCTTCAGGCGGTAGTAATATATGCCACCCGACAACCTGCTCCCATCAAATATCACCGATTTGGGCCCAGGCTCTTCTACCCTGTTTACCAGAGTTGCGACTTCTTTGCCGTGCATATCAAAGACTACCAATGTTACGGGGCAGTATATTGGGAGCTGATAGCTAATCGTTGTGCTGTTATTGAAAGGATTGGGATAGTTCGTCAACGCATATATGAGCGATTGGTTTACATCATCTATTCCAGTCTTTTGCGTGATCGTGATCATCCCAGAACTAGTTGGAGTTAATACCCCTGATGTTGCACTGATATTTGCAGTACCGACGACATGACCTGTAAATACTGCACTCCGGCGGTCAACAGCCGGTACCAGATCACTTGCTGCAACACCTCCCGTAATGTTCTGCAGACTCCACACATCTGCAGCAACGTTCGCTATGAAATTGTTCGAGGCATCTCTCGAAATCGCAAACACCGTGATTGAGGACCCTGAAACCAGCGACTGTGCAGGAACAACTGTCCCTGATCCGTCTGCCACAGTCTCCACTCTCACCGCTGGTGGGAGGAGCGGATTTACAGTGAAAGTCTGTGCATTCGATAATCCACCACCGCTTGTGTTAAAGACCGTCACCGGGAATGTACCAACTACCAGTAGATCAGTCGACGGTATTGAAGCTGTCAATTGCGAGGAATTGATGTACGTTGTGGTACGGTTGATGTCATTAAACCTGACAGTTGACTTGCCGTTGACGAAATCGGTACCGTTCACAGTAAGAGTAAGGTCGGGATCACCTATGATCTTTGATGATGGGCTAATGTCAGTTGTTGTCGGAGTAGCCGTGTTGCCTAAACTACTACTTATATCAGCTGCGGTCCATCGGGAGAAGTCATTAATGCCAGTGGTACTAATTGTACTGGAAACTGGATTGACCGTGCCACCAAGATTGTTCCACGTAGTTCCATTGTCATGCGACCTGTAAAGTTCGAGTGTGTTGATATTCTGTCCATTTACCTCTGTCGCATCATAATGGAACACCAACCCTGCCTTTAATCCTGCGTTTGTTGCAGATGTAATATCAAAGTAGCGCTTAATTGAGTTTTGACCACTTCCCGTGGATGCGGTTCCCGTCTTCCGCAACACTGTTGTGATACCGGGTGCTATACCATTTAAGGTAATGTCAGCCCCGATATTTCCGAATGATTCAGTCCCGGATGTTGCCGTGATGTTACGGGTCGCTCTAACATTGCCCACGACTGGTTGTCCATCAGCTTCAGATAATATTCCCCCTGCCTCCAGGATGGCAGTATTGGTGCCTGTATTTAATGTCCCATTCGTGACCGTCAACGCACCATTTATAATAATGTCTCCACTAAGCAATGTGCCGCTTGTCCGATTAAGGGTGAGATTGTTCAGCGCAATGGCCGGCAGAGTTGTACTTGCACCCGAACCTCCGACTAAGATATTTGCAGATGCACCACCCACGAGAGAACCAGTTCCAATTGAAAGTGCGCCATTCAGATTGAGTGTTTGGGTACCAAGTGAGAAAGCACCGCTTGTAAGAGTAAGAGTGCCGTTGACTGTTGCGGAGCTGTTAAGTGTGAGCGTACCGCTGACTTTGCTAATTGTGAGATTATTAAACGTCTCTCCTCCTGGTTTCGTCAGTGTCTGAGCACCAGACCCATTGATTGTCACAATGTTGCCACCACTAGCAAATGTGCCGCTGTTGGACCAATCACCGCCAAGCGAAAGATTAAGTCCGTTAGCATTGAGAATAGTTCCCGACTGGATTGTGATGTTCCCAACAACGTTCAGGCTTGAAGTAATAAGTTGTGCTGTTGGTTTCACCGCCTGTGCAGTTGCACTGGAGACAAGAAGATTGCCAATCGGGTGAAGGCTATTGATTCTGATAGTCTGAGCATTTATTGTACTGGCATCTCCTATCTGCAACGTGCCTCCGGTGACGCTAGCCGAGGCAGAATTCAGATAATCCGCAGGGGCGCTTGTGGCGTTTCTTACGACGATTGTGCCACCGGACATTGTAAAAGATGAACCGACAGCACCAAGGTCAAAACCAGCAAACACTGGATCAGTAGAGCCTTGCTCCACCACTGTAACAGTACCACCGCTTTGAGTGTACGATGTTGTGGCAGTTGCATTGTTACGTGTCAGCCGGCCTGCGATGTTGAGTGCACCTCCTTCTATATTAATAGTTGAACCCGATACATAGTTGAGAGAGTTGTCAATTCCTGTCCCGATGTTATATGTTCCGGCAGAAAGTCTAAGAAGACCTCTCACTGACATCCCTCCAGCCTGTGCAGTGACCGTCACATTTGAATTGTTAATCCAAAAACCGGTTCCTGGATCAATATTGTAAATGGGACCTCCGATAATAAAAGTATTGGTGAACGTGAAGGACCCCGACATCTTGAACGTCCCGTTGGTAATAGTAAGGAAAGGGTCGGGAGCGTTGAAGTTCGTCGCCAGGACTTCCAGCGTGTTATTGATACTCACCCCCATGTTCACCCTTATAAGGTTAAAGTTGTTGCTCCCGGTTCCAGTGATCGTCTGGTTACCGTTTTTGCTGAAGGTGACTGTGCCAGTGTTGCCAGTGAATGTACCATTGTTGGTCCAATTGCCTCCCAAAGTTAACGTGTTAGCTCCACCGTTAAGTGTGGCACCGGTATTGATGAGCAAGTTCCCGTTGACGCTGACGTTGCCCGGGAGAGTGGTTGTACCGCCACTCATTGTGAGGTTGTTGAAAATGACATTATTGTCGTTAGGGATGGTATTCGTGGCTGTTAACTCAACTGTCCCTGTTCCTGAAGTCCAGGTACCGAGCCGACCCACAGTCAACCCCTCACATTTGAGAGTTCCTCCACTGGCCATGATGAGACTGCCAGCCTCGTTGTTGTTGTTGATGGGTCCAATATTTACCACTCCCGATACTGTCAACTGAGATACACTCGAGAACGAAAGCGTACCGGTCCCAGTGCCCAGTGCCGACCCCCCGAGCTGGATGCTCAAACAGGCAGCATCGGAAACATCCACTGTCACGGTGAATCCGCCATTGATAATAACATCATCGCCAGTCACCGGAGCGGAGCTACCACCCCATGTACTGAGAGCACTCCAGTTTCCAGACTGAGAGCTGGTTTTCGTTACTGCGAACGAACTCGTTTGGTTGAGCAGAATCAGGACGAATGTGAAGAAGATTTTGAAAGTATGCCTTTTCATATAGGATCATATTTTGCTGGGTTACAATTTTATATAATTAATATGAATTCAATTATAAGAATTAATTGTATAGTAAATATAACAAAATTTCTGACAGTTTGTTTTCAAAAAGCCAAAAAAGATCATATAACAAATTGATTAAGAGAGAAATCAATTATATTTCAATCAACTATTTTACCAAAGACCCAACGCCTTACCCAAAAGACCTTATATCATTTATCTAAAAATGGCACTCCAAATACCTTCAATCAAATTCAATTTTGTTTTAACACGGCCCATTTCACCTTTACCAGATTAATAAAAATCCATCCACCCAAGAATTAACTCAGATGGATGGAATATGATTAAAATAACATAGGAGAATAAACCTGATACATATAATATCTGTACCTTATGTCAATCGTTGAATGTGAATGCAATACCAACTTCAAAAGGATACAGTTCAGGTCCTTTTCCCTCTTCAAAGAGCGAGGTGAAATAGGTTGTACCGTATATCTGGAAAAACTTATATCCGATCCTTGCAGTTGCACCCCACCGTAGCACGTTCAGGCTGAAGTCATCTTTATGTTTTTTTTTCTGCTTGTCATCGGTATAATAAACGACTTTTGTATGCGAACCCAGTTTAACAGCACCGATAACTCCCGCCCCTATATTAATTGTGTTATTGCTACCATTCACAGGTATCTGACCTTCAAGCAGGATAGGTAAAGTTGCATAAGTAGTAACTAGCTTGCTCTTTGAATATGTAATACTGGGATCTGGATAATATGGTCCTATAACTCCATTATCATCTTTGACTATCGAGTTATTTCCATCGAAGCGATATTTATTAAAGCTCAGGCCAAGTGCCGTTACAAATCCCAAATGTCTTGACATCCCAATGCTGATACTTGGCAGGATAAAGTTCCAGTTATATGATTTGGCAGTATTGATGTCAAAATAATTATCTTCAGGAGCAAGTGATGTACTCCAGTATTCAGTAAGAAGCCCGTTGAAGCCTAACTCAAGGCCACCAAGATGACCGCGGAACCTGTTTTCGTGTCTATGATGGAGTTCTTTATCCTCTCCATCTTTTTTACTTTTCCATACTGTTAGTCCGTCATTGTTTTCAACAACCCGGTATTCCTTCTTACCAAGGTTAATTATGGTTTCATCACCTGTTTCCCTGATAGAAAATACTTTATCACCAATTTCAAGTACCGGTTTATCATTGTTAACAACAGTATCGGAATTGTTTTCAAGTTTTTCAAGTTTTTCAATTTTGTCCACTTCCTGGCTGAAGAGAGGCACTGCAAAAAGTGTTGAGATTGTGATTATTGATAATAATTTTTTCATGGTTATACATTTATATTAGAAAATGAATTTTAATCTAAGACGGGATGATATAACCAAAAGTTACATTTCGGTGACATATTTTTCGCCGGTGAAGGAAATTTTACCAGAAGAGAATTAAAAAGATCTGACCGAACACCTTTTTAACAGGGTTATTTTAATCTTTAACACACCGGACGCTAAAACCATGTTTTTTACTCTCATAGTTGATTTTAACAATAGCATCGCCGAAATAGAGGCTCAGATACCATTCTTCATTTGAACTAATTTCAGTAGCTGACCAGAAGCATGTGGAATATAGAATTGAGCTAAAAGAACCCTCAAAGTAGCGTATACCTGCTGCCAATGCTGTAAAACCAGTACTGTTGTCTGCTCCCTTATTGGGAGTCAGCCAATGAGTAGTGCCGGCTTCTTTCATTTTGCCACCACCAGTTATTGTGTCATTCAAAAACACCCGGAGTTCTTGCCAATCATCCCGGGTCGGAACATGCCACCCGGTTGGACAAAGCTTATTGGTACTCACTGAATAGCCATTATATAAAGCACCATAAGGGTCTTTATATTCATTCTCCTCGTTATTGTACCAACAATAACCGGGAGTTGTGAGGTTACCCCATGTTGTGCTACTTGAAATTAATGGAATTTCTGTTCCATCTTTGTAACTGATGGTTTTCAGGTTCTCAGCCATCCATATCTGGTTATCTATTCTAACAGTTTTGTAAGTATTCCCTTCAATATCGGTAACAGGTTCCGGGGGGATGTTCTCCTTCTTGCAACTTAAGAAAAGCATTAACAGTAATTCCAATATTAATGTATATGATGAAAAATTACTTTTCATTCGAAACGATTTTATAATTGTGGATATTTAAGATAAAGTTATGAAAGTAAGATATATAAAACAAATTAATCTTCTCATTCCTTTCATCCCAGATAAGGTTGTGACCATAGTCTCAATATAGCTCATTGGAGTTGCGGCGTAAACCAGGGTGAATCATCAAATCTGAAGGACACTTTGCCATTGTTGAATCTTGTCCCTCAAGTTCTTTTGAACCGGGTTCTGCATATCGCCATACAAGATCCTGCCCTGGAATCTGAAAATAGCGTTCGGAATGACAAATCCATAAACACCATGTACCTCAAGATCAGCTATCTGTCTTATAATATCTTCGTCTTTTAAAGTGTCATTCCAGAACCAGAATGACATTACGGGAAATTCCCAAGGTTTAATCAAAAAGAAGTGCAACTGCGGCAGCTCCTATTCCGGCGTTGGCTCCGATAATCGGAGAGATATTGACAACAGAGGCCGGTGTTTTATTGGTAAGAGTTTCCATTTTTTCTGAATACCACCGCGCTGCTTCAGGATTGTTTGCATGAAGAACAATGTAATTCCATATTGATTTTTCCTGGCTTATTCTTCCGATGTGTCCCATTACCTTTTCCATATTTGATTTCTGGTTGAAAGTTTTATCGAAAACAATTGCTTTTCCCGATTCATCGATAGATACAATCGGATTGATATTTAGTATCCGTGCAACCAATCCTTTTGCAGCAGAAAGCCGTCCGCCACGGATCAGATATTTTATATTTTTGACGCTAACAAAGATCCGGACACCCTTTGTCCATTTTTCGGACATTTCAACTATTTGAGTGTGAGAATATCCTGACTCAATTGCCTTTGCTGCCCTCAGTATAATAAGTCCCAGAGCCCCTGAAAGATTTTTTGAATTAATTACTGAAATTGGTTTATTGAATTCTTTGCTTATTGCCATGGCGGCTTTCTGACTGCTGTTAAATGTGCCGCTCAGCTTGTCACTCAGATGAATAGCGATTACAGAATCATAGTGAGAAGCCAGGTGGGAATAAAGGTTTGTGAAAGCCTTCTCATTCACCTGTGAAGATTTAGGGTAATCAGTATTTTCTTCTAAAAGCTTATAAAACTGTTCCGGTTGAATGGTGATTTTATCGAGATAATGATTCTCACCGAAATTGATATTTATCGGGAGCATATTTATCTGGTAGTTATCAATTATATCCTGTGCAAGGTCGCATGTTGAGTCAGTTACTAATGCTATTTTCCATTTTCTGTTATAGACTACCTCACTCTGACGGATCATATCGTCGGCTTTCTGAAAAGCGAGAGTACCTGTATTTCTCAATTCGTTGAACAGTTCGGCAGGAGTGTTTGTGTGCAGATGAATTCTCCTCATTCTGTCAGAGCCGGCAACAACAATTGAGTTTCCGTATTTTTCAAGAGTCGACCATAATGTTTTGTTATCTATAGAACTGTTTTTGATGAGAGCTTCAGTGCAGAATCTGAACTCGACCTTTTCGGGTATCGAATCTTCCATCTTTTCAAACAAAGCAGTTTCGGCTTTAACCTGTATTAAGTCCTTCAGGTTCCGGTTGGTAATGAAATCAATTATGCCTTCCACAAAAAATACAAAACCTTTTGCCCCGGCATCAACAACATTTGCTTTTGCCAGAACAGCAAGTTTTGATTTGGTTTCGATAAGGGATTTATTAAGTACGCTGAGAGAACTGATGAACATTTCGTTGAAGTCAGTTATCCTGTTTCTGTTTTCGTAGATATAGTTCGCCCAATCTTTGATCACGGTAAGCATTGTACCTTCAACAGGATTCGCTACTGCCTCATAGATATAACGAACTGAATTTATAATGCTTTCGGCAAACTGGCTAATGGTTATTGTTTTAAAATTACCAGTTTCCGTGCTCATACCATAAAGGAATTGTGCAAAGATTATCCCGGAGTTCCCTCGTGCATTTACAAGTGTGGTTTCTGCAATCCTGTCGGCTGTTATTTTATAGGATCTGTGTGGGTGAAGAGTATCAATAACCGCACGTATAGTAGAGGCCAGATTGGTTCCGGTATCGCCATCATTTACAGGAAATACATTAATCTTGTTAAGCTCAACCTGATGTTCAATAACTTTTCTGGCTCCGGCAATAAAAGTATAATACAATCTCCGGCCATCTATTTCATTTAGCGGTACGGGGGTCACTAATATCATATGTCGTTAGCTTACAAATGTTTTGCAAAGGTAATTATTATAATAGTTTTTAAAACCAATTATTATTTTCAATGATGTAAACAGTAAATAACATAAAATGTGCTAAAGAAGATGCACGCTTTAACGGAACTTAAAAATTAGAAATGCCAATAATAAGTCCCAGATATGGTTTTTGATTATAGACCCACGAAGTTTTATTATTATCCAGAAGGTTGTCGAACCCTATTGCTACGCCAACTGACATGTTATCAAAAGTAATGAAAGCAGCAACTCCCTTTTGAAAAACCATTCCATCATATTCCTGGTTTACAATATTACGGGTAACTGTAGGATTAATAGGTGTTATTCCTATCCCTGCAAATATCCCTGCATCAATACCAATTTGCCGGATGTAAGAAGTTTCTTCATGAAGTGGTGATAAGTATGGGATTGCCTTATAGAAATCTTTTCGGAAACCAGCATATATTGAGGCATTGATATTACTACTGAGCTGGTTGGGAACACCGCCCTGTGGTGGTCTGTATTTCATTATGACTGTCGTTAAGTCTACATCGATAGATTTATTTATAAAGCAGCTTCTATAGAAATAATCGCCCTTTTTTATTTTAATAATACTAATACCCTTGAAAGATGTTGTATTTGGATACTCATTTTTCCCTTCAGTGATCACCGGATATACATCTATTGAATCATTGATAGCATTTACGTACACACGTGAAGGTTCAGCTCCGGGGGTCTTTAGTTTATAATAACCTGAGTCGAAATCATGTCTTACTATTTTTTCAGCGGGAACGCAACTAACTGACATTAGAATCACTAAGGCTAAAAGTGAAATTTTACTAATTCTCATTACAGGTTTTAATGAATAATTAACGAAAAGAATATTTTAATAAAGATACAAATAGTATGGATTACGCAAGGGAGAAAGTCCTCTTTTTTTAGAATTTTAATCCTGTTTTGAAGAGAGGTTGACTGTGGTCAGGAGTGTCAGTATTCTTTTCCGTTTTGCTTTCTTCAGGTATTAATTCAATTTGCATCCTTTACAGGATTAAGAGATAAAATCTGCTAATACTAAAAACTTCTTGTACTTAATAATTTCCCTTCCTTTCTGAAACTGTAGAACAAATATAGGGAAGAGAATAAATAAGAAACGTTTAAAGCTATACACACTCCTGGTAATTGATATTTTGTTATTAACAGGGGTAATAAAAGAAGAGTTGCCCCCAATCCTATTAATGACTTATCTCTTAGAATTTTAAGTTTTCCGATTCCGGCAAAATAGTGACCGTAGAGGTTCGAAACTGCAATTGCAATAATCCCGGGAATCAGATACAATATAAATGTCTTTACACTACCGAATTCAGCACCAAAAACATACTGGTACAATGATTTTGGAATTATTACTCCAATTCCAAGAAACAGTAAGCTTATCCACAAGCTTTGCCTTGAGAATATAGTTGTTGCGTTGTGGCTGGAAAGCTGATCCCGGGAGTTTAATACATTCGAGAAATGAACAGCCGACATGCTTCTGCTGATAATCCATGCTGCTTCAGAAATCGATACAACAATTGAAAACACTCCAAGCTGCGATAAGCCCAGCCACTTAGCAATAAAATAATAGGAAAGCCGGTAATTCAAAAACTGGATGAAATAATTCAATTCATTGTTTAAGCCATAAGCAAATATTTTTTTAAAATCTGCTAACTCAAAATCAGGCCATTGAAATTTTCCACTTCGCGTTAAACCTGAAACTCCAACAATAAGAGCTGTTCCTAGACCAAAAGAATATGCAGAAAAGCAGGCATCAATAGTTTTTAGTTTGAAAATGAAATAGATAATAAGCAGATAAATCAAGACTAATACCGGATTGATTAATGTCAGGATATTGTACCATTTTATATTGTTTTTCCCAAGCCAGTACATAGAGATTGCATTTGTGAGAGAAATCTGGAAGGAAATAACAAATAAAGGTTGAAAATATTTGAAACTGAACATTAACGAGAATATAACTGAGCCAAACAGTGAAAACAAAGCGGCTCCTCCCAGCGATATCACAAGCAATAAATCTCTAGACAGTTTTGGAGAATGAAAAGCAATTGTGCTGCCGCAGAGAATACTATTCAAAATTGTGATAAGAGAAATGTTTGCAATAACTAGCGCTATCTCTCCTCTTCCGGCACTTCCCAAAATTTGAGTTGTAATAACCACTATGAGGAAATTGGCCAGAAGGGTAATAAATTTTGATCCTATTGTAATTGTGGTATTCTTCGATAACATCTTATCAAGAGGTAACAAACTTTAAAAACTGAGGCTCTATTGTTTGCCAGTTGTAATCGTTTTCAGCCAGATATCGTGCATTTGCACAGTGTTTGTAATATAGTTCTCTGTCTTCTATATAATTTATTATTAGCTTAACAATCCGTTCTTTATCGGTTGGATTGACAATAAATCCAAACTTGTCGATTTCAACTTCTTTTCGGATGGCTTTAAGATCTGAAAAAATAACAGGTCTGCCTAATGCAGCATAATAGAATAATTTTATCGGCAGGCAATGGTGGTTTTCGAAATTATCTGACCGTAAATCAAGGAAAATATCTGTTTCTTTTATAAGTTCAATGAAGTTTTTAAAACTCTGTCTGTCCAAAATCGTTAGGGTGATACTACGATTGAGAGACCTCATAAGATTTTCACATTCTTCTTTGTCACGGATGCTTTCATACCAGCCGATTATTTTAGCCTCTATTTTAAGATCGGTTTTATTTTCAGTTAGCTTCTGCAGGACATTAAAAAAATTCCCGTAGCCTTTCTCCAGACTTATTTTACCTGAATAGGTTAGCCTTAGTTTTCCCTGCTGCAATTCTGGTTTACAAAAACTTATGTACTTTAAATCGGGGTAGTATGAGGTATGAATGTAAGATTTGTGTGGAAATAAAATCCTGTAAGGTCTGCTTTTAAAATATTCCCCGAATATGAACGAATCGGCAAACTTTGAAACCCAAAGGTTAAACAATAACAACTTAATGAAGAAGAACCATCGGATAGGTTTTTTATGAACGATCAGATTTTTTTTGGAAGGATACCATTCCGTTATGTCGTAGATAATCCTGATTTTTCCGGATTGTTTTTTTGAGTATTGTTTTGCTGCCAGTATTGTAAGGGGTTCGGAACAGATTATTATTTCCGGTTTAAATCCTGATAACCGATCCACAAAGTGCCATATTTTATCTCTTTTAGACATATCATGGCCGGCAAAACAGTTTAGTTTTATGCCATCGGAAATTTCCAGTAAATTAAGTTTGCTGCTTACAATTTCAATATTGTTGTTGTGTTCAAACAGAGATCTTGCCATATGATAAAAAATCCTGTCATCAAACGGATGATGTCCTGATGTAAGGAATGATATATTCATTTTGAAGTGATAGAATAAATTCTATTGCAAAAATAGGCATTAAAAGTCAGACCTGAATTTCAGGATAGTGTTATACACCCTTTCTCTGGTCTCCCCCGGAGTAGGATTAAGTTCTTCTGTTGTGAACTTGCCATTCCGGGGATCGATTCTCTCAAATACCATCAGATAAAGGTCGAATATGATATCGAGGCTCAACTGGTACCTCGGTTCAAGAAGAGGCCGGATCTCTTTTATCACATCATATGTCTTCAAGCGATATTCGTCGGCCAGTAAATAGTAAATCTTTATCAGGTTACGGAAATTAGTGTCAACAGGTTTTCCCTCAGCGAATTCACGCAGATGCTTCCTGCTCAGGCCGTTTTTTATGATCAGATCATCAGCGAAATAGCTGAGATTATTTAGCTGGTCCTTCTGAAAATCACGGATAATGTGGACCGTATAACTAAAAATGGCACAAGGTGTTGCGGCCCATTTTACATCAAATGGAGGAATTTCATATGTACCGTTTACTTTTGACAATCCATTTAGATGTACAAAGATTGAAGCAGGTGCAACTGATGCTCCGTCTGCATACTCTAGAAATGTAAGCAGTGTTGGAAAGCCTTCATTGTTAATGTCGTAAATCATCGATTTTGCAAAGGCTTCCATCGGCCACAACGGGATTCTGAATTTTTCGATAGTTTCAATCAGTTCTTCCTGAAGGGGGTTACACTCTTTTGAAATAATGATCATCCTGAGCCAGTCATCAACATTTGCAACAAATTCATTCCTTTCATTAACAGCAATCAATATGTTTTTTGCCTTATGATTGTCGATAAGATCGTCAATTTCCCGCATGAATTTATAGCATGTTTTTGCTGCACAGAATCTCTCGTGCTCCCAGAAATTGGCAGCAATAAGTATATTCGGGTGATCTTTGATCTGGTGAAAATCAATTGAGTTGAATATTTCTATAAACTTATCCTTTTGTGAATTCATTAAATTATGTCAGTTAATGTCAATTATTACTATTCAGGATACGTTCTGAGGTAAGCTTAGCTGAAAGCAAAACATTTGGTATTCCATTACCAGGGTGAGTACTGCCACCTACAAAGAAAAGATTCCGGTAACGGCTATGCTGGTTATGGGGACGGAAATAGCCCATCTGTAAGATGTTATGAGCCAGACTCCCGAACACAGAACCCCTTGAGATATTAAATGCACTCTCCCAACTTTCAGGAGTGTAACAGATTTCAAATTTAATATGGTCTTCAATATCCTCAAGACCCAGCTGTTTAAGTCGTTGAATGACTGCGGTCCGTGTTTTTTTCTTCAGATCATCCCAATCCTGTTTTTTCTTTTTATCCACATGTCCTGCTCCAATAATAAATGAAAGGGTATCCTGATTATGTGGTGCAGCCGAGGAATCTGTCCTGGCAGGAGCATGCACATAAAAGCTTGGATGATCGCTGACAGATTTGTCTTTGAAAATTCTGTCAAGGCCATCACGGAATCCATCGGACAGGAAAACACTATGGTGCCCGAGTTGATGATAAACCTTATCGAGGCCCCAGTGGTAGCAGATTGCAGAACATGAATATTTCATCCTGTCGAGCCTCCTCGACTTTCCTCTGTTAGGCAGTAATTTGCGATAGACATAAGGAAGATCTGCGTTTGCAACGATAATATCAGCCTTAATTTCAGACCCTTCATCAAGGATAATGCTTTCTACCATTTTACTCTTCACTCTGATATTTTTAACAGGTTTGTTATAATGGAATTGAACCCCTGATGACTGTGCTGCTGACAGTAATTTCTCAACTATACTGAACATCCCTCCTTTAGGGAATAATGAACCTTCGGTAAGTTCGACTGCCGGAACCATTGAGAAGAGAGCCGGGGAATTAAAAGGACTCTGCCCGACATAAATATTCTGAAAAGTATAAGCCATCCTCAAATGCGTATGCCGGAAGAATTTTTTAACATATCTGTAATTGGATATATAAGTCTTGAGTTTTATCAGCATGCCTACATTTTTAAAATTGGCAAACTGGAAGAGGTTATTGAAATTGCGTCCGATAAGTTTATTTATACCTGTCTGAAAAATCTCATACCCGTCTGAAACATATTTTTGTGATTTCTTAAAACTTCCCGGCTCGATTTTTTCAAGCTGGATTTTCATTTTCTTTTCATCTGGAGAAAAAGTAATAACCTCATTATTGTCGAAATAGATTTTATAGAGCTCTTCGAGCGGTTTTATGTCGTCATTTTCGAAGATAGGAATTCCAAGTGACTGAAATACCTGGCGATAGATGCCGGGCATAATTAGCATGGTAGCGCCAAGGTCGAAACGATGTCCGTCGCGTATCAGCTGACCGCAGCGTCCTCCGGGATAGGAGTTTTTTTCATAGACCTCAACGTTGTATCCATTCTTTGCCAGATAAACTGATGTTGCAATGCCTCCTATTCCGGAGCCGATAATCACTGCTGATTTTTTCCCGGTCATTTTTATTTAAACTACTGTAACTAATAAGTACTTAAAATGAGCTAAAGTATAGAGTGCCTAAAGTTAAAATTAAAAGAATGAATCGTAAAAAATTTAACCAGATTAAGTCAAAAAGTTGTTTTTAAGGATAAATTACTCAGTAAATGAAAAAAATCGGAATGCAAAAATGAAAACTTCAGGCATTTTAGGCAATCCAAACTCCAGGCACTGATGAGTTACAGGCAAAGTGATATTTTTCAAAAGATTATTTTATCCTCCATTAGCTCGAAAATCCATTTTTTAAATGGAGACTGAGGACTCTGAATATGTTTCATTCTATTTGATATATGGTGTTTTAAAGAGATACTCACCGGATGATATCTCACACATAGTTTTGCCATCTGCTTCACTAATAATCTTTACATCCTTTAAATTAAGGATTGGTTTATTATTCTCTGTTATCTTATCGGAATTAGCCTGAGGAATAACAATAACACCCTTGCAGTTGACAGGTATTTTAATCTTCAGAATGAAATTATTTTCTTCTATTTTCCATGAGCTTAAGATCTCGCCATGGATTGTATTGAATGTTGTTTCAGCCCATGTCAGATCCCCGACCACGTCAGGAGCTATTATGATCTTCTCATATGCTGCAGAACCGGCTGGCTGCCGGATGCCTCCGATTCCGCTATAGAACCACTCCATAAGATGTCCAAGCATCATATGGTTATTGGAAACATATTTCAAAGCTGCCCATGATTCTGTTAGTGATGTAGCTCCTTTTGAAAGCTGGTACCCGTAACCTGGGACATCAGTTTTTGAATTCATCTCAAATATGAGCTGCGACTGACCTTCCTGTTCAAGAGTCCTTAGCAGATATCTGTATCCGACATCACCTGCTGTTAGTGCCTTGTTATTATCATTTATTGATTTGATCAGGTTTCCTACAATCACATTTTTGTAGCTGTCTTCAACCATACCGAAGAATAATGGCATGGAATAGGCTGTCTGACTTCCGGTTGAATATACCTTTGTAACAGGATCGAAGAATTTTGTGTTGAAAGCTTTCCTGATCTCTTCAGTCAGGTTACTGTAATAGTCGGCATCATCTTTTTCACCAATAAGCGCAGCCATTTCCCCCAGAAGTTTAGCATCGTAAAAGTATATTGATGTGGCAGTTACAGCTTTTGGGGTAAGCTGAGCCTCTCCGGGGAATTTTGGTCCGAGATCATACCAGTCACCTAACCCATGGGAAAGAATATTATTATCCGATTTTCCCTGCAGATAACCCACATACTTTTTCATCATAGGATAAGCTTTTCTGACAGCTTCAACATCACCGTACCATTCATACATATCCCATGGCAGTATAACACATGCGCTACCCCATTCGGGAGAATCGCGGAATCCTTCTGTGAAGGGCACATACTCTGGTGCTATATCAGGGACGAGGCCATTTTCCAATTGTGCTTCTATCATGTCATCTATGACTTTATCATACAGGTTATGAATATCGTAGACGAATTTTATTGAATTTCCCATCAGATGGGTCTGCTCCAGCCAGCCCAACTTCTCCCTGTGAGGGCAATCGGTGACAACACTTGCCAGGTTACTTTTTATTGACCAATTGATCAGATCATAGATTGAATTGAAAAGTTCATTGGAACATTTAAAACGACCAACCTCAGGGGAGGAATTCCTTGTGTGAAGAAGCTGGATATTTTCAATCATCGGAAGTTTAACAGGATTAGGGTAATCAGGCGGAACAGCTCTTTCTACCTGGACATACCTGAATCCGTAATAGGTAAACAGTGGCATCCATATCTCTTCATTTTCTCCTTTTAAAGTATAGGTGAAATAGTATGGATCACCGGTTGCTTGCTGCGTAACAAGGGAATCATCACCAAGAAGTTCCCCCGGATAAAACCGCACTTCCTGTCCCTTTATTCCTTTTATTTTAATTTTTATTATCCCGGATGCATTCTGCCCGAAGTCATAAATATAGATACTGTCTTTTTGAACCGAGATTTTTCTATGATCAATAGTTTCTGCAACTTTCACAGGATGATCATTTTCCGGTTTAAGTATCCCCGTGGGCTCTTTAACTAACAGTGCCGGTTTCCAGTTAGCATCATTGAATCGGGGTTTGTCCCATCCATCCTGTTCAAGCCTGGCATCATAATCCTCACCACCGTAAATACTTGAAAAAGTGATTGGGGATGAAGTTGTTTTCCAGCTGTCATCGGTTATCAATATTTCTTTAGTTCCATCGCTGTAACTAACCTCAAGCTTTAATATAATTTTCGGTGCACCATTCGCAATAACCAGTTTCCTGTAACGCTCCCTGTTAATATTGTAAAAGCCATTCCCGACAATTGCCCCTATGACATTTTCCCCCTGTGTTATCATATCCGTAACATCATAAGTGTTATAATAACACTTTTTCTGATAGTTGGTCCAGCCAGGTGAAAGAAACCGGTCGCCAACTTTTTCACCGTTCATATAAAGTTCATACTGGCCCAGGCCACTGACAAATACAAAAGCCTGATCGATTCTCTTTTCCAAAGAAAACCCTTTCCTGAAGTATGGAACAACTGTTCTTTTTTTTGCTATCTCTCCGAGATTATTTCCACTTCCGTGAACTCCCGGAACTAATAATAATGAATCAGGAATATCCTCGTATCCTATCCACCTGGCTCCGCTCCAGTCGTTTTTTTAAAAAAAAACATTGAAAAAAATAACATCTGAACACCACGCCGATGGTTTATAAATTAAAAACCCCACACCGACTATACAGAAAAAATATTTAAACCCA
>Ga0315286_10000253_pt1 | contig 42550 bp, 37 predicted proteins | sample YL17G10_0_MG_FD_205038 | JGI IMG/M metagenome (GOLD analysis project Ga0315286, IMG submission 205038) | Sediment microbial communities from Yellowstone Lake, YNP, Wyoming, USA - YL17G10_0 | ecosystem: Environmental > Aquatic > Freshwater > Lake > Sediment | place: USA: Wyoming | collected...
ATCGTGGCCGCCGTCTTGGCCTTCATCATCGGCGTCGTCATCGTCAGCAAGCCCCTGATGCGGAGCGTCTCCGACTTCCTGGCCGCCGGCCGCACCGGCGGGCGGTACCTGATCAGCCTGTCGCAGGGCACGGCCTCCCTCGGGGCCATCACCATCGTCGGCATGCTCGAGATGAACTACATCGCCGGCTTTAACATGCGCTGGTGGGAGATGGCCATGGCCGTTGTTGTCGTGGGCATCAGCGTCTCCGGTTGGGTCCTCTACCGCTTCCGGCAGACCCGGGCCCTGACCATGGCCCAGTTCTTCGAGATCCGCTACAGCCGGAATTTCCGCATCTTCGCCGGCGCCCTGGCCTTCCTCTCCGGGATCATCAACTTCGGCATCTTCCCGGCCGTGAGCGCCCGCTTCTTCCTCCATTTCTGCGGCCTGCCCAAAACGGTCGACCTCCTCGGCCTCCATGTCTCCACGTTCGCCCTGGTCATGATCGTCATCCTCTGGATCCCGCTCTACTTCGTCTTCTCCGGGGGCCAGATCGCCGTCATGATCACCGATTTCCTCCAGGGGATCTTCGTCAATGTCGTGTTCATCGTCATCGTCATCTTTTTGATGCTCAAGGTCGACTGGGCCCAGATCTTCCAGGCCCTGTCCCTGGCTCCGGCGAACGCCTCGCTCGTCGATCCGTTCAAGACGGGGAGCACCAAGGACTACAATTTCTGGTATTTCTTCATCGGCATGATCGGAGTCATTTACGGCAAGCTCTCGTGGCAGGGGACGCAGGCCTACAACGCCTCGGCGAAAAGCGCCCATGAGGCCAAGATGGGCGACGTCCTGGCCAACTGGCGGGGCATCCCGCAGTGGGGCCTGTTCCTGGTTTTCGTGCCCATCGTGGCCTACACGTTCTGGCACAGTCCCGGCTTCGCCGCCGAGGCCGCGGCGGTCAAACCCGTTCTCGACGGCCTGGGGTCCGAGGCCTTAAGGAGCCAGCTCACCGTGCCCTTGGCGCTGACGAAACTGCTGCCCGTCGGGCTCATGGGGGCCTTCGCCGCGGTCATGCTCGCCGCCGCCATCGGCTGCAACGAAACTTATCTTCACTCCTGGGGAAGCATCTTCATCCAGGACGTCGTCATGCCGCTCCGGAAGAAGCCCTTCGCGCCGGAACAGCACCTCAAGCTTCTGAAACTCGCCATCCTGGCCGTCGCGGTCTTCAGCTTCCTCTTCAGTCTCCTGTTCCAGCAAAGCGAGTACATCTTCCTCTTCTTCGCCATCACGGGCGCCATTTTCGCCGGCGGGAGCGGGGCCGTGATCATCGGCGGCCTGTACTGGAAGCGCGGCACGACGGCCGCGGCTTGGGCGGCGATGGTCGTCGGGTCCGTCGTCGCGGTCGGCGGGATCGTCCTCCACCAGGTCAAGCCCGATTTTTTCATCAACGGGCAGATGTTCTGGGGGCTGGCGATGGCCGCCTCGAGCCTGGTGTATGTCTCCGTATCGCTCGTAACGGGCCGCCGGAAAACATTCGACATGGACAAGATGCTCCACCGGGGCAAATACCTGATCCGGGAGGAGTACACCGTGGTCGACGCGGTGCCCGTCAAGGGCTGGAAAGTCCTGGGCATGGGCCGGGAGTTCACCCGCTCGGACAAGGTCATCTATGTGGCCACCTACGCCTGGACCGCGAGCTGGGTCATCGTCTTCGTCGTAGGCACGGTGCTCAACCTGACCCGCGGCGTCGCCGCCGGGCCCTGGATGCACTTCTGGAAGACCTACATGATGATCTATCTCGTCGCCTCCATCTTCGTCATCGTCTGGTTCTCGGCGGGAGGCATCATCAACCTGAAAGAAATGATCCGGACTCTCAAGGTCATGAAGCGCGACCACGCCGATTCGGGGTTCGTGACCAGGGACGGACCGGAGGCGTCCGGGCGGTGAACCGGACGGACGGCAGGGCCCGATGAACTACGGACATTTTTCCGACGATGGCCGGGAATACATCATCACCGACGTCCGGACGCCCAGCCCCTGGATCAACTACCTTACCAATGGCCGATATTTCGCCACGATCTCCGCGAACGGCGGCGGAATATCCTACGACCGGAGTCCGCTCCACGGCCGGATCACGCGCTACCGGATCAACGACGTCCCCCCCGACAGGCCGGGGAAATACATCTACGTCAAGGACCTGGATTCCGGGGAGATCTGGAGCCTGACCTGGCAGCCCGTAGGACGCGAACCTGCCGCTGCCTACCGGGTCGCCCACGGCTTCGGCTATACCCGGGCCGAGGCCGAGGTCGCTGGGATCGCCTCGTCGGTCCTCTTCTTCGTGCCCATCGACGACGACCGGGAGATCTGGAAGGCGGTTCTGACGAACACGTCCACTCGTGTCCGTCGGCTCTCGGTTATCGGCTACGTCGAATTCGCCCTCGGCCACGCCCTCGTCGACCTCATCAACCAGTGCGATGACCAGCATTTCAACCGCGTCCATTTCGACAAAGGGCTCGGCGCGCTGTTCGCCACGAAAACGTACTGGGTCACCGAAACACGGGGTACCCAACAGCAGGAGAACAAGGAGTGGGACCGCTGGGCTTATTTCACTGTGAACGGTCCGGTCGCCGCCTACGAGACCCTGCGCGAACGGTTCATCGGGCCTTTCCGGAGCGAGGCGGATCCCGCGGCGCTCGAACGCGGCCTGACCTCGAAGGACACGGATTACGGCAACGCGGTCGGCGCCCTGCAGGTCGACCTCGAGCTCGGGCCGAGGGAATCCCGTGACGTCGTTTTTTCGCTCGGCGTCATCCCCAAACCGGAGTTCGACCGCCTGAAGCGAGCCGCCGTCGAGAAATACCGCGACCCCGCGGCAGTAGATTCAGCCCTGGGCCGCGTCCGGGAGGAATGGGAGCGCTTTCTCGGACACACGCGGGCCGGGACGCCGGACCCTGAAGTCAACGTCTTCATGAATTTCTGGACTCCCTACCAGGCGAAGGTCGCCTTCGACGTCGGCCGGGTCGTGAGCTTCTATTACTGGGGAATCGGGCGGGGATTCGGCTACAGGGACACGGCCCAGGACACGATCGCCGTTTCGATCGCGGAACCGCAACGGGCGCGGGACAGGGTTCTCCTTCTCGCCCGGCAGATGCGCAGCGACGGAAAAGTTTATCATCACTTCACCGGCGACGGCCAGGGCGAATTCACCCGGCACTGCGACGACCCGTTGTGGTTCATTCTGGCCGTCACGGAATACGTCAAGGAGACCGGGGACGTCGGCCTTCTCGACGCGGTCGAGCCGTTCCTCGACGGAGAGAAGGGGTCGGTCCTCGAGCACCTGCTGGCCGTCGTCCGCTTCGCCGGGGCGAACCTCAGCGCCCACGGTCTTCCCGTCTTCGGACGCGGCGATTGGAACGATACGCTCGACTACATCGGCGGCAAGGAGGGCGGCGAGAGCGTCTGGGGCGGGATGTTCTATGTCGCCATGCTCAACCGCCTGCTCGAGCTCCTCGAATTTCTGAAGATCGCCGACCGGCATGCCGAGGTCCGTGAATTGCGCAACCGGCTGGTCGAGGCCGTCGAGAAATTCACCTGGGACGGCGAATGGTACATCCGGGCGTTCGGGGAAGGCGAGAGGAAGATCGGCTCGAGCGGGAACCTTTACGGAAAGATCTTCATCAACACCCAGAGCTGGGCCGTCATCGCCGCCCTTCCGAGCCGGACCCGGCTCGTCCAGGCGATGGACAGCGTGGGAAGACACCTCGATACCGCTTACGGCCCGAAGATCTGCGCCCCGGCCTTCCGCGAGATCGACCCGACGATCGGCCTGATCACCCGCTGTGTCCGGGGGAAAAAGGAGAACGGCGCGGTCTTCTGCCACCCGGCGGCCTGGGTTATCCAGGCTGAGTGCCTCCTCGGCCGGGGCGACCGGGCCTTCGACTATTTCAAGAAGCTCCTGCCCGACAGGGTCGATTCGGATATCTTCACGGCCGAGCCCTATGTCTATTCCCAGTACATCACGAGCAACGAGCACGAGACGGCCGGCCGGGCCAGCCATTCCTGGCAGACGGGGACGGCTGCCTGGATGCACCGGGTGGGTTTCGACCATATCCTCGGCATCCGGCCTTCCTACGCAGGGCTCGTCGTCGACCCGGTCGTACCGCGGGTCTGGAAGGGCTTCAAGGCCGAGCGCGTGTTCCGGGGCACGCGGTATCTCATCGAGGTCGAGAACCCGGACGGCGTCGAATCGGGCCTGAAATCCATCCGCGTGGACGGACGCCCCGTCGATGGGTCCGTCCTGCCGTTTGCGCAAGGGACGGCCTGCCGGGTGCAGGTCACGATGGGAGCGTCGGAATGATCGGGAAAGGGGGACTGTCCATGAAGCGTCATCCGGGAAATCCCATCCTGACCAGGGCGAGTGTCCCGGACATCCCGCCTTTCCTGACGGATGTCACGTCGGTCTTCAACCCCGGCGCCGTCAAGTTCGACGACCGGTACCTCCTGATGCTACGCGTTCAGGGCCGGTCGCGAGAGACCTTCATGGTCATGGCTGAAAGCCCGGACGGCGTCCGCTTCGCCGTCCGTCCCGAGGTCGTCGAGTTCAAGGGGATGGAGAAGGTCGAGGAGAGGATCTACCATGTCTACGACGCCCGGATCACCCGGCTCGACGGTGCGTTCTACATCATGTTCGCCATGGACATGGACAGCGGCTGTCAGCTGGGGCTAGCCCGGACGGAGGACTTCGGGAGCTTCCATTTCCTCGGCGTCACGTCGACGGACGACGTCCGGAACGGCGTTCTTTTCCCGGAGAAAGTGAACGGCGTCTATCTCAGGCTCGAACGGCCCAACCGGGCCCGGCTCGAAGGAGGCCCGACGACCGGCAGCGCGATTGGACTGGCCGAGTCGGACGACCTCATCCACTGGAAGAGGCGCGGCCCGGTCCTAGATGGCCGCTTTCATTACTGGGACGAATACATCGGATCGGGGCCGCCGCCGGTGAAAACCCGCCGGGGCTGGCTCCACGTCTATCACGGCGTGGCGACGCACTTCGGCAGCGCCAACATCTACCAGGCGGGGGTCGCCCTCTTGGACCTCGACGACCCGGCCCGGGTCATCGGCCGGTGCCACGGCAACATCCTCGAGCCGCGAGAGCCGTACGAGCTTTCCGGCCAGGTCCCGAACGTCGTCTTCCCCTCGGGCATGATCGTCGAGGAGTTCGACGCGGAAGGGTTCGCCCTCGTTTCGAGCCCGGTCAAGGTCTACTACGGCGCGGCCGACACGGCGGTCGGCCTGGCCGTGACGACGATCGGCGAGCTTCTCGAAGCCGCTTCCGAGAGTCCCATCGTTTGACCGCTTAGGCCGATTGTGCTAAAAGGGAGGACTATCGATTTGCGTTGCGGGAGAGAGACATGAAGAGAACGGAGAGGCATCACCTCCAAGAAGACCAGATGGCCCATGGCTTGAGTTGGCTCATCGATTATGCGAAAAAGTGGAAACGGGAGGTCACGATCGTCGCCGGGGCTCTGGCCTTCGCGGCCCTCGTCTTCGTCGCCCTCGTCCTCGTCCGGTCCCACAACCGGAGCGTCCAGAGCGGGATCATCGGCCAGGTCGGCGACGTCGCCGCCGAGGCGGCCCTGAAACCGGAGAAGCTGGCCGAACTCGAAAAGCTCGCCGGTGAAAAGCGCACCGCCCGGCTGGCCAACCTGGAACTGGCTAAGCACTGGGCGGAGATTAACGATTGGGCCAAGGCGGAATCCACCCTGGGCCGCATCGCCGGCGCTCCGAAGGACCTCCTCTACTACCAGACCGAGGACATCAAGGCCCGGGTCGCCCTCGGCAGGAAGGACTTCGACAAGGCCATCGCCATCTACCAAAAGATCAGCGGCGAAAAGCCTAAGGTCTATCCGCTCGACGCCGTCCTTTTCCGCCTCGCGGAAAGCCGCGAGCTCAAGGGCGAGACGAAGGAGGCCCTGGCGATCTACAAGAAGCTCCAGGAGGAGTACCCCCAGTCCTACTACGGCTACGAGGCGTCCGTCAAGGCCGGCCGCCTGGGTCTCCAGAAATAGTATGATATAATATCTTCCAAATAAACCGAGGAGGAATTCCATGGCTTATATCATCACCGAAGAATGCATCAACTGCGGCGCCTGCGAACCCGAATGCCCCAACCAGGCCATCAGCGCCGGCGAAGAACGCTACGTCATCGACCAGGGCAAGTGTACGGAGTGCGTCGGCCATTTCGACGCGTCCCAGTGCGCGGCGGTCTGTCCCGTCGATGCCTGCGTCCAGGACCCCGAGAACAAGGAGACCAAGGACGAGCTGATGGCCAGGTTCCACAAGCTCTCGGGGAAGTGATCCATCACCGATCGGGCTTGTCTTGAAAGAGGAGTGAACGCGGTTCACTCCTCCTTTTTTTTCCTGGAACCATGAATGACGCGCCGCCTCTCGAAAAAACCTGGCTGAACGGGCTCCTCTTCGTCCTGACCGTACTCTCGACCTGTTTTGTCGGCCTCGGCTGGAGCGCGAGCTACCTCTTTTTCGAGTCCGGAGCGAACCCCATCACCGAGGCGGGGCGCGCGCTCAGTGACCCGCGCGTCTTCCCGCTGAGCGCTCTCTATGCCGCCGTCCTGATGACCATCCTCGTCGGCCACGAGCTCGGCCACTACTTGACCTGCCGCCGCTACGGCATTCGGGCGACGTTGCCCTTCTTCATCCCCGCTCCGACGCTCATCGGGACCCTCGGAGCGTTCATCAGGATCAAGTCGCCCATCAACTTCAAGCGCCACCTCTTCGATATCGGCGCCAACGGCCCCCTCGTCGGGTTTCTTCTCGCCCTTCCCGCACTGGTCGTCGGCCTGGCCTTCTCGAGGGTAACGATGCATGTCCCCGCGGGGGATACCATTTCCTTCGGCGAACCGCTCCTCTTCAAGCTCCTGAGCGCCCTCTTCTTCGGGCAGAGCCCGGAGGGGTCGGTTCTCGTCCTGCACCCGGTTGGCTTCGCCGGCTGGGTGGGCATCCTGGTCACGTCCTTCAACCTCATTCCGTTCGGCCAGCTCGACGGCGGACATATCGCCTACGCCCTCCTCGGGCGGAAGGCGCGGCTCGTTTCGAAGGCCGTCATCGCAATCTTCGTCGTCTTGGGCGTTTTTTTCTGGGTCGGCTGGTTCCTCTGGGCCGGTGTCATGCTTTTTTTCGAGTTCAAGTCCAAGCTCCGCTTGAGACACCCCCCGGTCCTGGACGAGGACATGCCCCTCGACCGGGGAAGACGGGTCCGGACCGTCCTCGTCATTCTCATTTTTATCCTGTCTTTCATCCCCGATCCGGTCAAGGGTTTCGACCTGCTGAGTCTTTTCAAGGGCTTAGCGGGAGGTGGAAAATGAATTCCGCCGGCCGACCAAGGGCCAGTGTTTATTCACAGGATTTGAGGAAAAGCTGTGGAAAAAGAAGTGTTTTGAAAGGGCAATCTCCAGTCCTGCTTGAACATAACTCGGATTGCACAAGAATTCGTCACGACCGCAATTCCTGTGTTATCAGTCGGTTAATAACTCATTGTAAAGATTGATGTTGTGGCGTTAAGATAAGGGAGGGCCAAAGGAGGCTTGTATGGCTGACCAGTTCCGGGAAACCGAGGAAGCGTTCGCCCTTCTGCGCGAGAAATTCAACGATAGGAGAATCTCCCAGAGGGAGTTCGTCGATTCCCTGAAACAACTCCGGATCAAGGACAACGAGGGCCGTTTCTGGGTCATCGGGGCCCAGAGCGGCAAGTGGTACGCTTTCGAGGCCGGCGAGTGGGTCGAGGCCAAGCCCCCGTCCCAGATGGAGCGGAAGGCGATCTGCATCGCCTGCGGCTTTGAGAACGACCTCGAAGCCGAATTCTGCGCCCGCTGCGGCAACCGGGGCGAGGACGATGCATCCGAAAAGCCGGCAGCGTCCCACGCGGCGCGTCCGGCAGGACCGGAGGAGACGGCCCGGCCCCAGGGAGGAGACGAAGTCGTCATCCGCTCTTTTCACCCGGTCTCGTTTTTCTGGTTCTTTGCCGTCCTGGGACTGTTCGCCGGAATCCTCCTGGGTCTCCTCGCCGGCGTGACCAACCTGTTCACCGGTTTCGTCGCCGGCCTGCCCGGGTTCTTCGTAGACCACCAAGGCGATCTTCTGGGCGGGCTCGTTTTTTCGATCCTCGGCGGGATCGCCGGCTTCGGCATCGGCGGGGTGGCGGGGGCCGTCGCGGCCGTCGTTTCGAACGGCATCCTGTCGCTCGTCGGCGGCGTCAGGATCCGCCGTTCTTGAACATGGCCAGACCCCGGGCGATCTGACCGAGCGATAACGACTCGTCGCTGGGCGAGTAAAGCACGGGCCGGTAAACCCGGAATCCCTTGGCCTCGAGCCGTTTTTCCGTCCGTTCGAGAAACCGCCTGTTGAGGAAGACCCCTCCCGCGAGCGAAACCGTATCGGTCTTGTGGGCGCGCCGCGCCCGCTCGGCGACGCGGAGGACGAGTCCGGCCAGGGAATCGTGGAACCTGGCCGACACGGCCGAAACGGGCGTCCCCTTTTCGATATCGAGGACGAGGGCCCTGATGAGCGGACCGAACGATATATCCATGGGCCGGCCGGGCGCCGGGCCGGAAATGGGAACGGGATAGACGCCGCGGAACGCCTTGTCGGCCGCGGCCTCGAATCGCATCGCCGCCTCAGCCTCGAATTCCATCCGTTCGGGCGCGGTTCCGGCGAGGAAAGACGCGGCGTCGAAGAGGCGGCCGCAGCTCGAAGCGAGCGGGCTCCGGACGCCGCCGCGGACCATCTTCAAGACGGCGTCCGCGCGCCGCTTGCCGACCGCACGGATGACGGCGAGGTCGGGCAGGGCCGCGCCGAAAGCCTCGTCGAGGTAGGCCAGGGCCATCCGCCACGGTTCGCGCGCGGCCAGGTCCCCCCCGGGCAGAGGGACGGGCTTGAACCGGGCGAAACGCTCGTAGCCGTCGTAGCCGGCCAGCAGGAACTCCCCGCCCCAGGCCGCCCCATCCTCGCCGTAGCCGTAGCCGTCGAGGGCCACCCCGAGAACGCGGCGGCCCGGCGGGTGCCCGTGCTCGAGGAGCGGGGCGAGGACGTGGGCGAAGTGGTGCTGGACGCGATAATGGGGCAGGCCCATCTTTTCGGCGTAGCGCGTCGTCCTGAAGTCGGGGTGAAGGTCGGTGACGACGGCCTCCGGCCTGGCGTCGAAGAGCCGGAGGAGATGGGCCAGGGTCTCTTCGAAATAGCCGAAATTCCGGTAGTCGTCGAGGTCTCCCAGGAACTGGCTGGTGACGACGTAGCCGTTCTTATATAACGAGACGGTGTTCTTGAGCTCGCCGCCGAGGGCGACGAGCGTGGCGTCGATCCGGAGCCCCCCGGGGACGGGCTGGGGGTAGGGGACATAACCCCGGGCCCGGCGGACGAAGAGAGGCCGGCCGCCCGCGGCCTTGATCACGGAGTCGTCGGCCCGCATGGCGATCGGACGGTCGTGGGTAAGGACGGCGTCGCAGAGCTCGCGGATGCCTTCCTCCTCGTCCTTCATGATCGGGGCGTCCTTGGCGTTCGAGCTCGTGGCCACGATGAGCTCGAGCCGCTCGAGAAGGAGATGGTGGAGCGGTGTGTAGGGCAGCATGAAGCCGACTTCGTCGAGGTTGGGCGCGATGAGGGCGATGTCCTTCTTTTTTTTGAGCAGGACGATCGGCCGGCGAGGCGATTGGAGAAGGCGCCGCTCGGCCGGAGAGATGGCGGCGAAGCGCTCGACGACGCCGAGGTCGCGGGCCATGAGGGCCAGCGGCTTGGTCCGCCGGGCCTTCGTCCGGCGCAACCGGGCGACGGCCTTCCGGTCGAACGGGTTGCAGACGAGGTGGAATCCGCCGAGTCCCTTCACGGCCAGGATCTTGCCCTTGAGGATGAGTTCGACGGCCTCGGGGATCGCGTCGTCGAGCGTGCGCCCCGTCCGCGCGTCGTTGAGCGTCAGGCGCGGCCCGCAGACCGGGCAGGCGATGGGCTGGGCGTGATGTCTGCGGTCGAGGGGATCTTCGTATTCCCGCCGGCAGTCCGGGCACATCGCGAAGCCGGACATGGTCGTCCGGGGCCGGTCGTAGGGCATGTCCCGGACGATCGTGTAGCGGGGTCCGCAGTTGGTGCAGTTGGTGAAGGCATACCGGTAGCGGCGCTCTCCGGGCGTCGAGATTTCCTCGAGGCACTCGGGGCAGGTGGCGACGTCGGGCGAGATGAAGACGAACCCTCCGGCGTCCCGGGTTTTCCGGATCTCGAAACCCCGGAAGCCCTCGACGGCCGCGGCGCGAAGGTCGAGCTTCTCGATAGCGGCTAGGGGCGGCAGGCCCGCGCGGAGGGAGGCGGGGAATCTTTTGAGGACGGCGGCAGACGGCCCTTCGATGTGGATCTCGACCCCCGAGCCGGCATTCTCGACCCAGCCGTCGAGCCCGAGGCGGAGGGCGAGGCGGTAGACGTAGGGCCGGAACCCGACGCCCTGGACGACGCCGAAGACGGTCAGCCTCGCCGCAGCAATTGGGCTCACGGGGATCTCTTCTCGGCGGCTGCCAGGCTGTAGAGACAGCCGCAGTAGTGTTGGCGGTAGAGCCCATGGGCCCGGCTGAGGTCGACGCTTTTCTTGAAGCCGTCCTTCTTCTTGAAATCCGCTTCGAGGAAGGACAGGCCGCGGCGGGCGGCGAATTGACGGCCGATCCGGTTCATGACCGCGGCCTTTTTCCAGGGGCTGAGGCTCATGACCGTGGCGAAGGCGTCGAAGCCCTCCCGGGCGGCCCGTTCCGCGGTCCGGCCGAGCCTCGCGGCGTAGCAGACATCGCAGCGGCGTCCCTTCTCTGGCTCGTCCTTGAATTTCCGGGTGAGGAGAAGCCAGCCGTCCGGGTCGTAATCGTCTTCGATGAGGGGGACGCCGTGGGTCCGGGCGACCTTGCGCGCCTCCTCGAGCCGGAGGTCGTATTCCTCGCGGGGGTGAACGTTGGAGTTCGAAAAAAAGCCAGCCACTTCGTAGTCCTCCTTGAGGAGCCCAAAGACGAACAGGGCGTCGGGGGCGCAGCAGACGTGGATGAGGATACGGGGCTTGGGCATGCGTCTATTCTAACGGGCATAAGCCATGGGGGCAAGAATAAACAGAATCATCGCCCGATTTTTCTATGGCCGAGGGATAAGCATAAAGAAAATTGCGAGGGGCGGGCTTGACGTCACCGGGGCTGTGACGAGGACCATCCAGAGACCCCGTAGCGGAGGGGGACCCGCCGTTCACGGCGGGGGAACCGCCGGGACTGGTTCCCGGGGGGCCGGGGGAAATGGATGGTCCTCGTCATAGCCAAAAACGGTGGCGTCCTGCGCCCCGAGCTCTACTTGAGGTGTTCGAGGCGGGTACCGAGGTCGGCGATCGTCTTGTCCACGCCGTCGATCTGGAAGTATATGACGGCAAAGTCCTCGTTCGGGACCCGGGCTCCGTCGAGGATGAGGCCAACGTTCTCGAACAGGGGCTCCATGAGCCGCTTGACGTCGACGATCTTGTCCTGGACGCGCTCTTTCGTCTTCTGCCACTCCCGGATCTCTTTTTCCCGGGCCTGGAGGCGTTCGCGGTACTCCTCTTCGATCCGGTGGATGGCGGCGTTGAAAATACGGACCTGGCCCTCGATCCCTTCGAGCTTACGGTCCAGCCGGTAGCGTTCCTCCTGGAGAAGAGGCGACTTCTTCCGGAGGGCGCTGACGAGGTTGGCCAGGGACGCCGCTTTCTCCCGGGCCCTGGCGACCCGGGTCGTCCGGTCGGCCTCGCTCATCTTCGGGTTCTCTTCGGCCCGGCGGACTTCCTTTTCGACCGCCTTGATCTGGGCTTCGGCGGCCTCGGCTTCGCGGAGCGAGGCCTCGAGGGCGTCCAGGACCTCGTTTTTCCGGTTGGTCAGGGCGAGCATCTCTTCCTGGTGCGGCCGCCGACCCTCTTCCTGCTCGGCGACGAGATCCCGGGACAGCTTGAGCGCGGCATCGTGTTCGCGGCCGAGGATTTCTATCCGCGAGAAGACATCGTGCCACGTCTTCCGGAGACGGCCGATCTCCTCTTCGAGCTCGGCGAGCTTGCCGCAGTCCTCATCGATGCAGGACGCCTGCACGTCCTCGTTCCAGGCGAGTTTCCCGAGCTCCCTCCAGAGCGCCGCCTTCTTCTCCTTTTCCTTCTTCAGTTTGACCTGGAGCCGGAGGCGGATCATGTGGCGTCGGGCCCCCGATAGGAAGGAGCTGATCCTCCGGCGCAGGTCCTTGTCCCGGAGAAAGATGAAGATGACGAGGAACAGGATGACGCAGAGAAAAAGCCAGAGCATCCAGAAGGGAAGCCCCCTCGAAACCTCGGCGGACACCTGGGCTTGAAGAGGCGGTATGGGGATGGTCATTTCGAGAACTCTTCGAAGAGATGTACGAGCGTTTCCTTGTCCATGAGGCTCGACTGGCGGTAGCGGATGCGGCCGCGGCGGTCGATGACGATCGTGGCCGGGATGAAATCGCCAGGCTGGTAGTCCGCGATGATTTTCGCCGTGGCCATGGCGACGGGATAGTTCAGGCCCGCTTTTTGAGTCCAATCGCGGAGGGCCTGGGCGGAGAGGTCGTCGACCGAAACGCCCAGGATCTCGAGCCCCTTGTCCTTGAGATCCTTGTACGCTTCGATGAAGTCGGGGATCTCCCGGCGGCAGGGGGGGCACCAGGTCGCCCAGAAGTTGAGGACCAGGACCTTGCCCTTATAGGATGCCAGGGACAGCGCGTTGCCTTGGAGGTCCTTGAGCGAGAATTCCGGGGCCGGGACGGCCTCCGCTTCCGACTTGGCCTGGGCGCAGGCGGCCCCGGTGAAAGCGAGAACCATGACGATAGCTGCAGCCAAGTGGGCTCGGGATATTCTGTTCATGTCCGACTCCTCCCTTCGAATTTAGGCGGCGCAGCTCTTGAGCAGGCGCTCCCAACGGGTATCGACTTCGGCCTGGATCGACGCGACATGGGCCTCGGTCAGGTGCCGGAACCTTCCCTGGATCCGGAGGTAGTCGCTGACCGGCTTCTTGTCCTTGAGCTTCAGGCTAAGGGTGACCTTGTCCCCGTCCTGGATCTCGAAGAGCGGGAAATAGGCGTTTTGGACGGCCATTCGGGCGAGTTTCACGGTGTCCTCGGGCCGGCTCTTCCAGCCCGTCGGGCAAGGCGCATAGACATGGAAAAAGCGGGTCCCTTTGATGTCCTTGGCCTTCCTCATCTTTTTGACGAAATCCTCCGGGTGCGAAATGCTGGCCGTGGCGATGTAGGGGATGCGGTGCGCGGCCATGATAGCGACGATGTCCTTTTTCGGCCTCGTCTTGAAGTGCTTGACCGGGGTCGTCGTCGTCCAGGCGCCGTAGGGCGTCGCGGACGAGCGCTGGATGCCTGTGTTCATGTAGGCCTCGTTGTCATAGCAGACGTAGATGATGTCTTCGTTCCGCTCGGCCGCCCCGGACAGGGCCTGGAGCCCGATGTCGAACGTCCCGCCGTCTCCGGCCCAGGCGACGACCGTCGTCTCCGTGTCGCCCGTCATCTCCAGCCCGGCCTTGACGCCCGTGGCCGTGGAGGCGGCCGTTTCAAAGGCACAATGATAGATGGGGACATCCAGGGAGGAATAGGGATACGGCCCGTCGATGACCGCCCAACAGCAGGCGGGGATGCAGAGCGCTGTTTTCTGGCCAAGAGCCTTGAGCATGTAACGCATGGCCAGCGTCGCGCCGCAGCCCTGGCAGGCCAGGTGGCCGCAGGCCATCAGCTCTTCGACCGGGAGCGTCAGCGTCATCTTTTTTTCTTTTTTCATTTCTTGACTCCGATCCAGACGATCTCTTCGTCGGGCTTGTCCTTGGCCCGGGCGTGGGCGGCGACCTCCTTGAACGAGTCCACGGTGATGTCGCGTCCGCCGAGCCCGGCGATGTAGCCGAAGACGGGCGGCATGCCGGCCTCGCCGTAGAGGGCGGATTTCACTTCCTGGTAAAAGATGCCGTGGGCGCCGTAGGAGCAGTTCCGGTCGACGACGGCCGCCTTCTTGACCTTCTTGAGGACCTCGCGGACCTTGGCGAAGGGGAAGGGGCGGAAGACCTTGATCCGCAGGTTCCCGGCCTTGACGCCGGACTTGCGGAACTCGTCGACGGCGACGCGGGCCGTGAAGCCCGCCGTCCCCGAAGTGACGAAGACGAAATCGGCGTCGTCGCAGCGGTAGGCGTCGACGAGGCCGAGGTTCCGGCCGAACATCTTCTCGAACTCGCGGCCCGTCTCCTCGATCAGGGCCGGCGCCTTTTCCATGTCCTTCTGGAGCTTGTAGCGGAGCTCGAAATAATGCTCCGACCCGGTCAGCCCGCCGAAGGCCCGGGGGTCGCTCGGCGTCAGGCGGATCTCGGGTTGGAACGGCGGCAGGTACTTGTCGACCTCGGCCTGGTCCGGGACGTCGACGACCTCGTAGGTGTGGGACAGGGCGAAGGCGTCGAGGAGGATCATGGCCGGGATCATCAGCGCCTCGGAGACCTTGAAGGCCTGGATGACCGTGTCCAGGACCTCCTGGTTCGACGAGCAGTAGTACTGCATCCAGCCCGTGTCCCGCTCGGACAGGCTGTCGTTCTGGTCGGTCCAGATCGACCAGCCCGGGGCCATGGACCGGTTGATGTTGCCCATGACGATGGGATGGCGGCCGCCCGCGGCCCAGTGGAGCATCTCGTGCATCAGGGCCAGCCCCTGGGACGAGGTCGCGGTGAACGCCCGCGCCCCGGCGACCGAGGCGCCGATGCAGGAGGCCATGGCCGAATGCTCGGACTCGACCTTGATGAACTTGGCGTCGAGCGTCCCGTCGGCGCACATCTCGGAGAGGAGCTCGACGACCTGGGTCTGCGGGGTGATGGGGTAGGCGGCGATGACCTGCGACCGGGAGAGCATGGCGCCGTAGGACAGCGCGTGGTTGCCCATCATGACTTTCTTCATTTCCGCTCCTCCACCATGACGATGCACTTGGCCGGGCATTCCTCGGCGCAGATGCCGCAGCCCTTGCAGTAGTCGTAGTCGACGACGGGCCACTCATCGACGATATCGATCGACGGTTCGGGGCAGAACTTCCAGCAGATGCCGCACTTGAGGCACTTGGCTAGGTCGATCTCGGGGCGGATGTTCCGCCAGGCGCCCGTCAGGTTGTGGGTCTGGCTGCCGACGGAGGCGATCATGATCGACATCTCCTCGGCCGAGTTGAAGGCGATCTTCTTGGCTTTCTTTTCCCTCATGTGATCTCTCCCTCAGGCCCGCTCGTAGGCTTCCTCGGCCGCCTTGACGTTGTCCTCCGGCTTGATCGAGATGCCCTCGCGGATGGCCGCGGCCAGGGATCCGAGCTTGGTCAGGCCGAGGACCTTGATGACGGCGCCGGCGATGGCCGTGTTGACGATCGGGGCGGCCAGGCTCCCCAGCTTATTCTTGACGGCGATCTCGGTGGCGTTGATCGTCCGGACATTGAACTTGTCGTGGAAAGGGAAATCCTCGGGCCGCCGGTCGCTGTTGATGATGATCGTCCCGCCCGGCTTGAGGCCGTCGGTGATGTCGATGGCTTCGACGAGCGTCGGGTCGACGACGACGACGCTGTCGGGGCTGTAGATCCGGCTCTTGTCGTAGATCGGCTTGTCGTCGATGCGGATGAAGGCGACGACGGGCGAACCGCGCCGCTCGACGCCGAATTCGGGGTAGGCCTGGACCCAGTTGCCTTCCTTGGCGATGGCGTCGGCCAGGATCTTGGAGGCGACGACGGTGCCCTGACCGCCGCGGCCGTGGAAACGGATTTCAACCATGTGCCTCTCCTTAACGATGTCGAATGAGGCGGTATTATAAGCCCGGGGGGGAATCATGGTCAAACCTAAGCTGGGAAGCTGGGGGGCATCTAGCTCTTAGTCGTCTGAGCTAGGTAGAGATTTTTCAGCAACAGGGCGTCCTCTTCGAGGTTGGGGCTCTCGCAGATGACCAGGCCCTCGACGGCCAGGTCGCGCAGGGCCTGGAGCCATTCGTCATAGCGGAAATCCGCGTCTTCGAGGTTGAGGTGCTTGATCTCACCCTTGTCCCCGTAGTGGATTCCGGCGATGTGGATGTGGACGTTGCGCAGGGCCCGCGGCCCGAGCTTCCTTGCGACCTTGCTCAGGACCCTGTGGAAGTCCGGGTACGAATTGACCTTCCCCTCCCTGGCGTAGAGGTGCGAGAAATCGAGGCAGGGCTGGAGCCCCTCAATGTCGTGGCAGAGCATCAGCACTTCGTCGAGCGATCCGAACTGGGACCGCTTGCCCATGGTCTCGATGCGCAGCGTGATGGGCAGCCGCTCGGTCCGGACGATGGACAGCAGAGTCTTGAGTTCGGCCTTGACCGCCTCGTAGGTCTTTTCCGCCGAATCCTTTCCGTAGAAGGCGGCGTGGAAGACGACGCTCCCCGCGCCGCAGGCGGCCCCGACGCGGGCCGTGTTGAGGAGCCGTTCCTGGCTCGAGAGGCGCTTGCCGGGGTCCTCCGAGTTGAGGTTGATGAAATAGGGGGCATGGACGCTCAGCCGGACGCCGAGTGCCGCGGCCTTCTCGCGGACCTTGCGGGCCGTGTCGAAGCCCATCCTGACGCCCTTGACGAACTCGATCTCCAGGCAATCGAGCCCGAGGGCCTTGATGCGGTCGATCGCGGCCAGGCTGGAGTCCTCGGAGGTCGAGAGGGGGACGCCCGCCGTCCCGAAGAGTAGGCCTTTAGGAGCAGTCGCCATCGGCCTTTCCTCCGGAGTCGAGGAATTCGCCGACGATCCGCATGGCGCAGAAATCCCCGCACATGGAGCAGGCCCGGCTCCCGGACTTCCTCCGCTTCCGGACCGCCGCGAATTTCGCGGGGTCGATGGCCAGTCTCCGTTGGGTTTCCCAGTCGAGGCGCTTTCGGGCCTGGGCGAGCTCGAGGTCGCGCTCAAGGGCGCCGGGGACGCCCTTGACGATGTCGGCTGCGTGGGCGGCGATCCTGGAGGCGATGAGACCCTCCCTGACGTCGTCTTCCGTGGGCAGGCCGAGATGCTCCGCGGGGGTGACATAGCATAAGAAATCGGCCCCGGCCGCGGCCGCGATGGCGCCGCCGATGGCCGAGACGATGTGGTCGTAGCCCGGGGCGATGTCCGTGACCAGGGGGCCGAGGACGTAGAACGGGGCCCCGTGGCAGACCCGTTTCTCGAGACGAACATTCATCTCGACCTGGTCGAGGGGGACATGGCCCGGGCCCTCGACCATGACCTGGACCCCGGCTTCCCTGGCGCGCTTGACGAGCTCGCCGAGGGTCAGGAGTTCCTCGATCTGGGGACGGTCGGTGGCGTCGAGGATGGAGCCGGGGCGGAGGCCGTCGCCCAAGCTGAGGGTGACGTCGAAGCGTTGGGCGATCTTGAGCAGGCGGTCGAACCGGGCGTAGAACGGGTTCTCCTTGCCGTTGTGGAGCATCCAGGCGAGATGGAAGGCGCCCCCCCGGGAGACGACGTCGGCGACGCGGCCTTGCTGCTTCAGGCGGTCGATGGCTTTCAGGGTCAGCCCGCAGTGGACGGTCATGAAGTCGACGCCTTCGCGGGCCTGGGATTCGATCGCCTCGAAGAGGTCGTCTTCGGTTATGTCGACGATTGTCGCGCCGCGGTCGATAGCTTTGACCGCTGCCTGGTAGATGGGTACGGTCCCGAGGGGAATGGGAGTCCGGTCGAGGATGGCCCGGCGGATTTTCCGCAGATCGCCGCCAGTGCTCAAGTCCATCAGGGCGTCCGCCCCGTGGGCTAGGCTGATCTTGACCTTACGCAGCTCGTCGGCGAGAAGTGGAAAATCGCGCGACGTGCCGATGTTGACGTTGACCTTGGTCCTGAGGCCCTTGCCGATCCCGGCGGGACGGGCGGGGGAGTGGTTCGGGTTGCAGGGGATGACGACGAGCCCTCGGTCGACTAGCCCGGCCAGAGTTTCGACGGCGATGCCTTCGGCCGCCGCGACTTTCTTCAGGACAGTTTTTGTCAGTTTCATGGAGATCCGGGTCCGTCTGTTAAACAGGAAATTAGATTAGAATAGATTAGAGTATAGAGGAGGGCTTGGGGAGTGTCAAGGAGACGAGGGGAGTAGCCGGACCCCGTTTTCCCTCACCCCAAAGGGCTAGGCTAAGGGGTGATTTTTCACCCCTGGATTCATCCGGCCGGACGATTGTCCGAGGGTATCGCGGGCCCTATCATGGGCTCGCTATGATACGGCATGCCCCGTCCTCTTCACCGGCCGAACATTCGGCTATAATTGGGGCATTCCGACATTCGCAATAGCCGATAAGACGCCCGGAATTTCTGCCGCGAGGTGCGGCGTTTTATCCAACGGCGGTAGCCTGCCGCGAAAAGTCTAGTTGCTCCCCATGGACGTCCGTAACAAGATCATCTTCCGGAACACGGTCCTGAATTTCTTCGGGCTCGTCGTCCCGCTGGCCGTCGGCTTCGTCACTATCCCCATGGTCGTCCGGGCCTTGGGGAACGACCGCTTCGGGATCCTAGCCCTCGTCTGGGTCGTCTTCGGTTACTTCGGCCTCTTCGACCTCGGCCTCGGCCGGACGACGACGCGGTACATCGCCGACGCCCTGGGCCGGAACGAGAGCGGCAAGGTTGCCGGCACCCTCTGGACAACCGTCTATCTCCAGACCGGGATCGGGCTCGTCGCCGCCTTCCTGTCCTACCTGGGCGCCCCCCTGATCGTCCGCCGCGTCCTCAACATCCCGGAGGGGTTCATCAGCGAGACGATCCTGACGATCCGCCTCGTCGGCCTGTCTCTGCCGGTCATGTTCATCAGCTCGTCCTTCCGCGGCGTCCTCGAAGCGGCGCAGAGGTTCGACCTGGTCAACGCCGTCAAGGTCCCGGTGAACATTCTCTTCTACGTCCTCCCCCTCGCTGGAGTCGCCCTGGGGTACGGGCTCCCCGGCATCGTCGTCCTCCTAGTGGCCTCCAGGGCGGCGGCGCTCGTCGTCTGGGGGGCGATGAGTCTGCACATCATGCCCGCCCTCCGGACGCGGCCGGTCCTCCACGGGAAACTCGTCCGGCCGCTATTCTCGTTTAGCGGCTGGCTCGGCCTGTCCAGCATCCTCTATGCCGTGACCTCCTCGATGGACCGGCTCGTCATCGGCTCTCTGATCACCGTCGAGGCCGTCACCTTTTACAGCGCGCCCTACGAGGCCATCAACCGGGTCGGGGTCGTTCCCGGCAGCCTGTCGATGGTCCTTTTCCCCGCCTTCAGCTACCTCGACGCCGGCGGCAGGAACGACAGGGTGGAGACGCTCTTCGCCCGGTCGATGAAGTTCCTTCTCCTCTCGACCGGCCCCGTCTTCCTCCTGCTGATGTTCTTCGCCGGGGATTTTCTCCGTCTCTGGCTGGGCGCGGATTTCGCCGCGAAAAGCACATTCGTCGTCCAGGTCCTGGCGGCCGGCTTTCTCATCAACACCGTCATCGCCGTGCCCAACAACTACCTCCAGGGGATCGGCCGGGTGGATATCGCCCCGAAATACCAGGCCTTCGAGCTCGTCGCTTTCACCGCCATGACTTGGGCGGGGGCGAAGTTCTGGGGCATCAAGGGCGTCGCCGTAGCCTCGGCCGTCAGGCTGGTCGCCTTCACCCTTTTCCTCTCGGGGGCGTCCTTCAAGGCCGGCCGGGTCCGCTTCGGGTTCGTCTGGAAGAAGGGCCTGGCCGGGGCCCTGGCCGCCCTGGGTCTTTTCGCCGCCGGCCTCGCCGTTAACGCGGCGCTCGGTTTCGGCGTCCGGGGCGCGGGAATCCTCGTCCTCGCCTTCGCCGGGGCGGCCTACTTCCGCCTTCTCGACAGCAAGGAACGAGCGTTCATCGCGGGTATGCTCGGGATCCGGCGCGGGGCCAGTCGAAAGGATGCGGCGGAAACGGAGGACAGGGGATGACCCCCCGCGTCGCCGTCATCCACCCCCAACTCGTCGCCGGCGGCGGTTCGGAAGCGGGCGCGATGTGGACGCTCCAGGCCCTCCAGGACGAAAGCCGTCTGACCCTGATCACGATGGGGCGGCCCGACCTCGAATCCATGAACCGGAAGTACGGGACGACGGTCGACGAGAACAAGATCAAGGGCCGGTTCCTCCGCCTTCCCCCCGGGACGCGGAAACGGTTCGATGCCCTCCGGGGATTCCGGCTGGCCCGTTACTGCCACCGACACGCCCGGGACTTCGACGTCATGATCTCAGCTTACAACCTCATGGATTTCGGCGTGGCCGGGATCCAGATGATCGCCGATTTCTCGTTCGACGACGCCCTCCGCCGCGAACTCCACGCCGAAAGCGGCGCAGCGGACGGCGCGTTCTACAAGGCTTCCCTGGGGAGGTCGCTCTACCTGGGGCTCGGCCGCACGCTCGCCGGAAGCCGTGGCGACGGCTGGAAGAGGAACCTCACCGTGGCCAATTCGGAGTGGACGCGCGACCTGCTGCGGGAGAGGTTCGGCGTCGCTTCCGAGGTCGTTTATCCTCCCGTCACCGGCGGCTTCCCCGCGTTCCCCTGGAACGAGCGCGAGGACGGGTTCGTCGTCATCGGCCGGCTGGTCCCCGAAAAGGGCGTCCGCCGGGTCATCGAAATCCTGATTGATGTCCGCAGGGAAAAGCCCGTTCATCTCCACATCGTCGGCCGCCGCGAGCGGACCGCGCACGCCCGTGAGATCGAGGAGCTCTGCCGGAGGAACCGGGACTGGGTCCATCTTGAAGGCGAAAAATACGGGCCGGAAAAAGCCGAGTTCCTGGCCCGGCACAAGTACGGTATCTCCGGCTGCCGCAACGAGGCCTTCGGCATCGCCGTGGCCGAGATGGTCAAAGCCGGGCAGGTTGTCTGGGTCCCGGACGGCGGCGGCCAGAAGGAGATCGTCGCCCATCCCGGTCTCGTCTATTCCGGGCGCGACCATGCGGCTTCGCTCATCCTGGCCGCGCTCGGCGAGCCGGCGGCCGAGGCCGCGCTGAGATACCACATCAAATCCCGGGCGGACCTTTTTTCCTCCGGCCGCTTCGTCGAAGAAATAAGGGGCCTCGTCCGGCGATTTCTTTCGGAGAAACATGTCCGCTTCGCATGATATCGCCTTCGTAGTCGCGACCAAGGACCGGCCGGACGAACTCCGCCGCCTGTGGCGGAGCCTGCGAAGCCAGAGCCGCGTCCCCGACGAGGTCGTCATCGTCGACGCCAGCGCCCGGCCGTCCACTCTCGTCGGCCCGCAGGCGGGTCCGCCCGTCCTGCGGTACATCAGGACCGCCGTCGCCTCGGCGACGCGTCAACGCAACCTTGGCCTCGACGCCGTCCGCCCGGAGGCCGACCTCGTCGGCTTCCTCGACGACGACGCCGTCTTGGAAGAGGGCGCCGTCGAAGAGATGCTCCGCTTCTTCGAAACGGCGGACGCCGGGGTCGGCGGCGCCGCCTTCAACATGGCCAACCATCCGCCGCTCGACTGGCCGGTCCTCAAGCGGACCCGCCTCGCCGAATCACTCGGGTTTTACGCCAGAAGGAGAGGCGCCGTCACGGCCTCCGGATTCCAGACGATGATCGGGCCGCTCGCGAGAACGGAATGGACGGACTGGCTTCCGAGCGGGGCCTCGGTCTGGCGAAGAGAGGTCGTCCGGGATCACCGTTTCGATGAATGGTACGACGGCTACAGCTATCTCGAGGATTTGGATTTCAGTTACCGGGTTGGCCGGTCCTTCCGGCTGGCCGTCGTCGCCGGCGCCCGATACCACCACCTGCAAGCGCCCGGGGGCCGGGGCGGAGGCTACACCTTCGGACTGAGGGAAGTCCTCAACCGGGTCCATTTCGTGGAAAAGTATCCGGAGTTTTCACTCCGGAAATGTTACGCCGCGCTGGCCATGAGACTCCTGATGAACATCGTCTTTGCCGCCCGGGAGCGCAAAGCGTCCTTCATTGCCCGGGCCTTCGGCAACACCGTCGGCCTCGTGAGATCGGCACTGGAGACTCGCTGACACCATGAATACCGACAGACCCAAGGTCCTGGTGTCGGCCTACGCCTGCCACCCCAACCCCGCCACGGCCCATTTCCCGGGAGAGGCTATCCTGGGCTGGCACCTGGCCAAAGAGATCGCCGGCTTCGCCGACCTCCATCTGGTCACCTGGGCCTTCAACCGCACGGGTGTTGAGGGAACGCTCGCCGGGCCTGACGGCCGTCCGGCGAAGGTCCACTACGTCGACCTGCCGCCCCGGCTCCACCGGGCGCTCCGCGACAGGCACCTGGGAACGCGGATCTATTATTTCCTCTGGCAGCGCGCCGCGGCGAAGTTGGCCAAAGAACTCTACCGCCGGGAGGGCTTCGACCTCTTCCACCAGATCACGTTCTCGAACGACTGGATGCCGAGCTTCATCGCCCCCGCGCTTCCCATCCCCTTCATCTGGGGCCCGATCGGTGGCGGACAGAAAGTGCCCAAAGAGCTGATGGGAACGCTCGCCCGCCGCGATAGGCGCCAGGAGAGGTCGAGGACCTTCCTCCAGTCCCTCTGGCGCGCGACTCCGGCTCGGCGCCGATGCGCCCGGAAGGCCTCGGCCATCCTCGTCTGCAATAAGGAAACCAAGGGAGTCCTCTCCCGCTGGGGGGATAAGATCGTCGATTTTCCGGTCAACGGCATCTCCCGGGAAGATATTGCGGCCGAGACTCCCGCACTTGTCGGACGCCACGGTTTCCGCTTGCTGTATGTCGGCCGGTTCGACCCCATCAAAGGCTTGCCGCTGGCCCTCGAGGCCCTTCGCATTCTCCTTGAGATTTGCCCTGCTGCGACTCTCGAACTTGTCGGCGAAGGCCCGGAACGGCTTCGGCTCGAAGCGCTGGCCGCGCGCCTGGGTATCACCGACCGCCTCATATGGACCCCCTGGAGTCCGCGGTCCGAGATCTTCGCCCGGATGCGGCGAAGCGACGTCTTCCTATTCCCGTCCCTGCGGGACGGGGGAGGGGCGGTCGTTGTCGAGGCCATGGCCAGCGGCCTGCCCGTCGTCTGCCTGGACCTCGCCGGTCCGGGTCTCCACATTCGGGACGGCTGGGGGTTCAAGGTCCCATCCGGCCGTCCGGACGTGGTCGCGGCCGGGCTGGCCGGCGCCCTCGGACGGTTCTTGTGCGACCCCGGCTTGAGAGTCCGCTCGGGCCATGCGGCCAAGGAAAGGGCCGTCTCGTTCTACGAATGGGGCCGGCTCGGGGAGACGCTGCACGGGATCTATCGCGACGCCCTGGCCGGGAAGCCGCCGCGGCAGGAGGATCGTCCATGATCCTGTCGCTCGTCCTCTGGTTCATGGCCTGGGGCGGAGTGTTTACGGGCATCTACAACCTGACGCCGCTTCCTTCGATCCACGACCCGCTCGCCTTTTTCCAGGGCGCTCGCGCCCTGCTGCCGGTCATGGCCTCTTATTTCTGCCTGCTCTGGGCCCTGGCGACGAGGGCGCGTTTCTGTTTCGGCCTGACGTCGCTTGGTTTTCTTTTTTATTACAGCGTGATGGGGCTTCTCTCCTCGGTCTTCTATTCTCCCGATAAGGTTACGGCCCTGTATTGGGGGACGGCCTACCTCGCGCCGCTCGCCGTGGCCTGGTTCATCACCGAAAGGCCCGACCCTCTCCCCATTCTCAGAACGATCCTGCGGCTGAACGCCGCCGTCATCATCGTCTTGATGCTGGCCGTGCTCCCCGAAGCCTACCGGTTCGGATTCGGCAAGGCGACTCGATACCAGATTTATCCGCTTCCGTTCGGCCTTGGCGAGGTCCGGGCCAACGGCGTCGGCCGCTACGCCCTCATCGTCCTCATCATTGCTTTCGTCAACCTGGCGGCGGCTTCGGGCAAGAAGCGTCTCCTTTGGCTGTCGCTCACCGTGCCGGCCCTCTTTCTTCTCATGCAAACCCAGTCACGTTCCTCGCTCCTGGGCCTGGCCGTCGTCAGCATGCTCTTTGTCCTGATCAGGGGTATCAACCTGCGCTTCCTCGTCGCCGGACCCGTGGCAGCGTACGCCATCTGGGTGTCGGGTTTTACTTGGCGGGCCCGCGGCGAGTTCAGCTCGCTCGTCTTCCTAACGGGCCGCGACAACACCTGGCAGAAAGGCCTGACCCAGATCGGGCACTCGCCTTTTTTCGGCTGGGGGTTTCACGCCGACCGGCTTCTCCTCGACTCGGCGCACATGCACAACTCCTACCTCCACGCCGGGATCCAGGCCGGGCTCATCGGCACCCTGCTCTTCGCCGCGGCCATCGCCGTCCTGTGGGCGTTTCTTGTCAAGAGCGGGGTCGTTCGCAGGATCCGGGCCGCCGAAGGGCCGGACCAGACGCTGCTCATCCAGTCCGTCCTCATCCTTGGCTTCCTCACGGCCCGGAGCTTTTTCGAGTCGACCGCGGCTTTTTACGGCGTCGACCTGCTCCTCCTGGTCCCGGCGGTCTGCTACATTTATCAGTGGGCATTTGAAAACCCCCTCCTAGAGACATGAAGATCTTCCTCCACACGATGTACTACCTCCCGGATTTCGGGAGCGCCCCAGTCCTCATGGACGAGCTCGCCGGCTATCTGGCTGCGGCCGGGCACGATGTCGAGGTCGTAACGACGATGCCGCGGGCGCGCGGTGCGGAGTTCCGCGGCCTATTCTATTCCCGGCGCAAGGACCGCGGGTTCGTGGTCAAACGCTTCTGGACGAACGCAGCGCCTTTTCCTCTCGCCCGGCTCCTGGCCTGGAATATCTACACGGCCGGGGCCCTGCTCAACCTCCTCTCGGTCCGGAAAGGCGACATCCTCTTCCTGCGGACGCCGCCCCTCCAGCTCGGCGTGCCGGCCTTCTGGGCCAAAGCCGTCTGCGGGGCCCGGGTCCTCGTCAACGTCCAGGACATCCATCCGGACCTGGCTATCCAATCCGGCATCCTGAAGAACCCGGCCGGCATCCGATTCGCCAAAGCGCTCGAAAAGTGGGTTTACGGATTGGCCGATAGGATCGCCGTGATCAGCGACGGCTTCGCCCGCAATCTTCGCGAAAAAGGCGTCCCGGCCGGTAAGGTCGAGGTCCTGCCGAACTGGGTGGACACGGATTTCCTGAAGCCCGGGCCCAAGGACAACCCTGTTTCGCGCCGGCACGGTCTCCACGACAAGTTCGTCGTCATGTATTCCGGAACGGTCAGCATCAGCAGCAATAGGGCTCTGGAGCGCGTCCTCGAAGCGGCGAAAATCCTGGCCGGCGACCCGGACATCATCTTCGTTATCGTCGGAGAAGGGCTGAAGAAGGAGGCCCTTCGAAAGAAGGCGGCCTCCCTCGGCCTGAGGAATACGGCCTTTTTGCCATTCCAGCCCTACCTGGACCTGCCCGACCTGCTCGCCTCGGCCGATGTGCTGCTCGTCCCGCTGGACAAGGAGAAGTCCCAGCTCTCCGTGCCCTCGAAACTCTACACATTCATGGCCGCCGGGCGGCCCATTCTCGGCCTGGCCGAGCCGGATTCCGAAGTGGCCATCCTTCTGCGCGAGAAGGAATGCGGTCTCGCCGTGCCCTCCGATGGGGCGGCGGCCGTCGCCGAAGCCGTGCGGACGCTCGAGCGCTCGCCGGAGAGACGGCGGCTTCTCGGCGGGAACGCCCGCGAGCACGTCGTCCGTCAATTCGCCAAGGACAAGATCCTCGGATCCTATGACAAACTCTTGAGATCCATGGTATCCTGATGGCCAAGATGTCCGCTTGGAAGAAATTCGCCGCCTACGGCCTGCCGCCGCTTCTGTGGATGGCCTTCATATTCCCGATGGCAAACCGGGCTCTCGGCTCGAGCCGCATATTCGAGGTCTTCGCCGACATCTTCAAATGGCTCGCGCCCCAGGCTTCCGCCCAGACCCTCGGTCTGGTCTACATCGTTTTCCGCAAGACCCTCCACTTCATCGAGTACGGGTTCCTGGCCTTTCTTCTCTACCGAGCCTTCCGGGCCGGGCGCGGGCCGACTTGGTCCAAGCCGAAGGCGCTCCAGACGGCCTCCGTAGCCATCGCCTACGGTTTCCTCGATGAATTTCTCCAATCGTTCGTCCCGAACCGGTTCGGCAGCCCGTTCGACTGGGCCGTGGACACGGCCGGGATCCTAGCCGTCATCGCCGCCATCGCTTGGGCGGGGTCGAAGCGGGGCACCAGCCGGAAGAGCTCCTCCGGCCGGGCCCTTTTCCTGAAGAGGCCGTTCGACGTCGTCCTGTCGTCATTCGGGCTCCTCCTTTCCGCGCCGCTTTGGGCGGCCATCCCGCTGGCCGTCTGGCTCGAGGACCGGGGCCCCGTTTTCTACGCCCAGGAGCGCGTCGGCCGGAACGGGCGGATCTTCAAGGCGCTCAAGTTCCGGTCCATGGTCAGGGACGCCGAGACCGCCAGCGGTCCTGTCCAGGCTGTCGCCAACGATCCCCGGGTGACCAAGGTCGGCCGGCTCCTGCGGGCTTCGGCCATGGACGAGCTGCCGCAGCTCGTCAACATCTTCAAAGGCGACATGAGCTTCGTCGGCCCCCGGGCGCTCCGGCCGAACGAGAAGGAAGTCCGTGGCGGCGGCGGGCCGGAATCGATCGCCGAGATTCCGGGATACGGCGCCCGCCAGGCCGTCAGGCCGGGCCTGACCGGCCTGGCCCAGGTCTACCTCCCGGGGGAGGCGCCGCGGCGCAGAAAATTCCGCTACGACCTCCTCTACATCCGCAAGGAGAGCTTTGGACTCGACCTCAAGCTCATTGCCCTGTCGTTCTGGATAACCTTCCGCGGCAGGTGGGAATCACGGGAACCCAAGGTTTGATAAATGAAGCGAGCTGACGTGATCGTGATCGGGGCCGGGCCGAGCGGGTTGCGCGCGGCTGGGCGTCTGGCCGCCGCCGGCCTCGACGTTCGCGTCCTCGAAAAGAAATCCCGAGTCGGCGCCAACGTCGTCTGCACGGGGATCGTCGGCAAAGAGGTCTTCGACGATTTCGGCCTCGACCGCCGGTCGGTCATCGAAGAGCTGCGGACGGTCCGTCTCGTCTCGCCCTTCTCAACCGTCCTGACCTACGAGCACCCGCGCCCGTTCGCCTGCGTCGTGGACAGGGAGAAGTTCGACAACGCCCTGGCCGACGCGGCCACGTCGGCCGGAGCGGCCGTTGCCTGCGATGCGCGCGTCGACGACATCGCCATCGGCCGCGAGGGCGTCGAAGTCACGGTCCGGGACGGGGACGGCGGGGTCTCGCAGCAGGCCGCGGCCGTGGCCGTCCTGGCCACGGGCGTCGACTTCGGCCTCCAGAAAAAACTCGGGCTGGCGACACCCCGGGATTTCCTGAAGGGGGCTCAGGTCGAAGCATTATTTCCCAGTAGGGACACGACGACCCTCTTCTTCGGCCGTGACGTCGCCCCGGGCGCCTTCGCCTGGTCGGTGCCGGCCGGCGAGGGAAAGGCGCGCGTCGGCCTGCTGACCAAGAGGGACCCCAAAGCCTGTCTCCGGAAGCTCCTCGAAGCGCACTTCGACGGCCGCCCTGGGACGGGAGAAGAGGTCCCGATCAAGACGAAGCCCGTCGCCCAGGGCCTTCTCTCCGGGACCTTTGGCGACCGCGTCCTGGCCGTGGGCGAAGCGGCGGGCCAGACCAAGACGACGACCGGCGGCGGGATCAGCTACGGCCTGACCTGCGCCGATCTGGCTGCGGACGTCATCCTGGAGTGCTTCGGCCGGTCGTCCTTCGCCGCCGCGGACCTGGCCGAGTACGAGCGCCGCTGGAAGGGCCTTCTCCGGAAGGAGATCGTGGTCGGCCACTACACCCGGCGGATGTGCGCCCGGCTGAGCGACGGCCGGATCGAAAGCCTCTTTCACCTGGCCCAGACCGACGGCATCATCCCGATCATCCGCGAGAAGGCCGATTTCGACTGGCACAGCGGGCTCATCTTCGCCCTTCTGCAGAGGCTCTCGTTCATGAAATTTTTCCGCGACGTCAACGACCGCCTGGGGCCCGTCGGCCTGTCCTGACCGGAAACGCGGCAAAAATGATGAAAAAGCTTTCTTGTTACGCCGCCCTCCTGCTTTTCGTGCTGGGCGGCGTCTGCCTGTCCGGGCAGTCCTACCAGAACTTCCGGGAGGAATACGACGGCATCCGGGAAAGGGCCCGGCTCCGTTTGGGGCCGTTGCGGGTCATCCCCGTCTTCCGGCTGTCCGAGGTCGGTTACGATTCGAACGTCTATTTCCGGGAGGAGGGGAGCGAGGTCGTCCCCGACTTCACGGCGACCTTCTCGCCCGAGGCGCGAGGTTACTGGCTCCTCGGGAGCTCTGTCATCCTGTCCGTGACGGAAAATCCCGAATACCTCTTCTACGCCAAAGAGGAAGGGCTGCGCGCCTTCACGAACAGTTTTTCGACGGGCCTGAGGATGCTCGCCCTGCGGAGCTTCTCGCTCTCGGCCAACTATCATGTCCTGAGCCATGTCCGGCGGGCCACAAGCGAGCTCGATCAGAGGATCCAGGACACATTGACGGGGGGGACGGCCGGGTTCTTTTTCGAGACGCCTCGGGGGACGGCGGTCGGCTTCACGGGGTCGATAGAGGACTTCCGGTACAAGGATGTCGCCTCGGGCGCCCCCGACGACATCTACGCCCTAGCCCTCGACCGGCGGGAAACCTCGGCCGCCGTCGAGCTCTACTACCGCGTCTTCTCTGAGAGCTTTTTCTTCGCGATCGCCGGCTGGACGCGCTATGAATTCGTCTTTCTGGAATCTGCTTGGCGCGACGCCTCCTCCTTCGAGGTCTCGGCGGGCCTCCGCTTTCCGCTCCTGGGGCGGGCCCGAGGGAAACTCTCGCTCGGCTGGAAATCGTTCCAGCCCGAATCCCCGGAGCGCAAGTCGTTTTCCGGCCTCGTCGCCGCGACGGACGTTTTCTTCCGCTTCGGGCGGCTCGGCATCAACCTGGGGTATGTCCGCGACAACACCTTTTCGTACAACGAGAGCGCGTACTACTACATCGACGGCCGGATCCGGGCCGGGTTCGCGTTCTATATCGCGCCTTTTTTTAGAATCGACGGAAGCGTCCAGTCCGGGACGATGGATTACCCCGAACCTCAGGAAATCTGGTATGGCGGCGAAGTTTTCGTGATCGACCGCCGGGAAGACGTCCATAGGACCTTCTCCGTGGGCCCGGTCGTCCGGATCGCCGGCACCGTCGGGCTCGGCCTGACCTATAATTTCTATAAGAGGATTTCGAACGCCCCGGGCTTCAATGTCCGGCGGAACTTCGTCGGGGCATTTCTAACCTATGAATTTTAAGGAGCGGCACATGAAAACCTTCATGAAAAACGCCGGGCTCATCGCCCTGGCCGTGACCCTGGCCGGGACGGCGGCCGCCCAGCAGCCGGTGAGCGCCGAATACAAGATCGGGGCGAAGGACCTCCTCGAGATCTCCGTCCTCGGCGTCCCAGAGATCAGCAAGCTCGTCGTCCGCGTCTCCGAATTGGGCCGGATCACCCTGCCCCTGTTGGGGGAGGTCGAGGTCGACAACCTGACCAAGTTCGAGTTGGAGAAGAAGCTGGCCCTACTTGCTGGCGAGAAAATCGTCCTCAAGCCCCAAGTGACGGTCCACATCCTGGAATACCTGAGCCGGCGCGTCTCGGTTGTCGGGGCGGTGGAGAAACCGGGGCCGTTCGAGCTCCTCGGGCGGCAGACCGTCCTTTCGGTCCTGTCCGAAGCGGGCGGTTTGACCCGGGACGCGGGCGATGAGATCATCATCATCCGCCAGCTCGCCGCGGGGGACAGCAAGGCCATCCGCATTTCGATCGACGGCCTGTTCGTCCAGGGCGACCCCAAGCTCAACATCGTCCTCGAGCCCGGCGATGTCATCAACGTCCCCGTCGACAAGCTTGCCGCGATCTATGTCTTCGGGCAGGTCAAGAACCCTGGAGCCCTGCAGGTCAAGAAATCGAGCCTGCCGACCCTGACCCAGGCCATCGCCCAGGCCGGGGGCTTCACCGACCGGGCCAACCGGAAGAAGGTCACCATCAGGAGAAAGGACGCCTCGGGCAAGGAGTTCGAGGTCAGGGTTAATGTCCGGGACATTCTCAAGGGCAAGATCGAGGACATCCCGCTCCAGGAGAACGATACGGTCTACGTCCCGGAAAGCCTTTTTTGAGCCGGGATACGGGGAGAAAAGCCATGAAGGGTTTCGCTAACAAGACGGACAGGAAGGAGATTGACGTCCTCGAGTACGCCAGGGTTGTCCTCAAGAGAAAATGGGTCCTGGTGACCTTCGCCATCGTGCTCGTCCTGCTCGCGGCCCTCATCTCGTTCACCACGACGCCCCTTTACCGGGCCACGGCTACGCTCCTGATCGACGAACCCGGGGCGAGCCTGCTCAACATCCAGGACGTCCTCAACGCCGGCGCCTACTACCGCACCGATTATATGGGGACGTATTTCAACACCCAGCTCCGCCTCCTCACTAGCCGGTCCCTGGCCGAGCGGGTGGCCAAGAAGATCAACCTCGGTTCGCGGGCGGAGTTCCGGGGGGCGGGGGAACCGACGCCAAGCTCTGCGGACTACGCCTTCTCCATCCTGGGCGGGTTGAGCATCGCGCCCATCGAGGAGACGCGTCTCGTCTACGTCAGCTATGTCTCGCCGCATGCCTCGCTTGCGGCCGATGTTGTCAACGCCCTTATCGAGGAATTCGTCAGCTTCTCGGTAGAGACCCGCTACGAAGCCACCAAGCAGACTTCGGAGTTCCTGTCCGAACAGGTGGCCCTTCTCCGGGAGGACCTCAAGCGCAAGGAGGAGGACCTCCAGAAATACGGCCAGGACAAGAACATTCTTTATCTCAGCGGCGACGAGAGCACGGTCGTCAACAAGTTTTCCGAAGTGAACACGGCATTGACCACGGCCCAGATCGAGCGCTACGCCAAAGAAACCGTCTACCGCGAACTCAAGAACATCAGCGTCGACGCCCTGCCCGAGTCTGTCAGCAACCCGACCATACAAGCCCTGAAGACGACCTATTCGCAGGTCAAGTCCGACTACGAGGAGAAGGGCAAGACCTACAGGCCCGATTACCCAGAGATGGCCCAGCTCAAGGCCCGGCTTGACGCGACCAAGAACACCCTCCAGGAGGAGATCCGCAAGGAGGTCACCGCCGCCGAGGCCAACTACCGGGCCGCCCTGAAGATAGAGTCCTCCCTCCAGGGGCTCCTCGACAAGCAGCGCGGGGACGTTACCCGGATGAACAAGAACGCCATCTTCTACCACACCCTCCGGACGGAGGTCGAGAACATGCGGACCCTGCTCAGCACACTTATCGCTAAGCAGAACGAGATCCAGGTCTCGAGCCAGCTCGGCGGCCTGAGGACGAGCAACATCAAGGTCGTCGACCGGGCCCTCGTGCCCGGCGGCCCCTTCACCCCGAACGTTCGGCGGAACCTGTTGACGGCCCTCCTCCTCGGCCTCTTCGGCGGGCTGGGGTTGATCTTTCTCGTCGAGTACCTCGACAACACCGTTAAGGGCCCCGAGGACGTTGAGAAGCTCGTCGGCCTGCCGTCTCTCGGGATCATCCCCTTCCTCTCGGCCGACGGGCTGAAGAAGAAATCCGACCCCTACGGCTCCTACCGCTCCTACGGGGCGGAGGGCGACAAGCCCGGCGAAATGATTCCCGAAGTCCGCGAGATCGAGCTCATCAACCACCTCTACCCCAAGTTCTCGATCGCCGAGGACTACCGGACGGTCCGAACGTCGATCCTCTTCTCCCACGCCGACAGCGCCCCGAAGACGATCTCTTTCACGAGCACACTGCCCCAGGAAGGGAAGACGGCCACGATCTCAAACTTGGCCATCTCTTTCGCTCAGCTCGAGGGCAAGGTCCTGCTCATCGACGCGGACCTCCGCAAGCCGCGCCTGCACAAGATCTTCAACTTGCTGAACGTCAACGGCCTGAGCAGTTATCTGGCCGGTAAGAACTCCTTCGAGGAGGTCGTCCAGATGACCTGTATCGACAACATCTGGACGATCCCCAGCGGCCCCCATCCGCCGAACCCGGCCGAGCTCCTCAACTCGATGAAGATGAAGGAGCTCTTGGCTCTGGCCAAGGACAGGTTCAACATCGTGCTCCTCGACACGCCTCCCGTCCTGGCCGTCATCGACCCGGTCATCGTCAGCTCGCTCGTCGACTCGACGGTCTTCGTCGTCCGGGCCGGGAAGACGACCCGGCGGCCCCTCGTCCGGGCCATCGAGGAGATCCGCAAGTCCAAGGCCGACATCATCGGCGTCGTCTTCAACGAGGTCAAGATCGGCCACCAGGGCATCGGGACACCCTTCTACCATTATTACCAGTACGAGTACGAGGCGACCGCAGGGGTCGGGCCATCCGAGAAGAAACGCATTTCGGCCAAGGAACCCGGGAACCCCGCGGCGGAAAAGAAACCGTGAATAGGAAGACGATCGAATACGGGCTCCTGGCCCTTCTCCTCTGGAGCCCCCTCCCGGCCGCCTCCGTCGAGGAATGGTCGGTATTCATCGTCGAGTTGGCCGTGGCCGCGATGGCCGCCGCTTACATCCTTCTCGACGAGAAGCCCTCCCTCAACCGCCATCTACCGCCAGTCCTGCGGCGGCTGAAGTTTTTCGTGGCCGGCTTCTTCGGCTTCGTCGCCTTCCAGGTCCTGCCGCTTCCGGTCGCTCTCGTCCGGTTCGTCTCCCCCGGAAGCTACGAGTTCCAGCGGCTCTATTCCCCCGGCTTCGCCCGGATGAAGTTCATGAGCCTGTCGATCGCCCCCTCCGCCACCCTGCGGGACGGGCTTTTTCTCGCGGCCTGCTTCCTCCTGGGTTTTCTGGTCCTCAAAACTGTTACTCGAGGCCGCCAGATTCGGACGATCATCTTCGTCCTCATCGGCTCAGGCATCTTCCAAGCCCTCTACGGCCTCTTCGAGCTCACCCGGGCCAACCCGCGCCTCCTTTTTTATAAGAAGATGTTCAGCCCCGATTCCGTGACCGGGACGTTCGTCAACAGGAGCCACCTATCCGGCTACTTGGAGATGATCGTCCCCCTGGCCATCGGCCTGGCCATCGCCCGGATGAACCTCCTGACCTTCGGGGTCAAGGGCTTCCGGGAGAAGATCATGCTCTGGACCTCCAAGGGGGTCCTGGAGAACGTCCTCATCATGTCCGGCGTCGTGGCCATGTCCCTGGGCATCGTCCTCTCCAACTCGCGGTCCGGCCTGGTCGTCCTCGTCTTCACATTTTTCCTCTTCCTCGGATTTTCCGTCCTGACCTTCAGCCGGACCGGCTACCGCCAGGTCTGGGTCAGGAAGTTCGTCTGGGCGACCTTTCTCATCATCACCATCCTGGCCGTCTACATCGGCGTCGGCTCGACCATCCAGCGTTTCGCCCTCGACGACATCCTCCACGAGGACCGGCCGCTCTACTGGGCCAACACGGCCGACATCGTCGGGGATTTCCCGCTTTTCGGGACGGGCCTGGGCACGTTCGCCTCCGCCTACAACGCTTATGAGAAGCGTGGCGGATCGGAGATGCGGCTCGTCCACGCCCACAACGATTACCTGGAGTACGTCGCCGAAGTCGGGGTTCTCGGCTTCCTCGTTCTCATCGGCGGCATCCTCTATCTCGCCGTCCAGGCGTTCCTGGCCTGGCGGAACCGGAGGAACACGGAAGCCCGGGGGCTCGCCCTCGGCGGCATCGTCAGCCTCGCCGGCATCGGCGTCCACACGTTCACCGACTTCAACCTGCACATCCCGGCGAACATGGTCCTCTTCACCGTCGTCCTGTGCCTGACGCTGGTCATGGCCACCTACCGGAAAAGCTGAGGTTTTCCCTTGAAGAAAAAGATCCTCCTGTTATTCGGGCTCGTGGTCCTCGTCGTTTTCCAGGCCGCCATCGCCTGGAACGCGCGCCTCTATTGGAATGCGAAGGCGCCGGCCGTGGGCCCCGAGGAGAAGATCCATCTCCTCCTTCGCGCGGACGCGGCCTATGCTTGGAACGACCTCGTCTCCTTCGAGCTCGGCAAGGCCTACTTCGAGCGCGGGGCCGAGGCCTTGGGGAAACCGGCCGAGCGCGACGCTCTCTTCTCTCAGGCCGTCGGCTCGTTCCTCCGCTCCCTGCGCCTCAATCCAGGCTCTCCCGAGGTCCACTTCCATTTCGCCCAAACGCTCCTTTACATGAACTTCCTTTCGCTACCGGCGCCGGTCCTATATTTCGAGGAATACAAGAAGGCGGCCGAGCTGACCGGCCACAACAGCCAGATCTATTTCGAGGTCGGCAAGGTCCTCCTCGCCCGGTGGGAGACTTTGTCGGCGGCGGAGAAGGACTTCACCCTCGACATTCTGAGGAAGATGTTGTCCGGAAAGGACGAAGAGCGCCTGCTCGAACTCCTCGAGATCTGGAACCTCGAAGTCCGGGACTACTCGCTCGTCGACCGGATCCTCCCCGAAGATTCCGCACTCCTCCACGCCTACGCCCGGTTCCTGGGGGAGAAATCGCTCGCCCTCGAGGTCCGGCAAGCGGCCCTGGCCAAGGCCGAGCATCTCGATTTCCTCCGGGCCAAGAACGAGCTCGACCTAGGCCGGAGGGAGGCCGAGGTTTTCCGCAACGTCGAGGCCTCAGCCCATTACGCTTCCTCGCTTGAGGCGCTCGGGGCCATAAAATTCTACCAAGCGCTCGCCGGACGCGAGCTCTTCGACCCTCGGGAATACGCCGAGGTCCGCAAGTTGGCCCGCCGGCTCCTAGCCATAAACCGCATCGAGGAGACACGCTCTCTCGCCGACGCCGACGGCACGATCGCCGCCTATCTTGCCCTGGAGGACCAGTTCACGGCCCTGGGCGAGTTCGAAGCTTTCATCAAGGAGCGGGGCTTCTTCGGTGAGGGCCCGACTTCCGCTTCGTCGGCGAAGGACCTCCAGACGCTGGCCTTCCGGATGGAGCTCGATTTCCGGCAGAATCGCTACCGGGACATTGTCCGGGTTGGCGATCTCCTGGCCTCGAGTTCTCTCGTCATCGCCCCTTCCGGCCGGCCGAGCTACGTCCGCGTCCTTCGCTTGATCGGCGAGTCCTACCTCAAGCTCGACTACGTCTACGAAGCGGAGAAATATTTCCGGATGGCCCTGGAGATCGAGCCCGAGAACATGGGTGTCCTCCTAGGCGTCGAGAGGTGCTACGACCGCTTGAACGACGAGGGCAAGGCCGCCAAAGCCCGGCGGATGATCGATCGCCTGGTCTCGCCCATGACGATCGACCTCGGCGGGCGGCTCTTGAGGAAAGGGGAGTCCTTCGAAGAGGCCCTGGTCGCCGACGGCCGGCCGCGGAAGATCAGCCTCGAATTCGCGCCCGCGGCGTCCGGCAGCCGTCCCCTCGTCACCGTTTTCTTCAATGGCCGGGTTGTCTGGGAAGGCACCGCTGACGCCGGGCTGGCGAGCTTTTCGGCCACGCCCCGGCCGGGGGCAAATTCCCTCGAGATAACGGCCGTGAGCAACTTCGTCGCCCTGGCCGGGATCACCCAGGACATCCCTCCGAACCGCTAGGGCTCGGCCCGGACCGGAAGGACCTACCTTACACAAAAAGAAATATTTACGGGGGCTTGACAAGCCCGGGCAAGACGCCTATTATATTAATCGCTAAGGAGGAAGACCATGAGGCTAGGTGCCAAGGTCGTTCTCTCACTGGGATCGACGCTAGTGCTGATCCTCGTTCTGTTCCCTTCGACCCTGAGACCCCAAGAGACCGGTAAGGGTAACCTGATCGGTTTCATCTACGGGCAGGACGGTTCGACTCCCGTAGAGGGGGCGGTCGTCTTGGTCAAGAACCTGACAACGGGGACCGTCTCCGAAAGTCCGAAGTCCGATAGCCTGGGCGTGTTCAAGGTCGCGGGTCTCGGGGCGGGGATTTATGCCTTGGGAGTGAGATCCGACAAAGGGAGCTACAACTCCCAGGATTTCTTCGGCGTCATGGCCGACGAGACGTCCAAGATCTCGATCGCCTTGAATGTCTATAACCCCGCCGCCGCCTCGGCTGCCGCGGCAGTCATCGTGGGCCAGCGGGAAAAGGGCGAGGCCTACGTCGGGAAGGTCGTGAAGTACGCGCCCGAGACAAAAGAAGCCGAGATCTTCGTCGAGATCGGGCTCCTCCAAGACGAGGACCGCATCCACCTCAAGGGCCAGGCCACGGACTTCTACATGGATATCCGGGTGTTGAAGGCTGATGGGGCCAAGGTCAAACGCGTCCTTTCCGGCTACAGCGGCAAGCTGGGGACATCGAAGGCCTGCGAACCCGGGGATTTCATCTACGTCGTCTGCAAGCGCGGCATCCCGCCCTTTTTCCTGGCCCCGCTCGGCCTCGCCGCGATCGTGGCCGGGGCGACGCCCCTCGCTGCCCTCATCGAAGAGGAATCGGTTTCCAAGTTCAAGATCAAGTAACGACTGAGAACCGCTTTTCCTGCGATTAACGGTCCCCCTGCGGGGTGCACTCCTTGAGCGAACAATCCCTCGCCCGGCTTTTCCTTCTCTGCTCCCGCCCGGCCCCGGGCCCCGGAGCAAGGGAGGAAGTCCTCCGTCTTGCCAGCTCCGTCCTGGACTGGGACCGGGCGCTCGGCAAAGCCGAGGAAGAGGGCATCCTCCCTCTTCTTTACTGGAACCTCCGGGACAATCCCGGCGCCGTGCCGGCCGCCGTCCTGGAAACCCTCAAGCGTTCCTTTTTGCGGAACCTGGCCCATACGGCCCAGGTCTATCGAGAGCTCGAACTTTTCTTGGAATCCGTCCGCAGGGCCGGACTGCGGGCCGCGCTGACCAAGGGCGGGCGGCTGGCCCTCGACCTCTACCCCGAGCCTGCCCTTCGCCCTTTTTGGGACGTGGACTTCATCGTCCATCCTTCCGACTGGCCAGCCCTTAAAAAAATACTGGCCGCCCTCGGCTTTGCGGCGTCGGCGGACGGGGGCGGGGAACCGCCGCTAGACTGGGCCTATTCTCCCTATTACCGCAGGGACTCTCTTTTCCTGGAATTCCATTTCACTCCGCTCGGGCTCCATTTCCCGAACCGTGAGGGAGATGGCCTCTGGTCTTCGGCCGGCCGGCTGAGCGTGCGCGGGACCGAGGCCATGATCCTGCCGGCCGAGCACGAACTGTGCTATCTCTGCATCCACGCCCAGCAGCACTCCTACCAGCGACTCGTCTGGCTCTCGGACATCGCCGAACTGGCTTTGCGTCCGGGACTCGATTGGGATCGGGTCTTGAATATCTCCCGGGCTGAACGGGTCAAGGGGCCCGTGTTCTACGGCCTCCATCTGGCCAATACGCTCTGGCCGGGGGCGGTCCCTCCGGGTCCCTTGGCCGAGTTGCTGCCGGGGCCTGTCGAGAGAGCCGGGCTGCGTATCCTCTGGCCCGAGGCTGCGATGGCCGCCCGGCGCGCGGCGCCGGCCTGGCCTTATTATATGCCCTCGCTTTTTTCGCTCTGGGAGCGGAAGAGCCCGGGCCTCGCGGTGCGGACCCTGCGGGGCATCCTGTTCCCGCCGCGGGCCTGGCTGGCCGCGAACTGCGGCCTGCCCCCGAGTTCGCCGCGGCTCTACGGCCGTTACCTCGACCGGATCCTGCGGCCGGTCCTCACAGCCGCCAAGCATTTCACGGCAGACACATGAACCCGACCCCGGCCATCCTCGCCGAAAACCTGGTCAAGAGGTATCCGGTTTTCCGGGGTTTCCGGGACCTTGTCCGCAGGCCTTTCGAAAGGCGAACGACGACCGCCCTCGACGGCCTCGACCTCCGGGTCGAGCGGGGCCGCGTGTTTTGCCTGCTCGGCCCGAACGGCGCGGGCAAGACGACCCTGATCAAGATCCTGGCCACCCTGGTCCTACCGGACGGCGGGCGGGCGAGCGTCGACGGGCACGATGTCGAACGGCATCCGGGCCCGGTGAAGAACGCCGTCGGCTACGCCATCAACGACGAGCGCAGCTTCTACTGGCGGCTCACCGGCCGGCAGAACCTCGAATTCTTCGGCGCGCTCTACGGACTCCGCGGGCCGGCCCGCGACCACAGGATCGACGAGGTCCTGCGCTTGACCCGGCTCGAGGCCGCGGCCGACCTGCGCTTCAACGCCTATTCGACGGGGATGCGCCAGATGCTGGCCTTCGCCCGAGCCATGCTCGCGGACGCGTCCATCCTCCTCGTCGATGAGCCGACGCGGTCCCTCGACCCGCAGGCCGCCGACAGGATCGGGTCGTTCCTCCGCGGCGAGCTCGTCGAGGGCAAGGGGAAAACCGTTTTCTGGGCCACGCACGACCTGGCCGAGGCGGCCGAATTCGCCCACGAGATCGCCGTCATCGGCCGCGGCCGGATCCGGCTGCAGGGCACGGTCGCGTCCCTCACCAGCGAAGGCCGGACGTCCCTGCGCCAGGTCTACGAGAAGGCCGTCGCCGATCCCGCGGTGAGCCGATGAGCGGCGGGTCGAGGACGATGACGTTCCGGCCGGGCCGGATTTCCGCCTTTCTCCTCCGGGATTTTCGGGAAGCCCTGACCTACAAATTCTCGTTCGTTTCGTCCTTCGTCGGCATCCTCCTGTCCTCGGCGACGTTCTATTTCGTGGCCAAGCTCGTCCCTTCGGGGACGCCCTCCCTGGGGCCTTTCGGCGGAGATTACTTTTCCTTCGCCGTCATCGGCGTCGCTTTCTCGAGCCTTCTCGGGATGTTCCAGGAAGGCCTGTCGTCCGTCGTCCGCAGCGCCCAGGTCTCGGGGACGCTCGAGGCCCTTCTCGTCACCCCGGCCTCGATCCCGACCGTCCTCTTCGGCTCATCGCTCTACTCCCTCCTTCTCCAGGTTTTTCGGACTCTCCTCCACCTCGGCGTGGCCCTGGCCTTCTTCGGCATGACCCTGGGCCGGGTCAACGGGCCGGGCGTCCTCTCGGTCGGCGTCCTGACGGTCCTCTGCTTTCTCAGCGTCGGCATACTCTCGGCGAGCTTCATCCTGGTTCACAAGACCGGCAGCCCCTTCGGCTGGATCCTCGGGACCGTCTCCGGACTGCTCGGGGGGGTCGTCTTCCCCGTCGCGCTCCTCCCGCCCTGGATCCGCTGGGTCTCGAGCCTCCTGCCCGTGACTTACGCTCTCGACGGCATGAGAAAAAGCCTCCTCGCCTCGGCCGGCTTCGCCGAGGTCCTGCCGGACATCGCCGCCCTGGCGGTGTTCAACATCATCCTCCTGCCGGTGAGCCTTCTCGCTTTCCGGCTGGCCGTCCGCAAGGCCAAGAAGGACGGCACGCTCTCCCACTTCTAATCCCCAATCTTTTCCGCTTTCCTATCCCCCCACCTGTTTTCTCGGCTCCCCTAATCTGCTAACATGGGAGCGGACGCCTGACCGCATGAGAAAAACAGCCGTTTTGACGCTGACGACTCTTCTATTTGCCCTGCCGGGCGTTACGGCCGAGGTGCGTCCGGAGGTCCGGGCCAAGGCGGCCGGGATCCTGGACGCCCTGAAAAAGATCGAGGCGGAACGACACCGGCCCGCCGCGGCCCCCCGCAGCTCGACGTTCACCGAAGCCGAGTTCAACGCCTACGTCGTCTGCCGTCTCGACGCCGAGAACGAACCCTTCGTCAAGGCCGCGGAATTCAAGCTGCTGGCGGACGATCGCATCGAAGGGCGGATCACGATCGACCTCGGCGACCGGCAGACCTCCGGTCTGCTTCCGAAGCGGCAGGACCTGTTGTTCTCGGCCGGCATCGAGACCCGTAACGGCAAGATCAGGATCTCCATGGACAAGCTCTTCCTCGGGACCCAGCCGATCGCGCCGGCCGTCGTCGACGTCATCATCGGCCTCCTCTCCCGCCTGCAGGGCGTCGAGCCGACGAGCCTCGAGGACTGGTACGACCTGCCGCCCGGTGTCCTGAGACTCGAAAGCCGGCCGGGCCTGGTCGTCGTCTATTATTAGGAACGGATGCAAAGGGGAGCGCCATGATCCGCATCATCACCGGGAGCTACAAGGGCCGGCGGCTGAAGATGGTCCCCAGCCCGTCGGTCCGGCCCATGCAGGACAAGGTCAAGGGGGCCCTGTTCAACATCGTCCGGGACCGGCTGCAGGGGAGCGTCTGCCTGGATGGCTTCTCTGGGACGGGCTCGGTCGGCCTCGAGGCCTTGAGCCGGGGCGCCAACCGGGTCGTCTTCGTCGACGAGTTCTATCCTTCGATCAAGGCCATCCGCCTCAACGTCGCCAAGTGCGAGGCCGAGGAAAAGGCCGTCATCCTCCATCGGGAGTTCAACCGGGCCGTCATCGATCTGGCCAAGAAGGGCGTCCGCTTCGACCTCATCTTCCTCGATCCTCCTTACCGGCTCCTCGAAGAGAGGAACCCGCTCAGGGTCATCCGCAAGCGCGGCATTCTCAAGCCGGATGGCCTCATCGTCCTCCGCCACTACTTCAAGGTCAAACCCAAACTCGGGGATTTCAAGCTCGAGCGGCGGGTGGCCCTCGGAGACGACGTCCTCTGTCTCTTCGTCCCGGCGGCGGGGGAGGCTGGGGGAGAGCCCGCTCCCGGCGAACCGGCGGAAACGCGCTTTCCGGCCTCGCCGCGTTCCCTTAAAATAGGGAGACCCCGGCGAAAGGACACGGAGACCCGGCCATGAAAAGATCGGAAGGCAAGGCGGCCCCGTTCTGGAAGGAGACCCCGCTCGTCGACGAGCGCGAGATCTTCACCGAGCTCGCTTCGAAGAAGGGCAGCTCCCTTTTTCTCGGCCGCTATTCCCTCAGCGAGGTCCAGGCCGTCCTCAATAAGAAGGGCCTCCTCAAGGAGGCGCGCAAGCGCTTCCTCTGGCCGCTCGCTTTCGAGATCGACTCGTCCGAATACCCGCTCCAGAGGTTCCAGATCTATCTCCGCGAGCCGGGGCTAGATAACCTCATCGTCGACGTCAAGGTCAGGGAGACCGAGTTCGTCCCCAAGGAGCTTCCGGACGGGCCCGTCTCCCTGCCGCCCCAGAAGGCCATGTCTTTCGAGTGGCTGACTCTTCAGAACCCGCTCGCAAAGTTCGGCGGGCAGTTCACGCCCTTGCCCGGCCAGACCCGTCCCGGGCTGAGCATGAGGGCGAAGATCATGGACCTGTTCCTCTACCTCGCCCGCCTGACCCGCAAGGACTGCCTCCTGGCGTTCCCGGCCTATTTCCACAACGCCGTCCTTTTTTCGCGCTATTTCCACTTCTGGAACCCCCGCAAGGAGGCCGAGGTCCTGGCCGTCCGCCAGTCCTTCAGCCACATGTCCTTCAAGCAGCTGGCCTGGGTCGTTCATCTGAATTGCCTGAGAAGGGAGGACGGCACCGTCTACGAATGGGCGGCCGAAGAACAGCTCCACCCGATAACCCGTCCCCTCAAGGAATACTTCGATTCCCGGCGATACAAGGACATCGTCAAACGCGGCCGAAAATCCCCCGCCTTTTCCGTCGATTGGGCCGAATTCGAGAGGAAATCCAGAGACCTGCCGACGTTTTGCGGCGGCGCCTAGAATCTGCTATAATACCGCGCTCAAGGAGATCGTCCCATGAAGAAAGACGTCCATCCCGAATACCAGGAATGCGCCGTGACCTGCGCGTGCGGCAGCACGTTCATGACGAAGTCCACGAAAAAGGAGATCCGGGTGGAGATCTGCTCCCAGTGCCATCCCTTCTTCACCGGTACGCAGAAGTTTATCGACAGCGCCGGCCGCATCGAGAAGTTCAAGAAAAAATATGGCGATACCAAGAACATCAAGAGTATCGCGAAGCCTAAAAAATCCTCTCGATGATCCAGGAACTCCAGGCGATCGAGGACAAGTACCGCCAGCTGACAGCCGCCCTCTCCGACCCCGCGATCGCCTCCAGTCCCCAGAAAATCCGTGACCTGGCCAAGGAACGGGCGGAGATCGAGCCTGCTTTCCGGAAGTACCAGGAATACAAGCGCGTCCGAAAGGACCGCGAGGAGGCCAGCCACCTCCTGGACGACCCCAAGACCGAGCCGGAGCTCCAGCGTATGGCCGAGGGCGAGGTCGAGGAGCTCGAAAAGCGGGCGCGGGCCATCTCCGAGGAGCTCCGGACCATGCTCCTGCCCAAGGACCCCAACGACGAGAAGAACGTCATCCTCGAGATCCGGGCCGGGGCGGGAGGGGACGAAGCGTCGCTCTTCGCCCAGGACCTTTTCCGGATGTACTCCCGGTTCGCCGAAAAAAAGGGCTGGAAGCTCGATGTCGTGGACACGAGCTTCTCGCCGATCGGCGGTCTCAAGGAGGCCATCGGCAACATCCGCGGCAAGGGCGCCTACTCGATCCTCAAGTACGAGAGCGGCGTCCACCGCGTCCAGCGCGTGCCCAAGACCGAGGCCTCCGGCCGCATCCACACCTCGACGGCGACCGTGGCCGTCCTGCCGGAGGCCGAGGAGATCGACCTCAAGATCGACCCCAAGGACCTCAAGATCGAGGCCTTCGGTTCCTCCGGCCCGGGCGGCCAGAGCGTCAACCGGAATTACACTGCGATCCGCGTCACTCACAAGCCGTCGGGCCTCGTCGTCTCCTGCCAGGATGAAAAGTCCCAGCACCGGAACAAGGAGAGGGCCCTGAGGGTCCTGCGCTCAAGGCTCATGGACATCGCCCAGCGGG
>Ga0315286_10000254_pt1 | contig 42484 bp, 39 predicted proteins | sample YL17G10_0_MG_FD_205038 | JGI IMG/M metagenome (GOLD analysis project Ga0315286, IMG submission 205038) | Sediment microbial communities from Yellowstone Lake, YNP, Wyoming, USA - YL17G10_0 | ecosystem: Environmental > Aquatic > Freshwater > Lake > Sediment | place: USA: Wyoming | collected...
GGGACCTGGTACCCGTTCTCCTCAAAGAAGGCCTTCCGCCGCGGCCCGTAGACCGTGTAAGGCTTCACGACGAAGTTCTGGAGGAATTTCTCTTTCACGCTCTTGGAGAGGGTAGGGAACCCCTTATGAAGTCTCCTGAACGCGAGGTCGAGAAACACCTGCGCCTCGGGTACCGCCTGTCGGGCGATAATGGGGTTCACGAGCTTCATCCACCTGTCCTCGGAAAAGCTTTGCATGAGCCTGAAAGCCGTCTTCGCCCCGATGGTAACCGCCTTTGCCGTCAGCAGACTTTTAAGATCCATCACATATCCTCCTAAGAATAATTTTTTGCGTTCTTAAACCTTATGTGTCGCTCAGATACTCCTTCGAAAGGATCTCGAGAAACTTGTCGCCGCCCTTCACTCTCGCGAGGGTTTTGTGTATAAAGGCCTTCAGGCTCCCGGAATCCTTCCGGTAGTTCGTGATGATCTCCTCGGCCTCCTTCCGTTCTGCGAGAAGGTAGTTGATGAAGGTCGATAGGGGAATCATGTCCCTCCGCTCGTTCAGCCAGTCGTACAATTCCTCGTCGATCGTTATGTTGATCTTCGTCTTGTTCATATACTACTCCTCGCATAAGTATGACAAATACTACCAAAAACGAGAATTTGTGTCAACACTTTTTTCGGGGGATGGGGGATGTCGGGATCAGGGGTAAAAGCCTGTCAGCGCTCGCCGCCGGATGGCTTTTTTTTCATGAAGCGGAATATGAGCTCTCCCTCTTTCTTGAAACCGAGCTCACGGGCGTACGCCTCTATCGTACGTCTGTTCTTCTTCATGTTCTCCACCTGCCAGTCGAGGTACGCGGACTGTTCCTCCAGGTCACGCACCTCCTCCTGGAGGCGATCGAGCCGGGTTGTCATTTTCCTGCGCTCGAGCATCCCACCCTTGCCGTAGACGAGGGCGAAAGCGACCCAGAAGGCGAAGAGGAAAAAAATCCCGTAGAGAATATAGTGTGCGTGTTTTCCCTGCAAGCGAACCATTCTAAAAAAAATAACGACAGAAAGCGGCGGTTACTTTAACCTTTATGCGGCGCCTAAACCCTCAAATCCCCGTTTCCGCGCACGACCCACTTGTAGCTCGTGAGATCCCTGATCCCCATGGGACCCCGGGAATGGAGCTTGTCGGTGCTGATACCGACCTCCGCGCCGAGCCCGAACACCCCGCCGTCGCTGAGACGGGTCGAGGCGTTGACCGTAACCACGGCGGAGTCGACCATCTGCACGAACCTCTGCACCCTCTGGACGTTTCTCGAAAGGATGCCGTCCGTGTGGCTCGACCCGTACTTCTCGATGTGCGCGATCGCCTGCTCGACGTTATCGACGACGCGGACCGTAAGGATCATGTCGAGGTATTCCTCGTAGTAGTCCTCCTCGGCGGCGGCCTTCACCTCCGGCAGAACCTTTCTCGTCCGCTCGCATCCCCTAAGCTCGACCCCGGCGAGCTTCTTTTGCACCATGGGGAGGAACCGATCGGCCACGGCGCCGGACACGAGGAGGGTCTCGAGAGCGTTGCAGGTCGTCGGCCTCTGCACTTTCGCGTTGTGGACGACTTCGAGGGCCGTTTCGATGTCCACATCGTCGTCGACATAGAGATGGCACACACCCTTGTAATGCTTGATCACGGGGACCCGGGCCTCGTTCACCACTCTCCTGATGAGCGACTCGCCTCCCCGCGGGATGACGAGGTCCACGAGCCCGGTCTGCTTGACGAGCCAGCTCACCCCCTCGTGCTCCTTCCTCTCGACGTATTGGAGGCTGTCAGCCGGCAAGCCCGCCGCAGAGACCGCTTCACGCATGAGGTTCGCGAGGACCGCGCTGCACTCCGCAGCGTCGCTCCCCCCCCTGAGGATCACCGCGTTTCCGGCTTTGAGACAAAGCACCGCCGCGTCGACGGTTACGTTGGGACGCGACTCGTAAATGACGACGATGACGCCGAGCGGGATCCTAACCTTTTCGAGAACGAACCCCTGGGGGCGCCTGACCCCCGTGATTTCGCCCACCGGGTCCTCCTGGATGGCGACCTCTTTCACAGCCCGCACGATCCCGTCGATCCGCTTGCCGTCGAGGCGGAGCCTGTCGAGCACAGCGCTCGAAAACCCGCTTTTCAGCCCGTTTTCGCAGTCTTTCGCGTTCGCCTCGAGGACGGCAGCCCTGTTCCCGTCGATCGCGCGCGCGATGCGCTCGAGCGCGAGGTTCTTCGCGTCCGCTTTCACCGACCGCAGCTCCACCGAGGCGGCCTTCGCCTTGCGCGCCATATCTTCAATGTACGTCTTGATATCCATCCGTTTATCCCCCGTTTCTCACGCGAGAATCACCATGTTGTCCCTGTGGACCGCCTCCTCGAAGAATGTGTCCGCGCCGAGCACCTCGGGGATCTTCTTCGTATGGAGCCCCTTGATCGCTCCAAGCTCGTCGCTCGTAAAGTTGACAAGCCCCCTCGCGATCTCCACGTTTTCCTCGTTCAGTATCGACACGTTGGATCCGATACCGAAGCGGCCCTGAACCTCCTTTATACCCGCGGGCAGGAGGGATTTCTTTTCTTTCACGATGGCCCTTTCGCCTCCCCTGTCGATCACGATTTTCCCCTCGATCCTGGAGCCCATGGCGATCCACTTTTTCTTCCCTTTTATCCTCTCCTTGTTCGGAACGCAGTAGGTGCCCACTTCCCCGCCGTCGAGGAGCTCCCTCAGGTTCACGATTTTCCCGTTCGCGATTACCACCGCAACGCCGCTTCGTGTCGCTATCTCCGCCGCGTCGAGCTTCGATTCCATGCCGCCGGAGGAAAAGAGGGAGGTCTTCCCCTTGGCGAGCCGCTTTACGTCAGTGTCGATTTTCGGGATTTCCCTGATGATCGCCGCCCCCCTCTCGGAAGGGTTTTTGTCGTACACCCCGTCGGTGCTGGTGAGAATCAGGAGGAGGTCGGCGTCGATCATGACGGCTAGGTGGGCGGAAAGCAGGTCGTTGTCCCCGAAGCGTATCTCCTCGTACGAAACCGTGTCGTTTTCGTTCACGATGGGAACGGCGCCGTAGGACCAGAGGGAAAAGATCGTGTTCCGGATGTTGAGGTATCTCCTCCTGCTCTGGATGTCTTCGTAGGTCAGGAGGATCTGGGCGGTCTCGTGCTTGCTCTTCGAGAACTCGAGCTCGTAGAAGTGCATCAGCCTGCTCTGCCCCATCGCCGCCGCGGCCTGTAGCAGGTTGATCTCGCTCGGGCGCGCTTGCAGGCCCATCCGGTTCAAACCGAGGGCGATGGCGCCCGAGCTCACGATGATGAAACGGCGCTTGCCGTCGATAAGGTTCGACACTTGTTTGACGATCGACGAAAGCACGTCTTGTGCGAGGGTGTTGTCGTTTTCCGTGAGCACACGGGTGCCGATCTTTACAACGATGCGTTTCGCGTTCCTGATGAGTGTCCTGGACACGCAAAGGTTCCCCTTTCAGATGATCTCCATAAGGAGAAGGGTGAGGTCGTCCTTCAGTTTAACGGCGTGCCTGCTCAGCTTGTCGAGCTGATGTTTGACCGCCCGTTCGATGTCCCCGCCGCGGAAGGTGTCGGAGATCGGCTTGATGAGGTCGTCAATGCTCGGTTCGCGGGCCGCCGCCGGAGCCTCGGCGCTACCGCCGGGGACAGCCGCCCCCCCCGCCTGCGGTTCGCACCCCCCTTCCTGGCACAGCTCGAAGAGGCCGTCGGTATAAAAAAGGAGCGAGTCGCCCTTCTCGAGGGTACAGCGCATCTCCGTGTACTCTTCGATATCCTCGAACCAGCCGATGGGGAATCCCTCGATCCTGAGCGTCGTGACACCGCCGTCCGCCCGTTTCAAGATCGGGAGGGCGTGGTGACCGGCGACGGCATACACCAGTTCCCTCTTCTTCAAGGAATAGGTGCAGTAGACCGCCGTGACGAAGAAAATTCCCTCTCCGATGTTGTTCTGAATGAAGCTCCTGTTCACCTGTTTCAGGAGCTCCGCCGGGCTGCTCACCGTGTACCCTCCTCCGAGGTGCACCTGCTTGGCGTGGTAGACCACCTCCTGCTTCATGAAAATCGTTATCATCGCCGACGGAATCCCGTGCCCCGATACATCGGCGATGAAGATGCCGATCGTATCCTCGTCGATCCTGAAGACGTTATAGATGTCGCCCCCGACCGTTTCACATGCTTCGTACACGGCCTTGAAGGCGACGCCGCTCACCTTGGGGAATTCGGTCGGGAGAAAGCTCTTCTGAATCCGCTGAGCGGACCTGAGGCTGATCATAAGCTCTTCGTTCTGCCGCTTGATGACCCCGACCCTCTCGTCCACCATCTCCTCGAGTCTGTCGCCGAAATCCCTGATCTCCCTGGTTTTCCTGCTCAGAATCGTCTCGAGGTGTTCCGAGTATCGCTTGAAGATCGTCGAAATCCGGTGGAGCTGGAGCTGGGTGCTCACGCGCGCCTTGAGCTCGGCGGAAGAGGGGGGTTTCACGAGGAAGTCGCTCGCCCCAAGCTCGAGTGCCTTGATCTTTTCCTCGGGGTTTTCCACCACGGTGAGGACGATGATGGGCAAATCCCTGAAGTCGAACATCTCCCTGAGCTCGCGAATCACTTCCAGACCGCTCTTCTTCGGCATCTTGAGGTCGAGCAGCAGGATGTCGGGTTTTTCCTCCCGCACCTTCCGGATCGTTTCCTCGCCGTCCGCCGCCTCGACGAACAGGCACTCTTCCAGGCCGATCCCCTTCTTCACGAGGAACACCATGTCCCTGTTGTCGTCGGCGATAAGGACCTTGAATTTTTTCTTTTCGGCTTGCTGTTCGCTCATTGTATGATCTTCACCGCGGGCGACCGGGTTTTACCCTGTATTCGCATCCGTATCGTTCCGTCCTTCCCTATCTGGTCGAAAAAACCCGAAAGAGCCGCGTATCGCTTGAAGAACTCAGCGCTCATGCGGATCACGATCGAAAGGTCCACGATTTCGGCGTCCATCGCGCCGGATATCTCCGACGTGAACAGATCGCTCTTCACGTTCCCCCTCTTTACCTCCAGGCTCCGGTCGGCGTTTTGAAGCACAAGCTCGATGACGGGGACCTTGAACGAGGAGAACTCGAAACCCGAAATGGAAACCTGTTCGATCTCGGTACCCTGGATCGTCAAGCTCAGGTAGTCGAGAGGAAGGGGTGCCGGACCGGGCACGGGTTTTTGGGCCCTTTTTGCCCGGCGCGCCGGGAGCCTGACCCTCGAGAGGAGGCTGACTCTCGATTTGGACGACACGACGTACCCGCTCTTCACCTGAACCCCTCCGCCTTCGATCTCCACCTTTTTGCTCCCCCCAAAGCTCAGGAGATGGACCCGCACATTGAGATCGTTCACCTTGACGGAGAACGACCCGTCCTTTCTGCTGAGCCTCAGGTCCCCGAGAACGAGATGAAAGGGATACCGGTACCTGATCCTTCCCACGCTGAGATTGGTTCCGTGCTCCTTCGCAAGGAAAAGATCCAGACGTTTCACCGCCGCGCCGTAGGGAAAATTGAGGAGCACGAAAAAGAGCAGCAGCGCGGCAGAGAGCACGGAGAGAAAGGCGATGAGACCTATCTTCGTCACACTCTTCATTCCGATGAAATTAACCCCGCACGCCCGGCTTAGGCAAGCACTAACGCGGCCGGTTTCACGTCATCAAACCGTGCCTCACGCACAGATACTATTTTGCTGGCGAAGCGGTTCCCCCCGGAGTATGATAGAGGGCGTTATGATAACTATATCAGTCGAATTGCACGGCGACGAAATTAGAAAAATCAGGGTGTCCGGCCACGGGGGAGACGCGAAGGGAAGAGACATAATCTGCTCCGCCGTATCGGCGGTGAGCCAGACCGCTCTCCTAGGCCTTCTCCACTTCAAAGAGAAGGCGGTCGAATGGGATCAGCGGGAAGGGTTTCTGTCCATCGGGTTCAAGGAACCGGTCCCGGAGGAAACAAGGCCCATCCTCGGCGCGATTCTCACTACCATGCTCCTCGGTCTCAGCGAGATCCAGCGCCGGAGCCCGCAGAAGGTGCGGATCCTGCTCTCCGGGCGCCCCGGCGCTCGAGGGCGGGATAACGACCTTCCACCCGTTCCCGCGGACGAAAGGGAAAAGCCGCCGGTATCTCAGTAGACGATCCCCGTATACCCGACGAAGCTGGCGTCCGGGTGGATGTCGTAACTCGTCGTATAATGGAGGAGGGCGCCTTCGGCCGGTCCCGTGGCTCGGATGCCGGCGTTTTCCCGGATAGCCGCGAGCGCGGCGGCCGCGCCGCCGGGACAGCAGGCGTTGCGCGAACCCTCCGCCTCGCTGAGCACCCTCCGGGGGTCGCCCGAGAGGAGGGCTTCGACGATCCTCCTGTCGTTCTCCTCCTTCACCCAGCGGACCGCTCCGGTTCCTTTCGGCATGAAGTCGTAGTTGGGCCCGTAATGCGTCAGGTCCGTGCTGCCGATGAAACAGGCTCGCACACCGAGCTCTTCCGCGATGCCGGCGCATTTCTCCCCTATGTCGACGGCACGCTCGTCGGCCGACACCGCGAGCGCGACGACCTTCGAATCGGGAAAAAGGTGCTTGATGAAAGGGAGCTGGAGCTCGATGGTATTGTCGCGGGTAGCGGACACCGCGTTCTCCCTCCTGAGGGAAGAGGCTTCGCAGAGCCTCTCGCATGCGTCCTTGTGAACCGGCAGGACACCGAGCGGTGTTTCGAAGCCGTCGTCGAGAAACACGACATTCGTGCTCCTGGGGGGCAGATGGCGGCCGAAGATGAAGAAGAGCTCGGGTCTCTCCCTCATTTGTATGCTCGCGAACACCGAATACGCCGTGAGGCCGGAAAAACGCCATCCCGCATGGGGGACGATGCCCCCCGCCCCGGAATACTTCTTGTCGGTTGCGTAGCCCGTCCGCGCGAAACTCTCCATCAACTTCAGGCACTCCTTCCTTGACCCCGGGTACCAGGTGCCGGCAAAATCCGCCCGTTTTATACCCATGGATGACCTCCCTCCTTCGGGTTGTATAACCATTATACCAGCACGCGCTTCGGGTTTCAAGCGATCAAATCCCGTCATTATAACGTTGATCATTCCCCCTTCCCTCATTATTGTTGAGGGGATGAGGAGAGAGTCTATGAAAATGAACGAAACGAGGGAAAAGGCAGACCTGAGACTGAACAGAGCGGTCGAAGAACGGCTCCTGTCTCTGCTCAAAGAGACATTCAGGGAAAACCTCTCCTCTGTCCTGGTGTACGGCAGCTATGCGAGCGGCAGCTTCACGCGGGGGGTTTCCGACATCAACGTCCTGATCGTGCTCGACCGATCCGATCCCGGGCGCATGGAGGACCTCGGGAGACGCGGGTCATCGTGGATAAGGCGGAACAATGTCACGCCGCTTATCCTCACGAGGTCCGAGTTCCTCTCCTCGGCTGACGTGTTCCCGATGGAGTACCTCGATATACAGGCGCACCATATCCTGCTCCACGGAGAAGACGCGACCCGTTCGCTGACTCTGCTGAAAACGTACTTGAGGCACCAGCTCGAGGACAGGCTGAGGGGGATGGTAGCCTCCCTTCGAAAGCTCCTCGTCCTATCGGCCGGGAGGGAGAGGCTTGTCGCCCGGTATCTTAAGGAGTGGATGGGACCCTACGGGGCCCTCTTCAGGGGCCTGCTCAGGCTGAAGGGAGTCCCCACCGTGCCCTACCGGAACGAGGCTCTTCTCCGCATGGTGAACGAGGAGTTCAACCTCGACACGGCGCCTTTCTCCGCTATGATCGAGCTCAAGAAAGGGGCGAGGACCGGCGCCAGGAAGCTCGCCCACGCGCTGCTTGCATCGCTCGAAAACCTGATCGTCGTGATCGACGGGATGAACGTAAAAGCGTGAACGCAGTCGATGAAACGGGGTGCCCTATGACCACAGCGGGAAATATCGGACTTTTGGGGGTGAAAGGGTACCGGACGTGCCCGGCGCGGGTCCGGAGGTGCCGTGCACTCCCTCGCCCCATCAAGATCCTGTTTGCCATTTCGTTCCTCGCCGCTCTTCCCTTCGTCTGTTTTGGGCAGAAACTCCAAGCGCCCATCGGGTCCGCTCCCATCGGCTACGTCAACGACTACGCGGGGGTGATCGATGAGGCCTCGAAGACGCGGATGGAGGGGATCCTCGCATCACTGAAAGAGAAGACCGGGGCCCAGGTGGCGGTGGTGACCGTCGACACCATGGCGCCGTACGCCGCCATCGAGGAGTTCACCATCGAGCTTGCGACCAAGTGGGGCGTCGGAAAGCGGGGGGAGGACAACGGGGTCCTGATCGCCCTCGCGATACAGGAGAGGAAGACGAGGATCGAGGTCGGCTACGGTCTCGAAGGAATCATACCCGACGGGCTGGCAGGGCAGATACTGGACCAATCGATGCTCCCCTCGCTCCGGGCCGGCGAGTATGGCCCGGGTCTCCTCAAGGGGGTCGAGGCGGTCGCGGGCATCATCGCGAAGGAGAAGGGGGTGGATCTGGGCCCCTACAACCTCGGCGAGAGCCGGCAGTACACGCGGACCTCCTCTCCGGGCCTTGGCATGATCATCTTCATCATCATCCTGTTCGTCTTCATCGGCGGCCGTAGGTTCCTCTGGCCCCTCCTATTCCTGGGAGGAATGACGAGCGGGAGGATATCAAGGGGAGGTTTCGGCTCCGGCGGCAGCGGCTTCGGGGGAAGCGGCTTTTCAGGCTTCGGAGGGGGGAGCTTCGGAGGGGGCGGGTCCTCGAGGGGCTTTTGAGAGCCCATTCCCGTGACCCGAAAGCCGGCGCTTGTCACTCCTTCGCCGGGACGCTAAATTCGTAAAAGCACTTCAAGAAAGGGAGCGAGTCATGGCGAAGAGAAACGTGCTCGGCATCATCGCGGTCGTCGGGATCATCGTTGTTCTTCTGTTCATCATCGGAGGGTGGTACGTCGGCACGCGGAACAGGCTCGTCACCCTCGATGAAGAGGTGAACGCGGCCTGGTCCGAGATCGATAACCAGCTCCTGAGGCGGAGCGATCTCATCCCGAACCTCGTTCAGACGGTGAAGGGGTTCGCGAAGCAGGAGCTCCAGGTCTTCACCGAGATCGCCGAGGCGAGGTCCAGACTCGCCGGGGCGCGGACGGTGGGCCAAAAGGCCCAAGGGTACAACCAGCTCGAGACCGCCCTCAGCAGGCTCCTCGTTGTGGTGGAGCAATACCCCTTGCTCAAGTCCAGCGAGAACTTCTTACGGCTGCAGGACGAGCTCGCCGGCACCGAAAACAGGATCGCCGTGGCCCGAAAACGCTACAACGACAGCGTGAGGATCCTCAACACGAAAATCAGAAGATTCCCCTCTTCCTCCGTCGCGAACATGATGGGGTTCAAACCGCGCGAGTATTTCGAAATCCAGGAAAAGGCGCGGGAAACCCCCAAGGTCGATTTCGGGAGCTGATAAAGGCCGAAGACCGACCCAGCGAAAACAATTTTGCACATTCAGTAGCGAAACCCGTCCGGAATGTTTACAATATTAATTGAAGGAACCGGAGGTGCTCGGACGATAATATATGAAAACGAGGGCGGCCTCCAAAAGGGCCGCCCAGCCGAGAGCGCTCAGGTGAGACAAACACCGACAGCGGATGTAAAGGCCGCGTCTTCCATTCCCCAAACGGGGAGAAACGGCGACGACTCGTTCAGCATCCTCCTCGTGGACGACGACGAGCTGGTGGTCGAAAGCTTCGAGAGGGTGTTTCAACAGAACGACAGCCGTTTCAAGATCGACAAGACCACAGACAGCAAACATGCGCTGAACCTCATCGCTCAGAAGGGTTACGACCTCGTGGTCACTGACCTCGTCATGCCCGACATAGACGGGATACAGCTCCTCCAGAAAGCGAAATCGGTAAGCCCCGACACCGAGGTGATCCTCATCACCGCCTACAGCTCCTGCAACTCCGCCCTCGACGCCCTCCATTTCGGCGCCTTCGATTACATACCGAAACCTTTCAACCCCTCCGAGCTGAAGCTGCGGATCTACAGGGCGCTCAACAAACGCAAGGCGATCCTCGAGCGGAACAGCAAAACGGCCGAGATGGAGAGGCTCGCCTACACCATCGCCCACGACTTCAAGTCCGCCATCATATCGATCAAGGGATTCACCCAGATCCTCGCGCAGGATTACTTCGAGAAACTCAACAGCGAAGGGATGTTTCTCCTCTACCGGATCAACGCGAACATCTCCACCATGGAAACCATGATCGAGGGCCTCCTCGAGTATTCGAAGATCGGGAAAGTGGAGGTGAAGTGGAAGAACTTCGACACCAACGGGGCCGTTCAGGAGGTGATCTCGAACTTCGCGCCGGCGCTGAAGGAGAACAACATTCGAATGGAGATCGACGACTCCCTCCCCGAAGTGCACTTCTACCGGAGCGGGCTCCAGCGGGTCTTCACGAACCTCATCGACAACTCCATCAAATACGCCCGGCCCGGCGTGGACTCATATATCCGCCTTGGAGCGCTCAACGGCGGGTCCCCCGTCGACGGGAGGCACTGCAAGTTTTTCGTCGAGGACAACGGCATCGGGATCGGGGAGGACAACCTCAAGCTCATCTTCGAGATCTTCCAACGGGAAGACGCGGGAAACCCGATCGAGGGGTACGGCATCGGCCTCGCGATTGTGAAGAAGATCCTCGAATCGGCGGGGTGCAGCATCCGGGCCGAGTCCGAGAAAGGGGAGAGAACCACCTTCATCTTCACCCTCCCGAAGGCCCAGTGAGGGAGCGGCCCCGGCTCAGAAGTAGCGATCGATTTTCACGGCCCAGTAGAAGCCGTCCCTTCCACCTTCGGAGAACGCCCACTGATAGCCGCCCAGCAGCTCGACGGGAAACTCGTATCCAGCGAGGAGCCCCGCTTTCAGCTCGACGCCGAGAGAGGTGCGAAGGTATTTTCCCGGCCGCTGCATCAAGGGAAGGCTTTCCCTGTTCGAGAACAGCACCCCGCCGCAGACATACCCGCCGAGGGCCACGCCCTGGAGGAAGAGGGGGAACGCGCGAAAACCCCTGTCCGTGGTGAAAACCGGCACCCAGAGCTGGGCCTTCAGGTTCAGAACCCCATCTCCCGGAACGGGGTCGGGATATCCCGCTGTATAGATCCCGTCGAGCGGGAGGTAATCGTACCGATCGCTCGCCCCGGAGAACACGAGCCCCGGCGGCCCCCCTATTCCGGCTCTCCCCAGCGCTTCGAGCCGGAGGATCCAGGAGCCGGGAAGGGGGATGGCGGCTGAGAGTGCTTCTCCCAGGATGACGAAATTCTCCCCCTCGAGATTCCCAAAGACTTCCTGAGAGACCGCAAACCCCCTCTCGGGACCCAGCCAGCGGCGAGGCGCCTTGAGGCTGCTGAATCCTGCGAGGAGATACGGCCCCGTGTAGGGATCCTCGATTATGCAACCCAGGTCGGCCCGGATCGAGAAACGTTCGTGCCTCGACACAAACCGCACCCCAGGGAAGAAGGCTGCCTCCGGCCCGAACACCGCGGGGGAACTTGCATCACGGACCGAAAGAGAAACAAAATAGGATAAGGGACGCGCGCTGTAGAGGTAATCGGCGCGGTATTCCGCGCGCCTGTCAATTAGATCGTAGAAGAGCCGGAGCTCGTAGGTGTGGCGTTTCAGGAGATCGCCCCCCCACGTCCAGACCCCGGGGCCGAACCCCGTGCCGACTTGAGCGACGAAGGGAAGCCAGCTGCCGGGAAGGATCCACCCCCCGGGCCTGTAGCGCGGATAGGCGCTCTTTGCTCCGGGCGTCTCCTCTTCCGCGGGGCGGCCTTTTCCATCCCCTGCGGGCGCCCCGCTCTCGGATCCGGGCGTCTCCGGTCCCCGGAGTCGGTTTACACTCGTCGCCCCCCCCGTGCCTTCGGCCATCCCGCTCAACCCGCACAGGGAAATCCTGAACCCCTCCGCTGTGTACTCCTTTACGGCGATTTTCCCGTCCCTCGAGACAACGGGCTCGAAAACCCCCGTGGACACACCTGTAACAGGCCATTGCTCTCCCGTGACGGTGTCGACACCGAGGAGATTGTACACCCCTCCCTCGTCGCTCACGCAGATCAACCGCTCATCGCTGATCCACTGGGGGTTGTACGCACACAACCGGGGGTTTGTAACCCTTTTAAAACCGTTCAGCCCATCTCTGAGGTCCGCGAGAGAGATCACGTAAATCCCCCGTCGCCCCCGGGCTGTCCTGCAGGAAAAAGCGGCAAGGCGCCCATCCGGAGAAATTTCGGGGTCCTCGATCACATCGAACGGATCTCCCGCTTCGTCCCGCATCACCGGGGTCGTGAGGAGGTTCAAAATGCCCCCCTGCATGTCCATTTCCGACAGGGCGACACCGTTTGGAACAGACCTGCAGAGGAGAAAGGGGCCTTTCTCCCCAAGGAGGGCGAAATCCTGGATTCCGCCCCCTCTGCTTACCCTCCTTTCCCGCCTAGCGCGAAGATCGTAGCTGTAGAGCTCGCTCCGCAGGTTCACATTCCGTTCTATCCGGTTTCGAAGATAGTAGAGACGCCTGCCGTCTCCCGCGACGGTGAGGTTTTGCGCGTAAACCCCTTTTTTCAGGCGTCGCTCCCGTCCCGTATCGAATTCGTGGACGTAGAGCCCTCCCGTGCTCCCCGGTGGTCTCATCGAATAGAAGAGCCTATCTCCCGCGGGATCGAAGCAAAACGAATAGACGTATCCGCTTTCACCCCCCAGGGGTTTCACGGGCGAAACGTCTTTTGATATCCGCCCCCCTGCCGCAATTTCCTCCAACGCTGCGCCCTGACCCCTCTCCTCCACGGTCCTGAACCCGTTCCACGCGGAGGCCATCCCCGCTTCGAAGGTTTTACGGAAAGGTCCGTTCCAGAGATAGGCCGGGTACGCTCCGCTCCTCCGGTTGAACGCGAGGATCTTCTCTTCTCCGTACCGATCGGCCAGATAGTTGAGGAAGGAGACGCCGAAGAGGTAATGCCCCTGCGGACCAGGCCATGCCTCGGCGCTGTTCGAAGCCCTGTCGAGGGGAAGGAAGCTCCTCTCCTCCACCGAAGTCCTGAGGTACATCTCCGTGAAGGGTGAGTTCCCTCTGCCCAAAGGCAGGCTGCCGCCGCTCTCCTCGGGCTGGGTCCCGCCCTCCGCGAGCACCGTCTCCGCATACGTCGCAAACCCCTCCCTATAGAAGAGCGGCGTCCAGGTGTTGGGGTGCACGACGGAGCCGAATATCGAACGGCCGACTGAGAACAGCCCGGATACTTGGTCCAAATGGACGAGGTGCGCAAGCTCGTGAATCAGCAGGCTCCTGTACCACTCCCCCTGGAAGTCGAGCCCCGTCGCGATCGAATTGAAGGGGTGCACGATAAAGAGCGTGACATAGAAGCCGCGCGGGCCGATGGATACGCTCCCGTTCGCGTAGTCGCTCGCATCGGAGAGCACGATGTCGATTCTGCGCCCGGGGACGACGCCGCTCCACTGCGCGAGCATCGGCAGCAGTTTTTCCGCCTCCGCCAGCACGAGACGCGCGTTTTCGTTGAAAGCCTCGGGGAAAATGACCCTGAAATGCTCCCCCTCCATCACGAACCAGGGACGCGAGAGATCGTGCTCCGGGACCGGCAGATCGGCCGCCGCCCATCGGGAGTCGAAGCCCGTTCCCTCCCGTGAATAATCGAGAGGGACGGTCGCTCGGGCGTGAAAGGGCTGAAACACGGGAATTAAGCAAAAAAAGAGGTAACACGCGAGAATAGAAGCCGCCGTCCTGACGCGCCGGTTCCAGGGTTCGGTGGATTTCATAATTCAAATTATAGATGAACCTCATCGATTAAGAAAATCATTGTGCGCTAAGCTCCGGGAAAAAATGCTTGACAAACTTTGAGAGGGGTGGGTAGTATTAATACTACTTATGCGAAGGTTGAGGGGGGACCGAACATGAAAATCGGGAGCATGGCGAAGAAGGCCATCGTGAAAGCCGGGTTGCAGCTGATGAGGATAAACTTCATCATGGACATATTCCTCCGGTGGGGGGAGAAGCAGATCCTCAAGACCCTGGTGGTGAAGAACGAGCGCAACAGGCCGATCGGCTCCCAGGAGGAGAAGTACTTCGTCGTGAAGAACCTCATGCAGGCCTTCGAAAAGAAGCTCAAGACGGGGTACCTCGCCCCGACGGTGAAGAAGTGGGTTTTCAACACCCTTATCGGCGACGTCATTCTGAACTGGGCAGAGAAGCACCCCGAAGCCGCGGCGCGGCGGAACCGGGAGGACGCGCTCCCCACCTTCATGGCCATCAGCCCCACGCAGAAGTGCAACCTCGCATGCATCGGGTGTTACGCGGCAAGCTCGAAGAAAACCGCGGCGACCCTCGACTGGGACATCCTCGACGCGGTCATCGACCAGAAGCGGAAGCTCTGGGGGTCTTACTTCACCGTCATCTCGGGCGGCGAGCCCCTCCTTTACGAGAGCAAGGGGAAGACGATCCTCGACCTCTTCGAGAAATACAACGACAACTTCTTCCTGATGTACACGAACGGCACCCTCATCGACAACTCGATGGCGAAGAGGTTCGCCCAGCTCGGGAACGTCGCTCCCGCGATATCCGTCGAGGGGTTCGAGGAAGACACCGACTTCCGGAGGGGGAAGGGGGTATACGGGAAAATCCTCAAGGCCATCGATAGTCTGAGATCGGCCGGGGTCCTCTACGGCATATCCTTCACCGCCACGCGGAGTAACGTCGACAACATCCTCGGAGACGCGTTCATCGACGAGTTCTTCGGCCCGAAAGGGGCCTCCTTCGCGTGGATGTTCCAGTACCTCCCCATCGGGAGGGGCCCCGATTTCGACCTCATGATCACGCCGGAACAGAGGCGGAAGCTCTGGTTCAAGGAGCGTCACCTCATCAAGGAGAAGGGGGTTTTCTTCGTCGACTTCTGGAACGGCGGTCCCATCAGCGACGGCTGTATCTGCGCTGGGAGGAAGGGCGGCTACATGTACCTCGACTGGCACGGAAACGTAATGCCCTGCGTCTTCGTTCCCTACACGGTGGGGAACGTGAAGACCGACTTCTTCGACAAGGGGAAAACCTTGAACGACATCCTCGAGACTCCCTTCTTTAGGCGGCTGAGGGAGTGGCAGTCGAGCTACAGCTACAAGAAGAAAGCCCACGACGTGGGAAACGAGATCGTTCCCTGCCCCATAAGGGACCACCACGACGAGTTCCACCGGATCGCGAAGGAAACGAAGGCCGTCCCCGTCGGCGAGAGCGCTGCGAAGTCCTTCAATGACATGGAATACGTGAGAGAGCTCACCGAGGTCGGAAAGAAGGTGAGGGAGATGACCGAGGACATCTGGCGGCAGGAGTACCTCAAGGTCTGAACCCTATTTCTTATCGAGAAGCTCGCGGACTTTCTTCGTGAGGAGCGCCGGGGTGAACGGCTTCTGCAAAAAGGGCACGTCGCGGGTGAGCACGTTGCACCGCACGCTCGCGTCGTCGGTATACCCGGACATGTAGAGCACCTTCGCGTTCGGATAGATCCTGATGAAGTGGTCCGCGAGCTCGCGGCCTCCCATTTCGGGCATTATCACGTCGGTGATAAGCAGGTCGACGGGGGGCTCCATGGCTGCCGTGCACGTGGCGAGCGCCTCCTTTCCGTTTTCCGCCTCCACCACCTTGTACCCGAAGCTCCTCAGGCTCGTTGTGATCATCTGGCGGACAATCTGCTCGTCTTCCACGAGGAGGATCCGCTCGCTCCCCCCCTCGGGTTTTTCCACCCCTGCGGGCTGAAGGCTCTTTGGCGCCTCTTCCGCGGCGCGGGGGAGGTAGATCTCGAACTTGGTCCCCTTCCCCACCTCGCTCTGCACGTAGATATACCCGCCGCTCTGCTTCACGATCCCGTAAACGATTGAAAGACCGAGCCCCGTTCCCCTGCCCATCCCCTTCGTGGTGAAGAACGGCTCGAAGATCCGGCCCTTAGTTTTTTCGTCCATCCCGAGGCCGGTGTCTCTCACCGAGAGGCGGACGTACTCCCCGGGCATCATCTCTTCGGGGCGGGGTTCCTGCCTTTGCCCGAAAGACGCCATCTCGGTCCGTATGCGGATTTTACCTCCATCCGGCATCGCGTCGCGGGCGTTCACGACGAGGTTGACGATGATCTGCTCGATCTGGCCCGGGTCGGCCTTCACGTCAACCGGGCCGGGGCAGAGCTCCGACACGAGCGTCATGTTCTCGCCGATGAGCCTCTTGAGCATCCCCTCGAACCGCCGAATCAGCTCGTTGAGATCGAACGCCTCCACCCTCATCAACTGCTTCCTTCCGAATGCGAGGAGCTGCTGGGTGAGGGTGCCGGCCCTCTGGGCGGATTTTAGTATCTCCATGGCGTTGAGGCGGGCCTCTCCGTCGATCGCCGGGTTGATCGCGAGCATGTCAGCGTACCCAAGGATGGCTGTGAGCAGGTTGTTGAAGTCGTGGGCCACCCCGCCTGCGAGGCGCCCCACCGCCTCCATCTTCTGCGATTGCCTGAGCTGGGCCTCGAGGCGTTTTCTGTCGGTGATGTCTATGGCGATTTCGAGGCGCGCGTCCCGGCCGTCGGGCCACTTGATGATCCGGTCGGTGATGAGCAAATCACGCTGAACCAGGGGGTTTCGATACTCCCATTCGAAAGGTTCGCCGCAGAGCTTGATGATTTTCTCGTTGGTGCAGAACTCACAGGGAGAGCCTTGATTCTGCAGCGCCCTGTAGCAGATATCTCCCACGAGCTCTTTTCCGAAGAGCTCTTTCAAATACTTGTTCGCGTAGAGGATCTCGTAGGTGTTCGGATCGGCGACATACACGATCTGATTCAAGCTTTCGAACACCGAAAGGAGCTGTTCCCGCTCGAAACTCAGGGCGCCCTGGGCCTGTGTCCGCTCGAGGTAGATCCCGATCATTTCGGCCGCCGTTCTGAGAAGGCGTATGTCGTCCTCGTGCCATTCCCTGGCCCCCTGCGTGTCGTCGAACCCGACAAATCCGAACCAGGTCTTCCCGATGAAGATCGGAAGAACGAGGATCGATACGATCCCCTGGGACTTCAGGCCCTCCCGCTCCGACTCGGGGAACTCCTCCACGAGCCCCTGTATGGGGTTTGCCTTGCCAAGCTCTTCCATCCACCTAGAAAATCCTTCGCGGTAAGGGAAGTTATTGAGCAGCGGGTTTTCGATCTGCGTTTTGACGCCGGCCGCGCAGACCTCGTGGGTTTGTGTGGTGAGGAGGTCTGGGCCGAGACCCGTGCTGTTCTTGAAGATGTACACCCTGCTCGCCCCCGACGCCCTGAGGAGGATGGCAAGCACCCGGTTCAGGGTTATCCCCGCGTCGGAGTCCCCGAGCAGCGCCTGCGAGCAGGAAGCGAGGGCTTTCTCGAAGTTCAGGCGCATCTTGACGACGTTCATCGACCTCATCCGGTCGGTGATGTCCCGGGCGATTGAGAGGACGCCTTCTCTCACCGGGTACACGCTGATCTCGGCCCACCTGTTCTCCCCGTTGGGGTACGCCAGCTTGTCCGCGACAGTTGCGGCTTTCCTGTACTTCATCACCCGCTTGAAGGTCCTTAAGAGCCGGGTCTTGAGGAGCTGGGGAAAGATATCGGCGACCATCCGCCCCTGGAGCTGCTCCTTGGGCCGGCCCGCGATCGCGGCCGCCGCTTCGTTGACGTGCCTGATCCGCCACGTGTCATCGAGAAGACACACGCCGTCGGAGAGCGAATCGAGGAGGATTTCGAACCGCTCCTCCCCCTTCATGATCTCCTCTTTCGCTTCCTCGTACTCGGTGATATCCCTCACGACGCCCACGATGAAACGCCGCCCCGTCTCCGGTGCGGCGTAGAGGGACTTCTTGGTGAGGGCGGTGCGCCTCGCCCCGCCCCAAGTGATCTCCTCCTGGTTTATGTCGGTCTTGCCCGTGGAGAGCACCGCGTCGTCACGGGCCTGAAAGACGTCCGCCTGATGCTTCGGGAAGAAATCGTAGTCGGTCTTTCCGATGAGCTCCTCCCTGGGTTTCCCCATCAGCCGGCAGAAGGCGTCGTTCAACAGGACCCACCGGTGCGCATCGTCTTTGACGAAGAAAGGCTCGTCGAGGGCGTTGATGAAGTTCTCGAAGAAGGCCCCGGGCAAGCAGAGGCTCTCGTCGGTCGCTTCGAGGCGTTTCATCGTGTGGGGCATGGATCTACTTCCGGGTCCTTTTTACTAATTATTGTACACGGAGGCGGGTAATTCCACTCTTTGTGAGGGGGAACGGTGTGTGCAACGCGTGCGATCAGAAGGTGATCACGCGGTTTTCCCGGGCGGACAGCTCGGCCGCTTTCATCGCCGCCACCACGTCTCTCGATTCGCGGGGGGTGATGACCGCGGGTTTCTCCCCCTTCACGATGCACTTCAGAAAGTAGTCTAATTCCTCTTTCAGGTACCCCCTGCGCATACCGTGCACCTTCGGCCAATAGGTCGACTGGGGGTAGGAGAGCCCCTTCTTCGTCAGTATCGAATACGAGACGCCGGAGTTGTCGATATAGATGACCCCCTCGGTGCCGACGATCTCCATCCTGGCGTCGATCGCGAACGGGACGTTCTCGGGGAGGCACCAGATGTTCTCGACGACGGCGATCGCCCCGCTGTCGAGCCTGAACATCGCCCATCCAAGGTCGTCGTTCGGGAGGTGGGGGCGGGTGTTCATCGTCTGGGCGTAGACGCTCGAGGGATTCGCCCCGGTAAACCAGAGCATGAGGTCGAGGTCATGCACCCCGTCGCCGAAGAGGGCGCTGACTTTGTGGAGGTGGCTCTCGGTGATCCACTTGGCCAGGTTCCTCCGCGAGTGCATCGAGATGATGCTCCCGAGATTCCCCGCCTCGATCTCTTCTTTCGCAAGCGCGTAGACCGTGTCGAAGCGGCAGATGTGCCCCACCATAAAGCACTTGTCGGTCTTCCTCTCCTCGTCGAGGATCCTGTCGCACTCCTCGACGCTGTCCGCCATCGGTTTCTCGAGAAAAACGTGCTTCCCCGCGCGGAGCGCGTCGACCGTCGGCTTCAAATGGTCCTTCACGTGGGTTACGATGCTCACCATGTCGATGTCCCCGTCGGCGAGCAGCTTGCGGTAGTCGGTGTAGGCCTTGGGTATATCGTATTTCACCGCGATTTCCTTCACCCTCTCGTCCCGCCTCGTACAGACTGCGGTGACTTCGACGAGGGGGAGCTGCTGGAGGGTGTCCACGTGGTGCTCTCCGAACCACCCGAGCCCGATTACTCCGCAGCGGATCCTGTCCATGGGTGCCACCTCCTTTTGAAGCTTTTTCCATTGTACCCCCGCCGGGAAAAAAGTCAAGCTTTGAGCTGCGCAGAAAGAGGAGGACACCATGGATGAAAAGATATTCGAACGGAAGATGACGCGGCGGGACTTCATCCGCAAGGGCGCCCGAACGGGCATAGGGATCGGTCTCGGTATGTCTGCCCTGGGAACCATACTCACGGGGCGAAAACGAGCAGGACCTTGACAAACGGGAAGCGCAGCACGAAAGAGAGAACGCCCAGAACGAAAAGTGCGGAGGAGAGGGCCAGGTCCAGGTACTGCATGATCGCGATCCTTGTTCGATTGTACACGACTCCCCCGATTAAATCAAACAAACCCCGCCGCGGCTCGCCTTGACTCCCCCGCCCCGGGTGTTAATGTAAACTGTATATTATGAAGCATACGGTAACATTCGAGAACACCCCTCTCTCCCTGGTAGGGAGACGCGTGGAGCCGAACACCAGGGCATGGAAGTGCACCCTCGTGGACAATGACTCGTGCGAGGTCACCCTCGAGGATTTCGGCGAAGCGATAAAGCTTATAACATTTTTCCCATCACTGGACACCCCTTTGTGCGATCTCCAGATACGCGAGTACAACAGACGCGCGCGGGAGCTCGGCGGGGGTAAGGCGTCCGTCATCGGCATCAGCAAAGACCTCCCGTTCGCGCAGAAGAGGTTCTGCGAAACCTTCGGCATCAGGTACATGCCCTTGCTGTCGGATTACCGGTATTCATCCTTCGGTGTAAGCTTCGGGGTGCTTATAAAAGAGTGGAACCTCCTCACCCGGGGGGCGCTCATCATAGATCGAACGAACACAGTGCGGTATGTCCGGCTTGTCGAAGAGCTCTCGGACCCGCCCGATTTCGACGAGGCTTTCGCCCGTCTCGTGGAGGTGATCGAGAACCCCGCGGCGGGGAGCCCCGGGCCCGGTCCGCCCCCGCAAGGGGAGGTCTCCCCGATCCCTGCCGGTCTCCTGAGCGGCATGATGCGGGAGATCCCGGGGTGGAAGCTCGTGGGCGGCTTAAAAATTGCCAGGGCCTTCAGCTTCGCCGACTTCGGCGGCGCGAAATACTTCATCGATACCGTCTCGTCGATCGCGGAAGAACAGCGACACCACCCTTCGCTCACCTGGAACTACAACAGGGTCCAGATATCCCTTACCACCCGTTCGACGGGGGGTCTCACCGAGAACGACTTCATCATGGCGCGGATCATCGACCAGCTTATCTAAGCAGTGAAGAAGGGATCCTTCGAAACATCGGTACCTTCTCCAACGGCGGGGTTTCACACCCTAATCGGATATGAGCCGTGCTTCTTCACGGTGTCGTAGAAGGCCATGATCTTCTCGACCGACACCTGGGGCTGGACGTTGTGGGCCGGCCCGAGGATCAGGCCGCCGCCGGGCGCGATGTACTTGAGACGTTCAATCGTCTCTTTCACCACGTCGTCCACGGTCCCGAAGGGCATTGTCCACTGGTTGTCGATGGTCCCCCAGAAGGTGAGCTCTTTCCCGTACCGCTTCTTCATCTTGACAGGGTCCATGGACTTCGGCTGGATCGGGTTCAGGATGTTCACACCGACGTCGATCAGGTCCTTGATGACCGGCTCGACGTTCCCGTCGGTGTGGAAGGCGAACTTGACCTTCGGGTTGAGACCTTTCAGGAGGCCGAAGAGCCGCTCGTACCTGGGCTTGAAAAACTCCCGGAAGAGGGCCGGCGAGATGAGCATGCGGTCCTGGGTCCCGAAATCGTCCCCAATCCAGATGATGTCGACCCCGAGCTTCACGAGGGTCGTCCCCGCGTCGACGATCCATTTCATGAGCTTGTCGAGGTAGGCGTTGAAAAAATCCTTGTTCAAGAGCAAGTCCTCGAGCACCTTTTCCATCCCCCTCAGGTACCACGAAAGCTCGAAGAGGGTGCATGCCAAACCCCCCATGATCGCGTACTCCTTTCCGTGGTTCTCGATGAGCTTCCTGGACGCTTCGTATCTTTTCATGTCCGTGAAGTCGGGAACGCGCACCTCTTGGGGGTCGGTGGTGTTCGCGTAGGGGTGCTCGACCATCTCCGTGTACCTGTTCCCCGTCGCGGTGTCCACCCATCGCCACTTGATCCCCCACTCGTCGTAGTACTCCGGGGTCTCCTTGAGATAGTAGCTCGTGCAGGGCCCGAGCCAGGTAATGAGCAGGTCGTGCCCCATAAGGTGAGGGAGGTACCCCCCGTCCGCCGCGTAGAGGGAAAGTTTGCTCGTGTCCTCCCCGAGGTGCGCGAGGACCTTCTTCTCCGCCTCGGGCGTGTACCATACGTCGATAGGAACCCTATCGGGCTCCTCGTGATTGACTGCCGCAAGAAGCCGTTCTTTGTGCGTCATGCTGGCCCCCTTCGAGGAGAGAGTGTGCATCGGGTCCGTGCGCGGACCTTTGCAGAGCGTAACAACCATATCGATAATACCGGAATCGCGGCGACAAAACAACTATCGGCCGCTCAATACAACCGGGCGAAGAACCGTTCGAGAAAGAGGTAGAACACCGGAACCGCTGAAAAAAAACCGAGCAGGTAGAAAAGGGAGTCCCTGTTCCCCTGGGCCGCCAGGACGTGCTGCCGCATCACGCACCCGCCCGCGAAGGTCGAAAGAATACCGATGATCCATCCCCCCGCGAACGTGACGAGCATGAACCGGTCGAGGGCGGGGGTAAAAAAGAAGGACTGTATCTTACCGTTCGCCGCGGGCCCCGTTCCTACGCCCCTCGACCCGCTCTCGGACGAGCCGCCTGCCCCGCGCCGGACGCCCTCTTCAGAGCTCAGCACAATCCCGCCGTACTCGGGGGCCCCTTTCCTCATCAGGCCCACTGAATAGAGCGCCGTGGTGAGGACCCAGATGGTGGCGACGAATGAGAAGAACCCGCGGAGAAGCTCCCTGTCGCGCACGAGGAGGAAGTCCCTGAACCCGGCGACGAAACACATCCTCGACCTCTGGGCGAGGTAGCCGACGACGAGCCCCAGGACGGCGACGGCTGCGGTGAGGGGCGCCCTTTCGATCATCTTCCCGCCTCTTTCACGGAACTATTTCTAGAACGGGGGGCAGAGCCCGCCCGCGCACGGAGAATCGCCGTGCCCAACCAGATCCCGAGGAACATGCCCGCCACCCCGATGATCCCGTAGACGTCGCCGTAGGCGGCCCGTATCGTCAGTCGGGTCGGGCATCCGAAGATCACGATCCCTGCGCTCATCACCGCGAAACCGGTGAGGTAAAAAAGCGCGGACCGCGGGATCGTCACGGCGGCCCCGGAGGGGTCGTGCCCCGGGGGCCGTACGGCTTTAATACGGCCGGATTTTTTAAGCGCGCGTTCGCCGTGGATGCGGGCCGCGAGAGCGGCCCCGATCAAGACGGCTGGAGAGGTCAAGAGGTATGCCCGCTGGGCGACGGCGGCAGTCGGAAAGGCCGCTCCGGCGAGCGCGTTCACCACGCTGTTCACCAGGTCACGGGTATGGCAGACAAGACAGAACGCATAGGCGGCGGGGGGATAAAAGCCCAGAAAGGCCTCGAACCCGACGAAGAGGCTCCCGGCCGCGATTCCGAAGAGCCAGGGCTTGAGATACCCCGGGCGCCGCGCCCTTCCTCCTTCGATGAAACTATATGCCTTCATCCAACGCTCCTTATTTCGCCGGGTAGCGGTGTATCTCTTCGTAGTGCACGAAAGACTGAGAGAAGAGGCTCATTACCTCGTCCTTCTTCGTGAAATCGAACCGGAGGGCGACCCCGCAGTTGGGGCTGATCTCCCGCGGCCCCGGAATCAGAACCGCCCGGTACCCGTTCTTTCTCATGACGTTCTCCGCCCTCAGAGCGTGGTGGGAGCCAAAAAAAGTCACGACCCCTTCGAGGGACGCCGGATCGACCCAGTCTTTCTTCTTCTTGAACACACCCTTCTCCATGCGGGGTCCTACGCCCCCGTGCCCATGTCCGCAAGGGGCCTTGAGGCCCCTTGTCTTCACCTCCCGGCGATCTCCCTTAGGGCCCGGCACGCGCGGAGCACGTCCCTCTCGCGGACGAAGGGTCCCCAGCTGAAGCGCACGGTACCGTCGGGAAAAGAACCGATGGTTTTGTGGGCGCGTGGCGCGCAGTGGAGGCCGATCCTCGTCTGCACCCCGAATTCCCTGTCGAGCAGCTCCCCGGCCCGGGACGGGGATTGACCGGCCAGGTTTAGGGAGAGAACGCCGGTTTGCGCTCCCCGTCCCTCGGACAAGGCATGTGTGTCTGTCGTCCCTGTTTTTTGAAACCGCTCCCGCCCTGCCGGTCCGTAGAGGGTGAACCGTTCGTCGCCGCGCACCTGCTCGACGAAGAGCTCGAGCAGGCCCCGGTCGTGCTCCATGATCGCGTCAACCCCGCGCTTCAGGAGCCAGGCGAGCCCGGCCCCTAGCCCGGCGATTCCGATCACGTTCAGGGTACCGCTCTCGAAACGGTCGGGGAGGAAATCGGGCTGAATCTCGCGGTCGGACAGGCTCCCCGTGCCTCCCCGCATGAGGGGTTCGAGAACGTCCCCGTCGCGAACATAGAGCCCTCCGGTCCCCTGCGGTCCGAGGAGCCCTTTATGGCCGCTGAAGGCGAGGAGGTCGACATTGTCCCTCTCCACGTCGATCGGGACGACGCCCGCGGTCTGGGCCGCGTCAACGAGGAAGAGCACCCCCCTCGAGCGGCAGAAGGCCCCGATCCTCCCCACGTCGTTCACCGCCCCCGTGACGTTGGAGGCGTGCGTCACGGCGACGAGTCTCGTGTTCGCATTCACCTCTTTGAAAACGGCCTCGGGGGGCACAACGCCTGAAGGCAGGGCCGCGGCGACGGTCAGCTCGACCCCCCGCGACGCGAGCAGGTTGAGAGGCCTCATCACGGAGTTATGCTCCATACTCGTCGCGACCGCGTGGTCCCCGGGCCGCAGGCACCCGAAGAGGGCGAGGTTAAGCGCCTCCGTGGCGTTCTTCGTGAAGAGCACGTGCGAAGGGTCGCGTACCCCAAAAATCTCGGCGAGGAGCTCCCGCGCGCGAAGCACGTCCCTCGCCGCGCCGATCGCCTTCCCATGGCCGGAGCGGCCCGGGTTTCCCCCGCCACGCGAGAAGTACTCCTCCATCGCCTTTATGACTTCCCGCGGCTTGGGCCAGGAGGTGGCGGCGTTGTCGAAGTAGCAGTGTCTGTTCATCACCCGCGCCGCTTTTTCAGCTCGTCGATGGCCACCGACATGATGATGATGCCGCCGGTAATGACGAGCTGCCACATGGTGTTCACGTTGAGCATCCCGAGCCCGTTCTGGATGATCCCGAGTATGAGCACGCCGATGAAGGCGCCGAGGAGGGTCCCGACTCCCCCGGACAGGCTCACGCCGCCTAGCACGACCGCGGCGACGACCTGGAACTCGAAGCCTGTCCCCGCGAGGTGGTTCGCCGATCCGAGCCGCGAGGCGAGCAGCACCGCGCTGACCGAGGAGAGCACCGAGCAGATGACGAAGGCGCTGAACTTGATCTTCACCACATCGATGCCTATGGAGCGCGCGACGTCGGCGTTCCCGCCGACTGCGTAGAGCCGTCGCCCGTACGTCGTGTTCTTCAGGATATACATGAACACAAAGAGAATAACAAACATCAAAATCGCTGAATAGGGGAAGAAGCGGAAAACCTTGCCGTTCCCGATGAGGAAGAACAGTTCGCTGCCGGAACGGTCCGCGACGGCCACCTTGCCGGTGATCAGGTACACCGCTCCCCTGAGGGCGTAGTACATGCCGAGGGTCGCTATAAGTGAAGGGATCTTCAACCTCGTCACCAGCAGGCCGTTGATGATTCCCACGGCCGCGCCGGTCGCGAGCGCGAGAAAAACGCCGAGCGCGAGGCTGTGGGTCCCGTTCAGCGCGTGGACAAGGGGGAGGGCCGCGACGGCCTGGAGAGACCCTATGGAGATGTCGACCTCGCCGCAGATGAGGAGGAGCGAGAGGCCGACCCCGGCGATGAGGGGAAGGGAAACCTGCCCGAGGATGTTTGAGAGGTTCCTGGGGATCAGAAAATAGTGGGACGTCGCGCCGAAAAAGGCGAAGATCACCGCGAGGGAGATGAGCAGCCCGAACTCGTTCACCGCGAAGATCCGTTTCAAGACGCCGACTCGCCGGTTTTCTAGCGCTTTTTCCATCTGACCGATCCTCTTCGAGTTGTCGTGCGCGCCCGTTCCCGCGCGCGGAATTGCCGGTTCTATCGGCTACAGTATGGCCGCCGCGAGGATATCCTCCTGCGTGGTCTGCTCCCGTGGAAACTCGCCTGTAACGCTCCCCTTGCTCATCACGAGGATCCGGTCGCTTACGCCGAGGAGCTCGGGCATCTCGGAGGTCATGACGAGAACGGCAAGCCCTTCCTTCGCCAGCTCGTCGATGAGCTTGTGGATCTCGGCTTTCGCCCCGACGTCGATCCCGCGCGTGGGCTCGTCCAGGATGATGAGTCGGAGACTTTTCATGAGCCAGCGGGCGAGCAGGACTTTCTGCTGGTTACCGCCGCTCAGGAACATCACTTTCTGCCTGAGAGAGGGCGTCTTGATGCTGAAGCGCTCCACAAACTCCCTCGATCGTTCCGTTTCCATTTTCCGGTTGATGAGACCGAGCGTCGCGAGCTCGCGAATCGAGGTGAGGGTGATATTCTGGGATACCGACATCTGGAGCACGAGCCCCTCCTCTTTCCTGTTCTCGGTCAGAAGCCCTATCCCCATCTTCACCGAATGGGAAGGGGAACCGGACCGGAGCTCCCGCCCTTCGATCAGGATCCTCCCCCTGTTGATACGGTCGAGCCCGAAAATCGCCTTCGCGAGCTCGCTCCGCCCCGCGCCGAGAAGGCCGAAGACCCCTACCACCTCGCCCGCGTGCACGGACAGGGAGACGTCCCTGAGCTTCTTCTCGGTGGAGAGATTTTCGACCTGGAGGACCGGTGCGTTTGCTGCAGCATGGGTCCGCGAACCCGGGTGAGTCCGCGGGAAGAGGGTGGTTATGGAACGCCCCACCATGTCGCGGACGACCTCGTCCGTGCCTGTTTCGCCGACGGGTTTCGTCGAGATCAACCTCCCGTCCCTCAGCACCGTGACCCGGTCGCTGATCTCGAAAACCTCCTCGAGCTTGTGAGTGACGTAGACGATGCCGATCCCCAGTTTCTTCAGCTTGTTCATGACGTTAAAGAGGAACTTGATCTCGTTCGGGGAGAGAGCGGAGGTCGGCTCGTCCATGACGACGACCTTCGCCTCGTGGGAAAGCGCCCGGGCGATCTCCACCATCTGCTGTTGTGAAACGGTGAGGCCGCCTACCTTGCTCCGGGGACTGATCGGCAGCCCTATCGAGAGCAGGATGTCGGTGGTGCGCTCGTTCATCCTTACCCAGTCGATGGCCTTGTTCTTCTTGAGGGGAAAGGATTCGAGGAAGACATTCTCGGCCACGGTCATGTTTGGGATGAGGGCGAGCTCCTGAAAGACGACCTTTATCCCGAGCCTCAGGGAGTCGGTGGGCGACGTTATCACGGCCGGCTTCCCCTCGAACAGGATCTCACCCTCGTCCTTCGCGTACACCCCGGCGAGGATCTTTATCAACGTGGATTTCCCCGCCCCGTTCTCCCCGACGAGAGCGTGCACCTCCCCTCTCGCGAGATCGAACCTCACCCCGTCGAGGGCCCTTACGCCCGGGAACTCCTTCACGATTTCCCGGACCTGGAGGACGTATCCGCCGTTTTCATTCATACCTGCACCTCGCACCCCGCTAGGTCGAAATGATCCTCGCGCGCGCGATTTTCCGCTTGTTGTCCACGTAAATCGCGACGATGATGACGATGCCGCTGATCACGATCTGAAGATCCTGGTTCCACCCCAGGATGATGATTCCGTTGTTGATGATGCGGAGGATCAGGACGCCGACGAGGGTTCCCATCAGGGTGCCTTCCCCGCCGCCGAGGCTCGTTCCGCCAAGGATGACACCCGCGACGACCGTAAGCTCGAACCCCGTCCCCGCGTTCGGCTGTCCCGAGTTCATGCGGGAGACGAGGATCACCCCGCTGATCGCGGCGAAAACAGAGCAGATGACGAAGGTGAGGATCTTGAGGCCGTCCACCTTTATCCCGGATATCCGGGCGGCGGCGTAATTGCCGCCCGTCGCGTAGAGGTACCTTCCCATGACGGTCCTGTTCACGACGACAAGAAAAACGACCGCCAGCGTGATCATGACTAATACGGGGATCGGCATGAAACCGACATACCCGTTCCCGATGTCGAAGAACGCCTTCAGCTGGTGGTAGTTCTGCACCGCCGCGAGGCTGTAGAGGTAGACGCCGCCTCGGAGGATCATGAGCATGGCGATCGTTCCGATGAGGGAGTTCACCCTGAGCTTCGTTCTGACGAATCCGTTGACGAGGCCCGTGACCGCACCGAGCCCGAGGCCCGCGAGCACCCCCAGCGCGACGCTGTTCGTCTTGTTCGTTACGTCCATGGTCACCACGCCCACGAACGCGACCAGGGAGCCGATGGAAAGGTCGACCTCCCCGGTGATGATCAGCATGGTCATCCCGACCCCGGCGATGATGGCCATGGAGCTGTCGCGGAGGATGTTCAGCATGTTCGTCGTGCTGTAGAACTGAGGAGCGCCCAAGCTGATCGCCGCGGATATCGTGACGAGAATCGCGACGAGGATGATCTCATTGAAGAGGATGAGCTTGCTCCACAGGGAGCCCTTCCCGGACGACTGCGTACCCTCCACGCCGGTTCTCCTTTACGAACGGATGAGTATGAGTTCGAAAATTCATCGCTCCCCCTCTTCTTGGGAAAAGGGGGAGCGCAAAAAGAGCCGATTCAATACTTCGCGCACTTGTCTTCGCGCTTGACCTTGTTCACCGTATTCCAGTTGATCGTCCGTTTCTCGCCCGCGAGGGTGTAGAAGCTGCTCCAGTTCTCCGTGGTGAGGGCCGCCGTCGGGGTCACGTAGTGCTTGGGGACCGTCTCGTTGTTGAAGAGCTTCACCGCCATGTTGACGCACTCGTAGCCGACCGCTTCGGGGAACATCGCCGCCTCCACCTTGTAGGGGCCGCCCTCCTTCATAGCGTGGATAAAGGCGTTCCCCTCGCCGCCGGTCCCGCACACGACGAGTTTCTTCTCGTCCAGGCCGGCCGCCCGGTACGCCTGGAGAGCGCCGAGGGCCGAGTCGTCATTGCAGCCGTAGATGACGTTGACGTTCTTGTCTTTTGTGAGCGCGTCGGTCGCGACCTGGAGGGCGTGGTCCTTGAGCCCCTGGCCGTCGAGCCTGTGGACCATCACCGCGTCGGGGATGACGGTCCGGATTCCGTCGTAGAAGCCGTCGACCCTCAGGATGCAGGGCCTGAGCATGGGAAGGTCGATCGCCATGATGCGCGCCTTCCCGCCGAGTTTCGCCTTCACGTACTTCCCCGTCTCGACCCCGCCCTTGAACCCGCAGTCGTAGTCGCAGATGGCCACAAGCGTGGTCATCCCTTCGACGGCCGAAGCCTCGATGATGCAGGGGATCCCCTCCATCTTGGCCTTTTTTACGATCGACGCCGCTCCTTCCTGCTGTACCGGGGTGATGATGAGCACGTCCACCCCCTTGGCCATCAGATCCTCGGCGAAGGAAACCTGCTTGGCCATGTCGAGGTTGGCGTCGAGGACCTCGAGCTGGATCCCGAGCTGATTCGCCCTGTCCACCATCCCCTTTTGCACGTTCTGGTACCACTCGTGCATCATGTAATTCCCCACCCACCCGACACGCTTCGGGATCTTCTGCGCGGCAAGCGCCAGCGAGCACAGCGAGAGCATGAAGACGAACACCGCGATAAAGATCAGGATTTTCCTTCCTTTCATGTACCGCCTCCTTGTTTTGCATTTATGATTCACTGTTCGACGAACAGCATTTCCCGTGTTTCGCAGCCCCTTTGACTTTTTCTTTCCTACGCATGGGGGAGTCTTAAGGGGTACGCACCGTAGCGCTTCGCCGCCTCGATGTAGGCGTATACGTTGACCGTGGGGATATCATCGTGGAGGCTGTGATCGGTTGCGAGGATGTATCCGCCTCCGGGCGCAGCGGTCCTCAGGCACTCGAGCGCCTCGTGCTCCACGTCCTCCGGGGTCCCCGTGACCATGGTGGTCTTGTTGTCGATGTTCCCGATGGGGCAGAGCCGCTTCCCGTATCGCGCCTTCACCTTGGCGAGGTCCATGCTCGCCCCTCTCTCCACCGGGTGGTACCCATCGATCCCGGTTGCAACGAGATCGTCGAGGACGTCCCAGAGGTTCCCATCGTTGTGCATGGCGACGGGGAGTCCGAGCGCTTTGAGCCCCCGGACGATCTCCCCGAACGGGCCCACAAAAAACTCACGTAGATGGCTCGGCGACATGAGGAGGCCTGTGGTCCCGCCCCAATCGTCGGCGAGCATGAAGACGTCCACGCCGGGGGCGGCGCCTCGAATCGTACCGTCGACCTCCCCGATTTCCTCCACCACGAACCGCGCGGCGTCGAGGACCCATTTGACGTACGCAGCGTTCATCTCGTGGATGAGGTCCGGGTCGTCGTAGATCGTGAGAGAGAGATTCGCGAGATCCATGAAGTACCAGTACATCATGGTAAAAGGACCGAGGAACCCGGCGATGACCGCGATCTTCCCCTCGTTCGCCCTCACCGCTTCCCGTATTGTTTCAGCCCTGTGTTTGGCCCGGGGGTCGGGGAGGCGGTAGTTCTTCCAGTCGATCCTCCTCTTGATCGGGACGTCAATTTGCACCATGACGGGCCAGCCGTTCTTCACGTAAGTGATTCCCCATTCGTCGAGGTACCTCGCTCCCTCCGCGTGCGGCTCCTCCTCGAACCCGCAGAACCCTCCCGCTGGTACGAACACCCCATCAAGCCCGAGCATAGCGGCGAGCTTCACCTGGGCCGCCCCATCGTAGAGCTCCGTCGTGTACCCGAGCAGCTCCTTCATGAGCCTCCTCGAGAAGAGGAAGTCGTAGACGGGAACCCTGTCGGGGGTGCCGCAGTTCAGCGCCGTGACGAAACGTTCGCGGGGTTTCATTTCCATCATTGTCTCTCCTATCCGTCAGTACCTCCCGAACTCCCGGAGAGCCTCCCACATCGCCATGATGTTTTGGGGCGGGACGTCGGCCTGGATGTTGTGCACCGTATTGAACACGAACCCGCCGCCCGGCGCGAAGTCCTCGATCCTCCTCCGCACCTCGTCGCGCACTTCCTGGGGCGTCCCCCGGGGGAGGACCCTCTGGGTGTCTACCCCCCCGCCCCAGAAGGTGCAGTCCTTTCCGAAGTCCTTCTTCAGGCGGGCGGGCTCCATGTCCTTCGAGGTGTACTGGACGGGGTTCAGGATGTCGACACCGCTCTCTATCAGATCGGGAAAGATAAAGCGGGAGGAGCCGCAGGTGTGGAAGAAGATGAAGAGGTCGGGCTTGCGCTTCTTTATCACCGAGAAAATCTTCGAGTACCAGGGCTTGAAGTAGCGCCTGAACATGTCGTAGGAAAAGACCGGTCCCGTCTGCATCCCGAAGTCGTCGGCGTAGAGAACGACCTTGATATCGTCCCCCAGGTAGGGGATCGCCCATTCCCAGAACTCGATGTCGAGCTCGGCGAGCTTCTGGACCATGTAGTGGGTGAGCTCCGGCTCGGCTCCGAGGGCGTAGAAGGAGTCTTCGTAGCCGAGGAGCCACTGGAAGGTCTGGAGGAGCCCTACGGTCATTCCCACCGTGCCTAGCACAACGAGGCAGTCGGTTTTCGCGAGTCGTGATGCCTCCTCCTTAATGCCTTCGAGGCGGACCTTGTCCTTCGGGTCGGGCCACTTGAACCGTTTCGCGTCTTCGAGGGTGCACCCCTTGAGGGGGTGACGCACCATGTCGTAGTAGAGCCCGTCGGGCTTTGGGCGCCTCCAGGTGATGCCCCACACGTCGGTGAACTGCTCGTGCTCGGGGGTTTCCTCGAGCTTCAGCTTCCACCCGAAGGGGCTCCCGGTGAGAACGCCGCGGGTGTCCACCTCGAGGCGCTCGAGCACGTCGTCGTGGACCCGCGCCAGCCCCTGGACCCTGTCGAAAAGATCGAGCGTTCCCTTCGGGAAGCCGAGGTACTCCCTGAGCTTCTCGTACGCTTTCCAGTGGATCCCGGTCACGAGGGTGCTCGTGAGGTCGAAGGGAACCCTGTCGGGCTCCACATGCTTAAGGCTTTTCAGCATCCGTTCCTTCGATGTCATCGTATCCTCCTTCGGTGAAACCGGCGGCGATAGTCGCTCCGAGCCTCCCGACCCCCCGCCCGGCCCCTCTACTGTACCACGAAATGCTTTTCAACAGAAAAGGCGTTCACTACCGGTAGTCCATGAAAGTCTCGTACATCGCCCTGATGTTCTCGAGGGGTGTGTCCGAGCTGATCTCCCCGCAAGCGATGATCCCCCCACGCTCGGTACCGAGGCACCCGAAGACCTCCAAAACGTGCGTCTTTACCTCCCGCGGAGTCCCGAAGGGGATGACCCGCTGACGGTCCAGGTCCGTGCGGAAGCAAACCTTCCCCCTGAAGCTCTTTTTCAACTGCTCGAGACCGATCACCGCCGCCTGGCAGTTCAGCACTTTTACCCCCATGTCGAGGAGATCCGGAATGATCTCGACGATGTTGCCGTCCGAGTGAAAGTGAACGTCCATCCCAGCCCCTATGACCTTGTCGAACATCGCCCTGTATGCGGGCTTGAAGAACTCGCGCCAAAGGGCGGGGGACACGAGGAGGGTCGTCTGTGAGCCCCAGTCGTCGGCGAAGTGGAGCCCGTCGTACTCATACCGGATCCACTTGTCGATCCACTCCAGGTTGAAGGAGAGGAGGTCGTCCCTGAGCCTGTACACCTCCTTCGACCGGTAGGCGAGGTCTGTGAGGAGGTTTTGCATCCCCCTGAGCTGCTGCATCTCCTCGAAAAAGGTGATCCAGGCTCCACGGGCGTAGTAGTCGTCGCTGAACCCGGCCATATGCCCGCTGTAGAGCCTCGCATCAGGAGGGCCCGCGGCGAAGTCGGGCCACCTGAAACCCGCGTAGTGCGTCCAGTCGGCGAGCGGCCACTCCACAGGGATCCCGCACAATCCCTCTTCGGTGACGTTCCAGAGGGTGCCGAAGTCGTCCCTGTTCCTCCCTCCTCTGTAGAGAGCAGGGAAGTCTTCCCGGCGCATGTCGGGGAGGTACTTCCAGCCGAAGTCCTCGCCCGCCTCTTCGAGGATATCCTCGAGCGCTTTGCCGTACCTCATCTGGGCGGCGGGGAGCACGGCGTGGGAGATAGGGGCCCTGTCGGGGCACTCGAACTGTATCGCCCTCTTTACGCGCTCTCTGCTCTTCATCGTCACACTTCGTCGTTTCTTGTGCAACCGTTTGTACTATACTCCCATACCGTCCGCTTCCCTGTCAATCATTTTTTTCTAAGCACTATCAAAAATGGATGGGTGAAGCCTCCGGAATCGAGGAGGAGGGGGGCTTACGCCCTGCCGGGTTCACTGAAAAACAAAGGGAGAGAACCGACCCGTGCGGATCTCTCCCTCCCCGTCCGATTTATCGCGGGGTTTTATTTATACATGCCGTTCCCTTTCTTTATGAGGGCTCCGATCTCGCCTACCGCAGCCGACACCGCGTCCTTGTTCTCCTCGCCGCAGGCCCCGATACCTCTGAATGCGGCGTTGATCAGATCGCCGTGGATCGCGTCAAACTCCGCCTTGGAGCCCTTTTTTAGGCGTCACGGCGTCGAGGGTTTTCATGTTCTGCTTTCCCGATAGTGTAAAAATCACGCCTCGCCTCGATCAACCACAGTTTTGTAACTCGGAGTTGAAAAATAGTATACATTATTTTTGAAAAAATAAAAAAATGGGATATATTATCTCTATAAATGAGGAATAAATGTATATTTTTTTATACATATAGGGCTGATGATGCACTTCGTATCGCCGTAAGCTCCCACCATAATAACAGGGGGACCTATGAAACCTGTAAGAACCAACGCAACGAAGACTCGTTGCGTCGCCTTCTCTCTCCTCTTTCTTGGCAGTATTTCCGCGGCCCTTCTTTCCGGGTGCGGCACGCGCGTCCCTATGTTCGAAACCATCAGCAATCCGAGCATATCGGTGTCTGCGGGATCCCGCTCGCTGCCCAATTCCCTCGGGAGCTTTGATTTCAGCTCCGTAAAGGTAAACACCTCAAAAACGGTGACTATAACCGTGGAAAACAGGGGCGGGGCCGCGCTCAGCATAGCGGGCATCGCCCTTGTGCAGGGGGAACCGGGAGCTTTTTCGAAGAACCTGACCGAAATTCGTTCACCGGTTGAAGCGATGGGGACTACCTCCTTTTCTATTTCTTTCTCTCCCACGGAAACCGGCGCCGATTCCGCGATCATTCGGATAGAAAGCGACGACCCCAACGACGGGGTGTACACCTTCAACGTGACCGGATATGGAGAACCCAATCTCAGCGTCGCGCACGGTGGTATTGAAGTTCCCCACAGAAGCGGCGCATACGACTTCGGCGGCGTGATTTGGGGGTTTTCGAGTGCACCCGAGACCTTCTCCCTCGTTAACGGAGGGACCGATTACCTGAGTATCACCGACATTTCCCTTGCATCGGGCGACGCTTCTCATTTTACCATCGATCATACCACTGTCGCCCCATCCCTCGCGCCGGGGGAAAGCACCTCCTTTTCCCTCGCCTTCGCGCCGGGCGGAACCGGACTGAAGTCGGCGGTCGTGGAAATCGGGTTTTTGAATCCCGGCGAGAACAGCTACACCTTCACCGTAACAGGGACAGGACAGACGCCGCTCCCGGAGATGCAGGTTTCGCAGGGAGCCAGGGAGCTTCCGAACGGTTCAGGGTCGTTCGAGTTCGGAAACGTGATCAACGGCCAGCAGAGTCAACCGGCCGTTTTCACGATTAAAAACTGCGGCTCCGCGCCCCTCTACCTGACGTACATCTCCTCTTCTAACTCTGCGGTGTTCGTGATCGACGATTCGGGGATGAGCGCGCTGCTGCAGCCGGGGGAGACTACGGCGTTCGAAGTCACCTTCAAACCCGCCGGGGCCGGCGCGATAGCAGAAACCATCATCGTACGGAACAACGACCCGGACGAAGACCCTTACACCTTCCAGGTCCGGGGCACGGGCGGGATCGCGCCTACTCCGGAAATCAACGTGAGAAAGGGATGGACGAACATCCCCACCGGGACCCAGGGGCACAACTTCGGAAGTGTGGTCCTCACGTCCCCTCACCCCCAGGTCACCTTCGCCGTGCAGAACCTCGGAAACCAGGACCTCCTGGTGTCCGGTGTCACTCTCACCCCAGGGGCTTTTATCCTCGGCCTTTCAGCCACCCCCCCCTTTGCGGTAACCCCGGGATCATCGAGGACCTTCACGCTCACCTTCGCGCCCTCGTCAACGGGCGGCCAATCCGCCTCCGTTTCGATCGCGAGCAGCGACTCCGATGAAAGCCCCTATACCTTCACCCTCACGGGAACCGGGGTTGCGCCTTCACCGGAGATGAACATTAAGAAAGGGACGCTGTCCGTCGCCGACGGCGCCCTCGGCCACGACTTTGGAAGCCTGGAGACCGGCATTACGAGCCAGCCTGTCGTGTTCACCGTCGAAAACACCGGGACGTCCAACCTCTTCATAGATGACCTGTACATAACGCCGGGCCGGTTCTCCATCGAAAATTCTACAATGGCCTCGGTCGTGTGGCCCGGGTCGAGCACCTCTTTCACCGTGGCCTTTACCCCCGACGCACAGGGAGAGCATGCCGGCACGGTGACCCTCCGCAGCAACGACGCGGATGAAGATCCCTACACCTTCACCGTGCAGGGGACGGGGCTTCTGCCGCCCAACGTGAAGATCAGCGTCAAGGACGGTCCGAGCACGATCAGCAGCGGCGCAACCTACGATTTCGGGGAGGTGAGCACGGGGTCGAGCTCGTCGGTGGTGTTGACGATCGAGAACGGCGGGATCTCGACTCTTCAGATCATCAACATCCTCCTCACCGACGGCGACATCGGGGTGTTCTCCCGTGACATATCGGCGACTCAGTTCACCGTGCCGCCGGGCGGAACCACCGCCTTCAGCGTCACCTTCACCCCGCAGACGGACGCGAGCTGCCGGCGCAATCTCGAAATCAACAACAATGATTCCCAGAACAGCACCTACATCATCACTTTCAAGGGGAGGGGAATGGATTGACCGTATGAAGATCAGACCCGGCTCCGCGACATTTTTTGCCATATCTCGCGGAGGTTTTTCATGCCCATGGCCCGTTTCCCCGCCTCGATCTCCTTCACGATGCGGACGATTTCACCGTTGACGGGGGTGGGCACGCCACGACGGGCGCCCGCGTCGGCGAGGGCCCCGTTTATGTAGTCGATCTCCGTCCGGTTTCCCCTCTCCAGCGAGACTTGGATGTTCGACTTGAGTTTCTTGTATTTCACGCCGACGAGCTTGAGGAGGAGGAACCTGAGAAACAGGGGGTACCCGCCCTCCCCCGAGGAGAACTTCACGGGGTTTACGGCCCCGCCCATTTTCACCACCTTGACTCCGGCCGCGGCCGCCACGGCCGCCCCCTCGCACGCGACGAGGTAGAAGAGCTTTCGCGCGACCCGGCGGCGGAGGAGATCGCCGAGGAGGAGACCGGCCGCCCCCCCAAGCCCGGTGACCCCGCACGTGACAATGAGCTTTCCCCACAAGACCCCCTCGATCGCGGGGGTGATGGAAACGGGGAGAAAAGACCCGAAAATCTCAACGAGTCGCGCGAGCGACTGCCCGGGCCACGCGGCCGATGGAGAGGGGGGAGACCGGCCCCCGGTGAGAGCCCCGACGACGATCCCTCCCTCGGAGTTGACCTTGCATCGCCCGTACTCCAGCATGACGGCGTTGAACCCGACGGCGCCGGCCGCCACGCGCACTGACCGGTGCTCTTCGGCGATCGACAGGACTTCGAGGCCGTTTTGTATGGTGAGGATGAAGCCGGAGTCCGCGAGGCGGGGGATCGCGGCTTCGAAAGCGGAACGAAGGTCGAAGTTCTTCACGGCGAGAACGATGAGGTCGAAGCGATCCTTAACGCCGCTGAATCCCGCAACGGCCTTCACCCGCCGGGTAACGACCTTCCCCTTGCGCTCGATGCTGATCCCTTTTTCGGCCAGCTTTCGGGCGTATCCGGGGGAAGACTCCACACAGGTGACGTCGAGGCCTTTGCACGCGAGGGTTCCCGCGATAACACCGCCTACACCCCCGCATCCGACCACCGCGATTTTCACCGCCCCCGCCGCCTCGCATAAAGGAATCAGTGTAAGGATAGTAAAAGCGTCCGGTAAGTCAAGGCAATTTCAGCCTCAAAGGGTCCGGCGGCCGTCTCAAATCGTCTCGCACCCATTATTTGCTTGACATGGTCAAAACCCCCGCGTTACCTTATCCTGGACACTTCGCAGCCGAAGGGGAACTCAATGGACATTTTCGACAAGTGCAATAAAGACGGGGGGTATCTCGGGATGCTCCGCGTGGCGAAGGACAAGTACTTCACGCGGCCCATTCTCGCGCCGAAACCCGGCCCGGAGATGGAGTTCAACGGCCACAAAACGATCATGTGGTCGATCAATTCCTACCTCGGAATGGCCGGAAACGAAGAGATACGCCAGGTCGCCAAGGACGCTATCGAGCAGTACGGCCCCGCGGCGCCGATGGGCTCCAGAATGCTCACCGGCAACACCACCCACCACGAGGCCCTCGAGGATAGGCTCGCCCGTTTCGAAAATAAGGAGGCCGCCATCCTCTTCAACTACGGGTACCTCGGCGTGCTCGGGACCATGTCGGCGCTCGTCGGCAGGAGCGACACCATCGTGATCGACAAGCTCTCGCACGCTTGCATGATCGACGGCACCTTCCTGTCGGGTGGGAACCACCGGTTTTTCAAACACAACGACATGAACGACCTCGAGAAGCAATTGACGGCCGCCCGGGCGAAGGCAAGCGGTGGGATCCTCATCGTCACGGAGGGCGTTTTCGGGATGCGGGGGGACCTCGCGAACCTCCCCGACATCTGCGCGCTCAAGCAAAAGTTCGGCGCCCGCCTCTTCGTCGACGACGCCCACGGCTGCGGCGTAATGGGCCCGAACGGCCGGGGAACAACCGAGCACTTCGGCGTCATGGACAAAGTCGACCTCTATTTCAGCACCTTCGCCAAGGCATTCGCCGCGATCGGGGGTTTCACCGCGGGGAACGAACAGGTGGTCAGGTATATCGTGTACAATGCACGGACGCACATCTTCGCTAAAAGCCTCCCCATGATCTATGTCAAGGTCGCGGAGAAGACCCTCGACTTTATCGAGAAGAGACCCGAGCTCAGGTTGAGGATGTGGGAAGTTGCCAAGCGTCTTCAGGGAGGCCTTCGGGAGCTCGGCTACAACCTCGGCGACACCGCCTCCCCCGTCACGCCCGTGTACGTGCCCGGCGACTTGGAGGTGGCAAAGAATGTCATCTTCTACCTCCGGGAGAAGAAGGAGGTCTTCGTTTCGGGCGTCATGTACCCGGTCGTACCTAAGGGGGTCATCCTCCTCAGGATGATCCCGACCGCTTCTCACACGGACGAACAGATAGCGGTCACCCTCGATGCCTTCAAATGCCTGAGGGACGAGTTCAAGCTCCACCTCGACAACGTCAAGGTATCCGCGCCGGAAAGCGGGGGCGGGATGGGCGCGTAAGCGGGACTCTCGCTCCACAGGGGGGAACTGATGGGGAAGAGCGGGATCGCCGTGATCGGCGGCGGAAACATGGGGGCGGCGATCGTCGAAGGTCTCATCTCGAAGAACACCAGCCCCGCGAACATCCTCGTGATCGAGGTTTCGCAGCAGAGGCGTCGGGAGATCGGCGAGCGCTTCCGGGTCCGCACCGCCGCCGGCGTAGAGAGCGGCATAAGCGAAGCGCAAACCATCATCCTCGCCGTGAAACCGCAAAGCGTAAAAGAAGTCCTGAAGGCTCTCTCGCCGCACCTCTCGAAGGAACAGCTTCTCATTTCCGTCGCCGCGGGGATCAGCATCGCGTTCATTGAGAAGCGGATAGGCGTGCCGGTCCCCGTAGTGCGGAGCATGCCGAACATCGCGGCGAAGGTCGGGATGTCCGCGGTCGCGATGTGCGCGGGCGCGTCCGTGACTCCCGAACAGCGAGGCGAAGCGAAAAAGGTCCTCGAGAGCATCGGAACCGTGATAGAGGTCGACGAGAATCAGATCGACGCCGTCACCGGGCTTTCGGGGAGCGGGCCCGCTTTCGTCTTTTTGATGGTCGAGGCCCTCTCCGACGGCGGCGTTCTCGCGGGGCTCCCGAGGGAGAAGGCGCTCGAACTCGCGCTTCTCACCATCGAGGGGTCGGCGTCGCTCCTCAGGAAACTGAAGGTTCACCCCGCGGCCGCGAGGGAGATGGTCACAAGCCCCGGCGGCACGACCATCGAGGGGCTCTTCTCCCTCGAGGAGGGGGGGTTCAAAGGGCTCGTCATGAAGGCGGTGAAACAGGCCGCCGAGAAATCCCGGTGGATGGGCGCCCAGGCCGATGAGTAAGGTCTATTACACCCTGTTCGAACACCGCTTTCTGAAGGCAGGCTTCCTCGCGGACGTCAAGAGCCTTTTACTCATCGACATCAACTACGAACGGGAGGAGTTCATCGAGGCCGCGAGAAAGAACTATGGATCGGTTTCGGAAGACCGGGGGCCTTTCACCGCGCTGGCGGAGCAGCTCACGGAGTACCTCGACGGCGTGAGGAGGGGGTTTTCGATTGAGGTTTCCTTCGTCGGTACCCCCTTTGCGCGGGCCGTCCTCGAAAGCATGGCCCGGATACCCTACGGTGAGGTGTGGAGCTACGCCGACGTGGCGAAAGCCGCCGGCAACCCCCGAGCGGTCCGCGCCGCCGGTTCCGCCGTCGGGAGAAACCCCTACCCCATCCTCATACCCTGCCACCGGGTGGTTCGATCCGGCGGGGAGATAGGACAGTTCGGCGGAGGGGTCGAGCTGAAACGAAGGCTTCTCGCCCTCGAAGGCGTGCAAATCGTAAACGACCGGATCACCGCGGCACGATGCAAAGAACGGCGCGCCGGGCAGGGGGTCCCGCTCACAAGTCCACAATGAACAGCGTCGCCCTCTCGCTTAGAACTCTGAGCTTGTGCTTCTGGCTTTCCCCGTCCGCGATGAGGATTCCGTCGCCCGGGCAAAAGCGCACGGTCCGATCAGCGAAGGCGAGCTCGACTTCCCCCTGGAGAACGTACGCCGCGTGACCCTTCGTGCACCACTCCCGTTCGACGAAAACCCTGTCGAACTCGGCCACCCTCAGCCTCTTCCCGTCTCCGACGGTCCCCCTCCAGCGCACACCGGGGCCCGGCTCCACCAGCGGCAGGTTCGCGAAGTCGATTTTTGTTTCTTCCATTGGGGTCACCAGCCGTTGCGGTACATCATCAAGTCCCTCTCACCGGCGAGGAGCTTCGCGAAATGCCCCCCGATCATGGCAAGCGCTGAAGGGTTTTGCAGCCCGCACACCGACTTCATGACGTGATCGAAACCCTTTGAGGCTTCCCGCTCTTGAAAGAGCCTGTCGCTCTCGAACATCATCCCTTTTTCGTCGACTCCCTTGAAAAAGAGCGCCGAAGCGACCCCGAGCGCGATCGCCTTCGGTTCGGCGCGATGGGCGAGGCAGAGGCGCACGGCGCCGACCAGCCTGTCGTCGGGGGCGAGCTTTCGCGCGAGGTCTCGCCCCGCGCGGTAGATCGTGTCCCCCAGGGCCCTGTTTCCGAAACGGGCTATGAGATCGTCGATGTGCGCGCCCATTGCGCGTCCGTCGAACTCCTCCGGGTATTCCGCGACAAGGGCGCGGCCCGATTCCCCCATCGCGGCACGCGTCACCGCCTGGAGATCGCGGTCCGCGGCCGCCTCCCACACGAAACGGTACGCCGGTCTGAAAGCGAAGGAGACATAGGCGAGGACCGCGTGTCCCAGGTTGTGTATGTAGAGCTTCCGGTCGACGTAAGCCTTCATGTTCTCCTTCGGATCCAGGTTCGGCACACGGGGGACGGGGCCCTTGAACCCTTTGCGGTCGAGGAGGAGCGTGTTGTACGCCTCGGCGTAGACGAGGAGCGGGTCGCGCCTCCGCTCCTCCTCCCCCATGATAGGCACCATCTTCCCGATGGAGGTCTCCACGAGCCCCACATACTCGCCGAGGGGGAAGCCGCGCGGGAGCTCGGCCGCGAGCGCCCTTCTGAAATAGGAGGCCGCATCGCGCATGTTCTCGCAGATCACGATGTCGAGGGGGCGGCCGGGGATTAATCGCCGCCGCTCCAGGATACCCGCGGCGATCGCCTTGATGACGCGGGGAAGGGCGCCCTGCCCAACCGCGGTGGCAAGCAGGTCGGCGCCGGCGATCTGGGCGCTCACCGCCTCGGGGTCGCTTGCCCGCACACCCCTCACGTTTTGCACGACGATCGTTTCTTCGACCCTGTCCTTCACCACGACTGTGTAGCGTCTCTTGTCGTTGAGGGCTTCGATGACCGTGGGGTCGATGTCGACGAAGACGACTTCCCAGCCGGCCTTCGAAAAAATCTGCCCGATGAAGGAACGGCCGATGTTCCCCGCCCCGAACTGGACGAGCTTCATACCTTCGCTCCGCTCACTTCCCCACCATCCGCCTGATGACCCCGGCGATCCTGCCCGCGCTCGGCAGATTTTCCTTCTCCAGGGACGCGGACATGGGGGGCGGAACCTCGTAGGCCGAAACGAGGCTGACGGGGCCCTTGAGGCTGTGGAAGGCGTTCTCCTGGATCTTGTTGACGATGTGCTCGCCGAAACTCCCCTTCCCCGGCGCCTGCACCACCACGACGGCCCTCCCCGTTTTTTTCACGGAGCCGGCGATGAGGTCGACGTCGAGGGGTACGAGGGTCCTCGGGTCGACGATCTCGACGCTTATCCCGTCCTCCTTCTCGAGGATCGCGGCAGCTTCGATGCACGCCTTGAGCTGATGTGAGTAGGAAACGACGGTGACGTCTTTCCCTTCTCTCCGGACGGCGCCCTTGCCGAGGGGAATGAGGTACTCCTCCTCGGGGACGACGTCTTTTTCGACATAGAGGTGCTGGTGCTCGATGAAGAACACCGGGTTGTCGTCCCTGATCGCCGTCTTGAGGAGCCCCTTCACGTCGTAGGCCGAGTAGGGGGCTACCACTTTCAGCCCCGGGAACATGGCCGGGAAGGCCTCGAGGCTCTGGCTGTGCTGCCCGGCATACCCCTTCCCGCCTCCGATGGTCGTCCTGATCACCAGGGGAATCGTCGCCTTGCCGCCGAACATATATTTCGTCTTCGCCACCTGGTTCCCAAGCTGGTCCCCTGTCATGAGGATGAAGTCGATGTACATGATCTCGGCCACGGGCCTGAGGCCGGTCATCGCCGCGCCCAGGGCCGTACCGACGATCGCGGCCTCGGATATGGGGGTGTTGAAAACCCTGCGCCGCCCGAAGACGTCGTAGAGCCCGACGGTCGCCTGGAAGGCCCCGCCGTACTCGGCGACCTCTTCGCCGTAGAGAACGACCCTTCTGTCGCGCTCCATCTCTTCCATGAGGGCCTCGATGACCGCGTGGCGGTAGAGGATCCGGCCGCTCGAATCGCGCTTGAACTTTTTCGGCTGCTCCTTGAAGAAGCTCGTGGTTTTAAACGCGTCCCCGATCTTATCGCTCGTGGTCTCGGCCAGGAGCCCTTCCCCGATCGTCTTCGGGTCCGGGTCGGTCGCCTTCGCCGCTCTCACCGTGGCCTTTTCCGTGAGGCTGTTCACCTTCGCCTTCAGCTCCTCGACGCCGGCCCCCGACACCAGACCGCTTTGCACGATTTGCTTCGCGAAGAGGTCGATGGGATCGTACTTGAGCCATTCTCCTTCCTCTTCGGCGGTCCGATACGTCATCCGCTTGTCGCTGAGCGAGTGTCCCACGTAGCGGTAGGTCTTGAACTCGAGGAGCACCGGCCCCTCGCCGCGTCTGCAGAGGTCTACGGCTTCGGCGACGGCGTTCCGGACCGCGAGCACGTGCATCCCGCTTTCGGTCCTCGCGTGCATGTTCTTTTCGTTGTACCCCGCGCCGCGCCTCGCGAGGTGCTTTATGCCGG
>Ga0315286_10000255_pt1 | contig 42476 bp, 31 predicted proteins | sample YL17G10_0_MG_FD_205038 | JGI IMG/M metagenome (GOLD analysis project Ga0315286, IMG submission 205038) | Sediment microbial communities from Yellowstone Lake, YNP, Wyoming, USA - YL17G10_0 | ecosystem: Environmental > Aquatic > Freshwater > Lake > Sediment | place: USA: Wyoming | collected...
TGGTGGTCGTGAACGATCCTTTCCAGGGTGGCACGCACCTGCCGGATATAACCCTTATCTCTCCAGTGTTCGCAGATGGTCGCACCCTTCTGGGTTTTGCCGCCAACCGTGCCCATCACGCTGATGTGGGTGGCATGACTCCCGGTTCCATGCCTGTCGCCCGGGAGATATTTCAGGAGGGTCTCATCATCCCGCCTGTTCGCCTCTGTCATGGTGGGCATATCGACCAGGACATCATGGATATCATCCTTGCCAACATGCGCACACCAATTGAGCGGGAGGGAGATTTGCTGGCTCAGATCTCAGCCAACCAGCGCGGTGTCAGCCGTTTGCAGGAGATGGCTCAGCGCTTTGGTATGGAACAGGTTTCCACAAGCATGGGTCACCTCCTTGCTTATACAGAGTGCATGACCCGCCGCCTGATAGATGATCTGCCGGATGGCAGCTTTTCTTTCGAAGATTGCCTCGATAACGATGGTATCTCTGCCTTACCAGTGCCAATCCGGGTTGTCATACGCATTCAAGGGGATTCCGCGATCATCGATTTCAGCGGTTCAGCGCCTCAACAGGTTGGAGGGATCAATGCTGTCTTTGCCATCACCCTCTCCGCTGTTTATTACGTTTTTCGCTGCCTGTTGGGGCTGGATGTCCCCAACAATTCCGGCTGTATGCTTCCCATCCAGGTCATTGCTCCACCTGGTTCCGTGGTCAATGCCAGCATGCCGGCTTCGGTCGCTGGTGGCAACGTGGAGACCTCCCAGCGCATCGTGGATGTCCTTCTGGGTGCCCTTTCCCAGGCTTGCCCGGATAAGATACCTGCAGCCAGCCAGGGGACCATGAACAACCTTTCCATCGGTGGTTGGGACTCAAAACGAAACCGGGCTTTTACTTATTATGAAACCATTGCGGGTGGCATGGGTGCCCGACCGGGTTCTGACGGTCCGTCTGCAGTTCATTCCCATATGACCAATACCCTCAACACTCCCATCGAAGCGCTGGAATATGCATATCCGATCCGTGTGTGTGAATATTCCATCCGCGCCGGCACAGGTGGCACCGGCAGGTGGCGTGGAGGGGATGGCATCCGCCGCAGTCTGCTTGTGCTGGAAGATTGCCAGGTCACCTTGCTGACTGACCGCCGTCTTTTTCCTCCTTATGGTTTGGCAGGTGGTGAACCCGGGCAAGTCGGGTTAAATTCCATCCTGCGCAATGGACAGGAGATCAGTCTGCCCGGCAAAGGCAGCCTGGACCTCAAGGCAGGTGACCTGCTCATTATTCAAACCCCCGGGGGCGGGGGCTGGGGGAAAAAAAAAGATTAATAACCTGGTTTCAAATCTGGGTTATTCAGCCTCCCACCATGGGCGGGAAGATATCAATTTTATCCTGATCAATTAACATTGTATCCAAATGGTGCGGCAATTGGGATACATTTCGTCCGTTGATCAAAATGATCATTTCCTTTTCTAAAAAAAGCGATTCAGCAGAGGTTTGGTCAACTTTACCTTCCGCAACCAGGGAAAGTTTAACCAGAAGGTCTTTTAGGGTGACCTTTTCATTATCTCCCAGCATGAATACCTGTTTTCCGATCGTCTTCCTGAAGGTGAGATACCCTTTGATGTATAATTCCATTCGTTAAACTTTGTCTACGCGAGTGGGATAGGAAGATTTTTCAGTCAAATGGCAAACCGGATTGCTTAATTAAACTCCAAGCTTTTCTCGAAACTCATTCAGGTGTGCTTTGTATCGCTCCAGCTCATCCGCAGACATCTCATCTGGGAACTGCAGCGTTACCTGGGTTAATGCATCCACGAAAGCATCCCCATGGGGTGCGATCTTCAAGAGTCCGGCAAAGTCTCCGTATTCCATGGTGACCTTTTTTAACATGACAACCGAAATGAATTTGGTTTGTTTGCGCAGCAGACGCTTCCACTCCTGGGGTGTGGCAGACAGGATGAAATTCACCTCTTTCTTTGCCTCTTCTTCATTGAAGAAACCGAGTTTTAGCAGCTTGCCATGCTCAACCACAGCTCCAAAGAGAAAATCCTTATCTATGCCCCAGGTCGGCTCTGCCTTGACCCGAAAGATGTATTTCGTGGGTTTCGGTGTGATCCCTGCAAATTCCTTTTGAAATCTGGGATCAGCTTCATACCGTCTGGCACTTTCTTCCAGCCATTCCGGTGTACAGTATTGATATACAGTCATGACATCACCTCCAAATGAATGATTACGTCCCTTCGGATCTTCCAATCCGTTGTTTCTTGATTACGGGCTCTTTCAACCCGTTTTCATTTTCTCAAGCGCTTCTTCACGCAAGGCTTTCTTGAAAACCTTTTCAGAGACAGTCAATGGCATCTCATCCCGAAATTCGATGATGGAAGGGACTTCGTAAGGCGAAAGCAATTTTTTACAAAATTCCTTGATCTCTGCTGATGTTACCTTGCCCTGAAATTCATCTTTCAAGCGAATGGATGCCATGACCCGTTCACTGCCGGGTGTTTCTGGATCTGGAATACCAAATGCTGCTGCCATTTGTACAGCAGGGTGCTTGAACAGGGCTTCATCTACAGTTGTGGTGTACACTTTCAATCCTGAAACATTAACCATGTCCTTATTGCGGTCAACGATACGAAAATAGCCGTCTTCATCCATGATGCCAATATCCCCCGTGTGCAGCCAGCCATCTGCTGTCAGTCCTGATCCGCGTTCCGGCCAATACCCCAGCATGACCTGTGGTCCGCGTACAACGATCTCTCCAGCATCTCCAAAGGGTACATCCAGTCCTGTTTCTGTATCTACCAACCGGCACTCCGTATCTGGCAGGGGAATACCGATACCGGTTTTTGCCTTGGTCATGAACCCCAGCATTTTGGAGAATGCAGACACATTGAAATGCAGCATCGGGGAGGTTTCCGTCAAACCGTAACCTTCCGAGATCGGCATGCCTGTCTTCCGCGTGATCATATCGACAACTTCAGTTGGTAGAGGGGCAGATCCGCTCATCAGCATGGAATTTGACCTGCTTAGTCCAGCCTCCGCCAGGCGCATGAACTGGGTCGGTACTCCGGGAATGAGAAATGGACGGTGTTGCTGGATCAGCTCAACAAATGCCTTTGTATCGCGCGAGTCATGTAATAAGATCACCCGCAATCCAAGAAACGCCGCGGTTTGTTGGACAAAATGACCATATGTGTGGAAAAGAGGGATCGGGATTAAAACCGACGCCTTGCCGACAAAACCTCGCAACATGGGCTTCATCACCCAGGGAAGTCCAAGCAGGATGTCGCTGCTTCGATTAAAATGGGTGATCATTACCCCTTTAGGGACCCCGGTCGCTCCACCAGTGAAAGCCAGTTCACACAGGTCTTCCATGGGGTCAATGGTGACATCGGGTGGATCGGCTGTATTCGCAGAGAGTAGTTTACGAAGATCATGGACACCCGGTGGATACAGAGAGTTGACCTCCTTCACATCATACCCTTCTTTGGATGTGAGGATAATATGTTCAATATTGCATTTGCCCTTCAGACCCAATACTCGTTCGAGATTCTCCTCTCTGCAGATGATGACTTTACTGGCAGAGGCTTTCAGCTCAAGTAAGAATCCCTCATCAGATCGCAGCACACTTGTTGGAACAACGACCCCCCCCACCCTCATGATCGCCCAATCACTCAGGATGAACTCGATGCAATTTGGCAAAAAGATACAAACACGATCACCTTTCTTAACACCCAACTTTGCCAGGGCTGTTGAAAATTGATCCACTTGTTGTCTTAGCTGGGCATACTTGAGTTCCCTGCCCTGAAACAACACAGCTGTCTGGTTGGGATAATTATCAGCCGCGTCGTACAGCGATTGATAGGCAGGCACGCGTGGCAGGGGGGCGAGACTTTGCTCCAACCGGTAGGGTCCAAGCTTGTAACTCTTTAACCAGGGTTTTTCCAGGTAGGTCATGGTTCTTCTTGTGGTTATTATTGGGTCAACATGTCCGGGATAATCTCGTCTAAATTCAATTCCCGTAGTTTTGCAGCTCTTGGGACGCCGGTTTCTATATCCCAGCCGCGAAACTCGTAATATGCACTTTTCATTTGCTCCAATACTTCTTTTTCAATTCGCATACCCTTTGCTGGTCCTTCCGGCAGCGGTTCATTAAGCAGACGGTCTGGCAGCGAATCACTTTCCCTGGTGATCCCCTCCCTGACACAATAGGCGCGTACCAGGTTGTAGATCCGCTCTCCTGCTTTGCGGAATTCGGGCACACCGAAATTCCAACCGGTGGCACTTGCAATGAGTGATGTGATATCTTCTGCGGTCAGCAGAATACCCATGAATTTACAGCCACCGATGGCGTCAAAAGTGGTCAGGGCATTTTCAAGGTCCACCAGCACCCTGGCTTCCTGCGGGTCTGCCACGAATGGATCCTTGATCTGGCTGTCCTCGATGATCAACATCGGCATGTCAACGAAGGTGGGCAGTTGTATATAGCCTGTGATATGGTCGCCACCTCGATTTGCAGTCACATAACCAAGTCCGGTGATCTTGGCAGCGCGTGGATCATAAGCAGGCATCTCCAGACCTTTGACGTTCATGGCAAAGCTTGCACTCCCCTGACCAAGGATTTCAGCCATGCGTCGCGTGCCTTCTGCCAATAAATCACCTATTCCCTGCCTGGTGGCGATTTTCTCGACCAGCTCGACCACCAGGTCACTATCGCCGAATTTCAGTTCCAAACCTCCGGTTTGTTCCTGGGTGAGGATACCTTTGGAATAACATTCCATTGCGAAAGCGATCGTTGAACCGGTAGTGATCGTATCAAGACCAAATTCATTGCAGCGGTAGTTTGCCATGGTGATGGCATTCATGTCGGCAACCCCGCAATTCGCACCGAACATGTTAGCGGTTTCATATTCAGGACCTTCCCCCTTGTTCCCTTTCCATTTTCCTTCCCGGATCTCGCTACCCCGCCCGCATGTCACCGGACAGGCGAAGCAACTGACCCCATCGACAAATACCTTATCGATCAGGGCTTGTCCATTGACTTCATCGATCTGGTCAAAAACACCTTTCTGCCAGTTCATGGTGGGGTAACCGCCGCGCACATTGACCAGGTCTGACACCATGTTCGTACCAAATGCATCAAATCCAACTTTCAGGAGTGAATCATTCAGGAATTCTATTTGCTTTCTTGATGTTTCCAGGAATCCTTGCGGATCAGCCAGTTGAATGAGTGCATTTCCTCCACAGACAATGGCTTTTACCCGCTTGGAACCCATCACGGCTCCCAGGCCGCAACGTCCAGCTGCGCGATGTTTGTTGTTCATGATGGCGGCATAGCGGACTAGGTTTTCCCCTCCCGGACCGATCGAGGCAACCGAATATTTGATATCAAGATCCTTGAGAAGTGCATCCTCGGTTTCCGACACAGTTTTTCCCCACAGGTGTTCTGCCGGGCACAGTTCTGCCTTGCCTGAGATGATCTTCAAATAGACTGGTGTGGGAGAAATGCCTTCGAAGATGATTCCATCGTACCCGCTGCGTTTAAGTGCCGGGCCAAATCGACCTCCAGAGTTGGCATGTCCCCATATCCCGGTTAATGGGGACTTGGCAACCACTGAGTAACGCCCGGCACTTGCGGATGCAGTTCCGGTCAGCATACCGGTCATGAAGATCAACAGGTTGTCCGCTCCCAGTGGGTCTGCTCCTTTGGGTACTTCATTATATAAATAACGGGTTGCCAAGCCTGCGCCTCCAAGGAAATCTTGCGCCCAGCCCTCATTGATCGGTTCTTGAACGATCTGACCCCGGGTCAGGTTCACCCTTAGTATTTGTCCCATGAATGCCTGGCTCATAGTTAAACTCCTTCTTAAGATGAAATACGGGATCCGTTAAAGACAAACATGAATGGGGCAAGCTGATGAACTGGTTGATAGTTGGAAACCGAGTATTTTCATGAAAGCATTTTGAAACAAACAATCTGGAAACACTATAGCATGATTAGGTTACCTATTCAATAGGTCATTGACTATTTTGCCTGGTTCTATTCCTCGAAGTAATGTGATTATTGGGGGTGTACTAATATTCGGACGTTGTGGAAAACCACAACAGTAAATCTAAATAAATCATTCCGTCCGGTGGTTGTGGCGGTGATGCAGATCAGGCAGGTGATCATGTGCATGAACCAAAGTCTCATGTTGGTGCTCATGCGCATGCTTTTCCTCTCTCATTTCCTTATGCTCATGCTCATGATGCTTATCGTGATGATGGGCATGGTCATGTACCATCATTTCATGTTCATGATCATGTTCGTGTTCTTCACTTACCAGGATCATGGTTCCGATCACCATCAAAACCAGACCGATGGCGAACATCCAGGTTGGAAATACCCTGAATAAAATGAATGAAAGCAGCATGCCTGCCAGAGGAGCGATGCCAAATAAGGCGCTCGTTCGGGCTGACCCCAGGCTGCGCATGGCATGGATGAATAGGACAATGCTTAATCCATAACTGAACCAGCCCAAACCCATCGCTCGGGCGATAATGCCAGCTGAGGGAAGTCTGTTGCCAAGGGTCAAAGCCAGCAATAATGAAAAACTGCCGGCTGCCAGACCCTTGATCGTCACGATCGTGATCGGATCCTTGGCAGAGATCTGGCGGGTAAGGTTGTTGTCCAATCCCCACAGGAGACAGGCACCCATGATTCCCAGTGCACCAGCAGATAATCCCCATTTTCCGCTGAAATTAGCAGAAAGAATGATCCCGGCAGTCGTGATCAATCCGATCGCCCGCCAGCCATGTCCGCTGATCGATTCTTTGAAAGCCAGGGCAGCCAGCAGCGTTGTCGCCACCCCCTCAAAATTCAACAATAGCGATGCTGTCGCGGCGGGAGTGTTTTTCAAACTAAACAGCAGGATGATCGGCGCAGCCACCCCGCCTGCCAGGATCGCTCCTGCCAGCCATGCCAGGTCGGATCTTTTGAGATTTGCCTCTCTTTGCGAGGTCGGTCGCAGGGAATTCTCAATGATCTTCATCAAGAGCAAACCGATTCCGGTTCCAAGGTAAAGGAAAGCCGCCAGCGGAATGGGTTCGATCTCACCCAGCAAGATTTTTGCGAGTGGCGCGCTTGCCCCAAATAGAACCGCTGCTGCCAGAGCCTGCCCAATCGGGTAAAGTTTATTTTGCTTCATTCGAGTTAAATAGTTTTGTAATTCCGTTTTTTTCCAGCTTTTTCCTGTGCTTTTTTCATATTCTCCTCCACCCTGAATTTGACGATCTTTTTTACCAATTCCAATGGCAGCGGTTTATCAAGGGGAAATTGCACCGATCCCTTACCACTCTCATAAGTGGATAACTCATTATTGAAAGCATTGATTCCGTTGGGGGTTGGATACAATCCGATGTGGTTCTTAAAGGCAGCAAAATGGATCAGGTTCCCATGCAGGTAAAAAGTCGGCATCTGATAGCTTATTTTCTCAGTCGCCTCTGGTGCACACGAACGGATCGTCTCCCGTATTTCCTGCAATTTCTTTTGCACTTCTGCAGGGAACAAGGCGATATATTTATCCGTGGTTTGGAAAGTAGCTGGTTTCTTTTCCATGCCTCACACCTTATTAAAAGTCTCACTATATAATTTTTGGTGCACCTGGCTTAAAGCCCGCACCTGCTCGGCAGCATGGTAGGATGAACGAACCAGAGGAGCGCTTTCCACCCAGCGAAATCCGATCGATAGACCGTAATCCTTAAGCTCCTGGAATTCCTCCATTGTGTAGTATCTGCTGATCGGGTAATGCCGCTTGCTGGGTTGCAGGTACTGCCCGATGGTCAGGATGTCCACCCCCCAGGCTCGTTGATCGCGCATGACCGCTTTCACTTCCTCGAACTCCTCACCCAGCCCGACCATGATCCCGGACTTCGTCAGTACGTCCGCGTCCAGTTTCCTGGCGTTGCTCAGGGTGGCTGCTGCCCACTCATAGTTATCCTGCGGTTGAATCTTCTTAAACAGCCGCGGCACGGTTTCCACGTTATGGTTCAGGATCTCCGGGCGGGCTTCCATCACGATCTTCAGCGCCTCCAGGCTGCCCTTGAAGTCTGGTATTAGCACTTCGATCGAACACCCCGGAAGCAGTTCGCGTATCCGCTGGATGACCATGGCAAAGATCGGCGCGCCCCCATCCGCTCGTTCATCCCGGTTGACAGAGGTGATGACCGCATGCTTCAGGTTCATCGCTTTGACAGCCTGTGCCACCCGTTCGGGCTCCTGCCAGTCCAATTCCGCTGGCTTACCATGTTTGATGTCGCAAAATACGCAGGAACGCGTGCAAATATCCCCAAGCATCAGGAAGGTGGCTGTACCGCTTCCCCAGCATTCGCCCATGTTTGGACACATGGCTTCTTCGCACACCGTGTGCAGTTCCTTCACCTTCATTAATTGATGAATTTGCTGGTATGTTTCACCGGATGGAGCCCTGACCCGGATCCAATCGGGTCGGCGCAGTGGAGTACTATTGATCTGTTCAGATTTCACCCGGTCACGGGTGGGAGTATATGTCATGAATTCCCTGTATTACAGTTAATATTTATCAATTAATTCTAGTAAATTATACTACTCTTTGAAACTACCCATTTATTCTTTGACCACCTTGCGCACCAACAGGCGCACCCCTAGCACTGCAACCACCTCGACCCGCTCGCCTTTCTTCAGGGCAGGAGTGCCATCCACCACATCCGCCGTCCATAATTCGCCACCCATTTGCACCTGACCGCTCAGGGTGATATTGCTGGCAGTGATCCCGATCCGCCCGATCATGGATTCATGCCCGGTCTGCACCGGGGTTTTTTGTGCCCGCAGGGCAAACCCGATGATCACTGCGAACATTACGCCTGTGATCATGGCTATTACGATCACCAGGGGTAGGGATACTTTTTGGAATTGAGGAGTACCCGGTGAATTGAACAACACCAGGGCTCCGATGATGAAAGAACCGATCCCGGCTGCTGTCAGTGCTCCGTGCGTGGGTGCCTTTATATCCACGATGAACAACACAAAAGCTATCAAAAGGAAGATCAAGCCAAACCAGTTCACCGGCAGAACGCCCATACCATAACCTGCCAATGCCAGGCAGCACACGCCGATGAATCCAGCCACCCATCCACCCGGGCTGGATAGTTCAATAAAGATGGCTTGCACACCGATACTCAAAAGTACAAAGACGATGTTTGGATTCGTTAGCATTTGCAGCAGGGTCTCGATCAATGTCATTGGAATGGACTCGACCAAGGCATCCGCAGTTTGCAGTCTTAAAGTCCCACCCACGGTCTGCACCGTGAAGCCATCCAGCATTATCAGCAGGTCTTGGGTGTCCTCAGCAATAAAATCCACCAGCCCTGCCTGCAGAGCTTCGCTGGCAGAGACCGCCCGGGCTTTCTCGATGGTAGCTTCAGCCAGTTGAATTGCCTGCTCGCCGCGCCGTTCAGTCAGGGTACGCACGGTGGCTTTGAGTGCTTCCATTTCCTTGGCTTTCAGTGTGGCACCCAGGTCCTCACCCTGCCCTCCCACCGGGCTGGCTGCGCCGATGATCGTCTCAGGAGCCATGGCAGAGGCGTGACCAGCCAGGGTGATCATAGTTCCAGCCGATCCCGCCATGGCGCCGCGCGGAGCCACATATACCACGATCGGCACAGTACTGGTGCGCATGGACTGCAGCATGTCATTCATGGTGTCAATACTCCCGCCCGGGGTGTTCAATTGCAGGATGAGCAATTCCGCATTACGCTGTTCTGCAATTTTCAAAGATCGCACCAGGTATTCCTGGGCAGCCGGAGCTATTGGTCCATCGATGTTCATTACCAGCACCAGTGGTTTTCCGTCATCAGCTTTAACACCCAGAACGATGACCAGCAAGATCATCAAGGAAAGAATTAAAATCCGGAATAGTTTCATTATTTTGCTCCAGAACCATTATAACCTTGAACCTTTCTTGAAAATTACAGTCGGTGTCCTCCGTTAGGATAATTGATAAAATTGCCACTTGACAGCCCTGTCCCTTTCGGTTATCTTCCATATCCTGTCCTCTCGCCAGGCACAAATGAGAGAGGATCAGTTCAGCAGTCTTTGCATCTGTTATCCTTCGAGCCTGCGCTCGTTTCCCCCTGACAATAAATTGACTTCTGAAAACCATTCAACCATGCGGTGCTGGTTTGCTGTGTTTAACCTGCATCACCGCATGGATCAATTGGACATCTCGCCTGCCCTCCAATTTCCAAGGAGGACGGTTGCCAGGGTCTGTAAAAGTAAAGGATACACATGTCTTTCGATCAATTTGATCTCGATACCCGTTTAATCACGAGTATCATCCGGGCGGGTTATACCGACCCGACCCCCATCCAGTTGGCAGCCATGCCGGCTGCCTTAGCCGGTCATGACCTGATCGGTACCGCCCAGACCGGAACTGGTAAAACGGCTGCCTTCGTCCTGCCCATCCTGAACAGGCTGGTCGCCGGCACCCGCAACCGAACCCGGGCTCTGATCGTCACCCCAACCCGCGAGCTGGCTGAACAGATCCATGAAACTATCCGTTACTTGGGCAGTGCCACAAACCTGCGCAGCGCCAGCGTGTATGGAGGGGTGGGTGCTGTTCCCCAAATTAAATCCTTGCGGTCAGGTGTTGAGATAATCGTCGCCTGCCCCGGTCGTCTCCTGGATATGATCGCCCAGGGTCACGCCAGGCTGGATTCGGTTGAAGTACTGGTGCTCGACGAAGCAGACCGGATGCTCGATATGGGTTTCCTCCCGGACGTAAAGCGTATCATTTCCCACATTCCCGCCCGCCGGCAGACCATGCTCTTCTCAGCAACCTTCCCTAGAGAGATCGAGCATCTGGCTTCGCAAACTTTGCACAACCCGCAGCGCATCGCTGTCGGCCTCAGCCGACCAGCGCACACGGTCGCCCATGCCCTTTACCCGGTTCCTCCACACCTGAAAGCTGGTCTGCTCATGCAGCTTCTCAAACGAACCGACACCAATTCCGTTCTGGTCTTTGCCCGCACCAAGCATCGTGCGGAAAAATTATCCAAACAGATCCACACCGCCGGTTTCCGCGTGACCAGCCTGCATGGAGACCGTTCCCAGGGACAGCGCCAGGAAGCCTTGAATGGTTTTAAACGCGGTCATTACCAGATCATGGTTGCCACGGATATTGCTGCCCGCGGCCTGGACGTTGAAAGTATTTCCCATGTCATCAATTATGATATTCCCGACACTGCCGATGCCTACATCCACCGCATAGGTCGCACCGGGCGCATGGAACGCAGCGGGGATGCCTTTACCCTGGTAACACCTGAAGATCACGCCATGGTGCGCGAATTGGAAAAGATCATCGGGCAAAAAGTTCCAAAATTGACCCTGGATGATTTTGATTACACCGTTGTCGCCCCGCCCAAGCCTGTCGCCAGTCAGCGTCCACCACGTCAGGTACTTTCAGCCCGCGGCGTGACCGTTGTCTCCCGGGTTCCCTCCCGTTCCCATACGGATCGTCGAGTCGGAATGAAATGACCGGCAAATATTAAATCGATTATCCTTAATCAATAAGATATTCCAAAAAGAGATCATCAAAACCTGGTGATCTCAATTGTTTTTACCGAAGATTACATTCCTGTGCTTTTCGAATGGATTTCTGACCCCTTTGACCTTTGTGATACATTGGATATTTTGATGCAGATATAATTCTTCGGAGTAATTCAACATCCAGGTTCCCGCTGAAACGAGTTTTGAGTCATTATCTCGGAATTTAAACTCTAATCATATTCATATGCAGGTGTTGCCGCTTTTTGGTAAAATCCAATAAGGCGATAGTTCCAATAACATTAAAAGTTCATTCAGGGCAGCTTTTTACGCTCAAATTGAATTTATGCAACAACTTTTCCCGCCGGGGAGTTTACCCGGTGATTGCAGCAACCCTCTAGGAGATATTTTATGGCAGGCACGGAAAGATTCACCCAACGGGCTCGCCGGGTTCTAAGCCTGGCTCATCAGGAAGCCGAGAAAACTCACCAGAAATTCATTGGCACCGAGCATTTATTGCTGGCTCTTCTTGAAGAAGACGGTGGAGTAGCCGGGCGTGTTTTGCGCGAGTTGGGACTCGAGACCTCCCGCGTGCATGAGATGGTGCAACGCATAACCAAAGATGGAGATTACACCGAAGGCAAGATCGAACTGGGTGCGGACACCCAGCAGGTGCTTGGTTTTGCAGTCGAGGAAGCACAGCGGCTCAGTCATCAATACATCGGCACCGAGCATCTTTTGCTGGGTCTGGTTCGCACCGAAGGCACTGCCCTGGAGGTCTTGAACAAACTCGGTGTCACCCCCGACCAGATCCGGCGCCAGACCCGCCGCATCCTGCACGAAGGCAGCACCAGCGCCGTCCCTGAAGGCGCTGCCAAATCCGCCAAATCTGAACCCAAAACCCCCCTTGTGGACCAGCTGGCGGTCGACCTTACCACGCTCGCCGAGCAGGAAAAGTTGGACCCGGTCATCGGGCGCCAGATGGAGATCGAACGGGTCATCCAGATCCTGACTCGCCGCACCAAGAACAATCCTGCCCTCATCGGCGAACCCGGTGTTGGCAAGACCGCCATCGTGGAAGGTCTCGCCCAGCGCATCGTGGATGGAGATGTCCCGGCGCCTCTCATGGATAAACGTGTCCTGCGCCTGGATGTCGGCTCCCTGGTGGCGGGCACCATGTATCGTGGGCAGTTCGAGGAACGCCTGAAACGGGTCATTGATGAACTCAAGCAGGCTGGTTCGATTTTATTCATAGATGAAGTCCATATGCTCGTCGGGGCAGGTGCCGCCGGCTCCTCGGTCGACGCCGCCAACATCCTCAAACCCGCCCTCTCGCGTGGTGAACTGCAGGTCATCGGTGCCACCACTCTGGATGAATATCGCAAGAACATCGAATCCGATGCAGCCCTGGAGCGGCGTTTCCAGCCCATCCTGGTGGAGGAACCCAGCGTGGCAGAGACGATAGAGATCCTGCGTGGCATCCGCAAAATGTACGAAGACCACCATCACCTGGTGATTTCCGATGAAGCGCTTGAAGCTGCAGCCAATCTGTCCTCACGCTATGTCACCGAGCGCTTCCTGCCCGATAAAGCCATCGACCTGATCGATGAATCCTCATCCCGTGTGCGCATGTACAAATCCGATGCCGCAATCACAGCCAAGGACCTGTACACCCAGCTCAAACAGATCCGTGCAAATCGCTCCCTGGCTCAGGAGGATGGTCAACCGGAAGAACTCAAGACATTGCAGGATCGCGAGACTGCCATCAATGAACAGATCAACCAGCTGCGCACCGGTTGGGATCGCGCCAGCAGTCCGGTGGTGAGTGCCAATGATATCGCCGAGCTGGTTGCCATGTGGACCGGTGTCCCGGTCATGCAGATCGCCCTGGAAGAATCACAACGCCTGCTGGAAATGGAAGCCGAGCTTCAAAAACAGATCATCGGGCAGGAGAATGCCATTCAAGCCATTTCGAAGGCTGTCCGCCGGGCACGGGCCGGGTTAAAAGACCCGCGCCGCCCGATCGGTTCCTTCATTTTTCTCGGTCCGACCGGCGTCGGCAAGACCGAATTGACCAAGGCGCTCGCCAAGTTCATGTTTGGCAGCGAGGAAGCCTTGATCCAGCTGGATATGTCCGAATTTATGGAACGGCATACCGGCAGCCGCCTGGTCGGGTCCCCGCCTGGTTATGTGGGTTACGAGGATGCCGGGCAGTTGACCGAAGCCTTGCGCCGCCGACCTTATTCCATCGTTGTATTCGATGAGGTGGAAAAAGCCCACCCCGAAGTGCACAATATGCTCCTGCAGATCATGGAAGAAGGTCACCTGTCTGATGCACGCGGCCGCAAGGTGGATTTCCGCAACGCCATCATCGTTATGACCTCGAATGTCGGCGCGGAAGACATCAAGCGCCAGACCGCCCTCGGCTTTAAACTAAAACGGGATGAAGTCACCGAGGAACGTGTTTCTTACGATGAAATGAGCAAGAAATTGACCGAATCCCTCAAAAAGATATTCCGTCCCGAATTCATCAACCGGGTGGATAGCGTCATTGTCTTCCGCTCGTTAAATAAGGACGATATCCGCAAGATCGTCAACCTGGAGTTGGAAAAGGTTGGCATCCGCCTGACCGAGCATGATGTTACTCTTACTGCCACTGAGGCTGCCCTGAATTTTATTGCTGATCAGGGCTTTGACCCGGATATGGGCGCCCGTCCCTTGAAGCGAGTTATCCAGCACCAGGTGGAAGATAAACTCTCGGATGCCATCCTTTCAGGGGAGTTCATGGAAGGGGATGCCATTCTGGTGGATATTGATGGTGAAAATGTGGTCCTCAAGAAACAGGAAAAGAAACCGGTTCCAGAGCTGTTGTCTGAAGAGGTTTGACCCGCTTTACATTGAATAAAAAAGGCGAAGATGATTGTTTATCATCTTCGCCTTTTTTGGTTATTTCCCACTTACTGGAATCTCATCAGGATCTTCCCGCTGCTCGTGTCCAGAATGTACAGATCCGAATCCAGGGACAGGTAAAGCAAACCTTCCCGCCATCCGATGATCTCTGGAACGGAGTAAAAATCTCCTGAAACGCCCTTTAATGGTATGGTTAATTCATTCGAGCGGTTGCCATCGGCAGTATTGACCTTCGCGATGACCAGCTGATTGGGTTCTGCCTTGAAACCCAATAACAGGAAATCATCATCGAGCGCATGCCAGCTCCAGCCCTGCTCACCACTGTCAATCAAGCCGATCATTTCGTTGGGTGGATCGATGGGAGACGATTTTTCGAGGACTATTTTCCACAGACGTGTACCCGTGCCTGCATTCAATCCCCACAGTTCAAAACGTTCCGATCCCCTTGTCCGCCTGGCTCTGACCAGCAGGTTTTCACCGAAAAGCTTCAGGGGTACCAGCTCGTAATCCGGGTCTTCCAGCAAGATTCGTACAGTACCTTCTCGTTTATCTACAGCATACAACCCGTGTTCATCTGCAAAGAACATGGTTGCTTGGGTCACGAGCGGGTTGAAACCTTGCATGGAAAGAGAAAAAGCTTCTTTTTGAAAGTATTGCCAGTCCAGCACACCGCTCTCCAGGTCATAGCGTTGGATGCACCCGTTGAATGAACCGTAGATCAGGAATAGTTTTCCGGTTTCTGCATCATATGTGATGCCCGAGTCTGGATTGATATCATCCTCCATCGACTCACCCTGCTGGCACACAGGTGAGATCACGTGGATCAAGCTGCCATCGGTCGTGTTGAGCACGAACAGGCTGAAGTTCGTGCTGCCCTCCGGGTAATCCACCACCACAACGTGGTTACCCATCAAGCGGATCGTCCGCTCATAGCCGTTCAACACCCGTTTCCAGACTCGCTTGCCCGTGGTTGTATCGTATGCATTTAAAGATCGGTCCAGGGTCAAGACCAGCAATCGTTCCCCTGTCACGTCCATGCTCTGTTCGCCATAATTGAGCTTGTCCGGCATCTGCGCCTGCCACTCCGGGCTCCCATCCGCTTGCTTTATTGCATATAACTGGTCCTCGCTGGCATAAAAGACCAGCTCTTCATTTGTCTGCAGGGCATCAACATACGTATCTTTGGGCAATGGATCACTCTGCCAGGCAAGCCTGGATTTTTTTGAATCAACCCGCCCAACCAGCCGTAGTTCACTGTTGACATTGTAAAATTGAGAGAGTATGTCCACTTTTCCACCCTCGTTGTCTTCCAGCAGAATCGCTGGACTCATCGCAACCAGGATCGGCACCAACGGTGAACCTGGTTGCTTGAACAGGATTGTCAATAAGACCCCCACGACCAGCAGGATGAAGGTGGGGATGATCCAGCCCGGGACTTGGGTTCTTTTCAATGTTTGGGTGGTATTGTCGAATGGATCTGGTTGGATTTTTGTGTAAGGGGAAACATTCTTTGGGAATCCGGTCTCTGGATCCTCCAGGTTACCGCTCTGTATCTGTTCGATCGCATATTTTGCGCGTGCCAGGCTCACATCGTAGATCAGACGATAAGATCGGATGGCTTTCACCTGATCGCCGCTCTGTATTGCCTCTAAAATTTCACCCGGTATCTTGCGTGCTTTTTCTGGAACGACCTCCGGAACACCCCCTGCTTTGAGCGCATCGATCACGATCATATTCCGGCAGAATGTACAGCGGATGAACGGATTCTTCCCGTCACTCTCCAGGGGCGCACCGCAGGTGGGGCAGTTCAGACTTTTCGAGAGATCATTAGGCATACTGTCTCCGTCATGGTTTGAAAGACCATGCCAGAAATATTATCCCTTTAATATGGGGCTTGTGCAAGCCCATGGGATGACAAGGTTATAATCAGATCATGTCAGAAACTTCCGCTCAGATTCCTGTTGTAAGAGAACCTACCTTCATGGTTGGGAATGTTCCGGTCTACGGCGATGCGATCCTGGCTCCCATGGATGGATATTCCGACTGGCCCTTTCGCTCCCTATGCCGGGAATTGGGTTCTGCCATGAGCTATACCGAGTTTGTCAAGGTGGAGAAGATCTTGCGCCGCTCCAAACGACCGATCGCCAAGCTCAAATTCACCCCGGCTGAACGCCCGGTAGTCTTCCAGATCTATGGCGAGGACCCTGATCTGATCGTCAGAGCCGCCCTCAAAGCCCGGGCTCTTGAGCCGGATATCATCGATATCAATATGGGTTGCCCGGCGCGCACGGTCACCCAGCGCGGTGCAGGGGTCGGTTTGATGCGCACTCCGCTCAAGGTGGCGCGTATTTTCAAGAATTTAAGCCGCCAGTTGGACATTCCCGTTTCTGCAAAGATCCGCCTGGGCTGGGATGAATGCCGTAATCATGTCCTGATCGCCCGCATTGTGGAGGAGAACGGCGGGGCATTGATCGCTGTGCATGCCCGCACCCGTCAGCAGGGTCTCACCGGTCAGGTCAGCCTTGAAGCGATCGCTGAGGTCAGGTCTGCCGTGAATATACCTGTTATTGGAAATGGAGATCTCAAACTGGTGTCAGATATTGAACGGATGAAACAAGTCACTGGTTGCCATGCGGTCATGATCGGGCGTGGTGCTGTTGCCAATCCGTGGATCTTCTCCGGGCTTGACCGCGATCAGGTCTCCGCCTCCCAGGTGCGTCAGGCTGTTCATACCCACCTGCAGCGAAACATGGAATTTTACGGACCCGAGGTCGGACAGCGCTTATTTCGCAAACATGCGGTGCAGTATATCCTCCATACCGTGCTGGATCGTCAGATGCGCAAGGAAATATTAAGCCAGAAACCCCCGGAAAAATTCCTGGATGTGCTCGATCAGATCAACGGTTTTTCTGGTTAGCACAGGAGGTTGTCGAAGGAATGAAAAATAGACAAGCAGTTGGTTTTGTTTGGTTCATTACCCTGGTCGCATTGGTTTTGCGTCTCTATCCGGCGTGGAATTCCCGCATGCCTCTAAATGATGGCGGTCTGTTCTATACCATGATAAATGATCTCCTGCACAATCATCTTTCAATGCCCTTGTTCACGACTTATAATGGGGGATCAATTCCATTCGCATATCCACCGTTTGCATTTTATTTGGCTACAATTATTGTTAAAAGTCTTGGCGTTCAAACAATCGATGTGGTTCGGTTGCTTCCCCCAATTTTGAGTGTCCTAAGTATTCCTGCAATTTTTGCCCTTGGGCGGAGGTTGTTAAAATCAGATATCATGGCTGCTTTTGCAGCAATGTTCTTTGCCTTTACACCCCTGGCATTCGATTGGCAGATCATGGGTGGCGGGCTGACGCGCAGCCTGGGTCAGCTATTTTTCATCCTGACAATCAACGCTTTGTATGATTTTTATGTTGAACCCAGCCCAAAAAACATGGTGATGGTCTCTATGTGGGCAATCCTGACCGTTTATTCGCATCCGGAATCTGCGGAGCAAGCCTTACTGGTTTCATGCTGGGTGTGGATCTATTATTCCCGATCAAAAAAAATGTTGATAAAGTCAATTGGATGTGCAATTATTGTGGCGATCCTTACGTTGCCCTGGTGGGGGACATTGCTCTCACGGTTTGGTTTTGCTCCAATAATTGCTGTATTCTCTTCTGCGGGGCAACAAAGTGTCCCTTTCATAGGAAGGGTTCTAATATTATTTACTCTGAATTTTGCTGATGAACCTTATCTTACCCTCATCACTGTGCTCGGTCTGATTGGATTGTTCATCGCCTTCTCAAAGAAACAACCATTTCTTCCAATTTGGATGCTTCTTGCTTTGTTAATTGATTCAAGAAGTGGATCGCGCTTTGCAACAATACCATTAGCCATGCTGGCAGCAATAGCACTCAAGGATGCAATCATCCCTGCAATCCTGCACATACAAAAAGATCAAAACGATTTATTGGATCTGGAACAAACGTTGCTCGGGAATAATTGGCTAAAAATATTCACGGGCTACGCAATCGTAACGCTGGTGATCAGTGCGTATTTTACATCTCTCAATGTGAGGCAAAACCTTACAGTCCTTCCTGCAGAAAAAATGCCTTGGTTTGGCTTTCAAAAAATACAGAAACGGATGCTGTAATTGTTGCAATAACAGGTGGCAGAAATCCTTTGTTGGATGCATTCACAGAATGGTTGCCTGCGATTTCAGAGAGGCATGTTTCGACGTCTGCATTTGGACAGGAATGGTTGGATGGAAAAGTATTTGGGGATTCCTTAGAAGCGTATCGTGACTTGCAGGCTTGTGCGAATGATAACGAGACTTGTTTAAATTCCTGGATGAAACAACATGGTGCTTTTACATATATCATTTTCGTTTTGAGAGACAGGGATTATCCATTGCGAGCCTTTTTATTTCAAAGTGGATACTACCAACAAGTATATGAAAAAAATGGAGTTAGCATTTTCCAATATAAAGTATTAATGGATTCCTGACAGCGAAACGAGAAGGAAAATCTTAAGCCAGCGACCTCCCGAAAAATTCTTGGAAATGCTCGATCAGATCAACGCGTTTTCTCAATAGCCTTGGCAAGCTCCAGGAGTTGATCCATCCAAGATTGCAGATGCTCTGCACTGAACTGCCCCGATGGTCTTACATGCAGCCAGATCCTTCCTGGCTGCAGGTAAACTTCCCGCAATCCCGATCCATCCGCATCATCCACTAAACCTTTGATCATTTCAGCAAGGACTGGATCTTCCAGGAAGTTGCCTGCCCAGGTTGGATCCTGTGCATATACCTGGATATTTCCTGGCTTGAAAGCTGAGATCTCCACCTTCTGGCAATCATCGCAGTCCAGCATGGGTTTACTTGTTGAGATCGCCATGCGTTGATCGGTCTTTGCTTCGATATGTATGTCCAGTAAAGGGTTTTGCATGGCGCGACCTGGCAAGAATTGTGCGTTCGCCTGCCGTCCTTCAATGCTCCCTTCGTATTGCCTGCCGAAGATCAAATAATTACTGCCCGTAAGACCCATCCCAGTAAATTCAGTTTCCAGGGCATCCCCCGCGGCGAGGAAGGCATGGATCAAATACATGATCAACACAATTGCCCAGCTCAAACCCAATATCCCGGTCAGAATGGCTGCTGGCAGATTTCGATCATGGCTGCCCGCTTCAGGCAGGGCAGCCGGCAGGGGAATATAGATCATCAACACAGCCATCCCCGCCATCAAAATGGGAGGCAATAACAGGATCACGATCAGTGGTATTTTATGGATGCGTCTCATTTTTCTCTGATGATTGTATATTTGAAGATTACTATAGCACACCTCTCGAGAATGCAGATACACCGGGTTTAAATATCAATTCAGCACCGCAGGTATAATACGCATATGGCTAAAACTCAGAGTCGTTTTGTCTGTCAGCAATGTGGCAGAGTATCCGCCGCTTATATGGGTCGCTGCCCGCAGTGTGGTGAGTACAACACCATGCTCGAAGAAGTTATCACAGCCGCCTCATCCAACCCTGAGGGAGCCCGGCATGGGTTGTCCGGGCATTCCTCTCCCCGTCGCCTGAAGGAAATCGGTGGGGATGCTGAAGATCGCATCCATGTCCCCTTGGCTGAATTTGCCCGCGTCCTGGGTGGCGGCATCGTTCCCGGTTCGATCGTCCTGGTGGGTGGCGACCCGGGCATTGGCAAGTCCACTCTGATGTTACAGCTGGCATTGGCAATGGCAGCCAGCCAGCGAGTCTTGTATGTGTCAGGTGAAGAGTCTGAGAAGCAGATCAAAATGCGCGCCATGCGTTTGCTCGCTTCGGATGCAGCCTCCCATCTGCCGGATGATCTATTCCTGGTCATGGAAACCAACCTGGAAACCATTCGTGAGCATGCCCAGGAACTCCAACCGAAGTTGTTGGTTGTCGATTCGATCCAGACCGTTTACCTGCCAGTGCTCGAGTCAGCCGCAGGTTCGGTCTCCCAGGTGCGTGAAAGTGCCTCCAGTTTGCGGGAATTTGCCAAATCTTCTGGTGTTTCAGTCTTTATCATCGGGCATGTTACCAAGGAAGGAATTATTGCCGGTCCGCGCATGCTGGAACACATCGTGGATACCGTTCTTTACCTGGAGGGGGATCGATTTCAAGCCTACCGTCTGCTCCGCTCGGTCAAAAACCGCTTTGGAGCAACGGCTGAAGTGGGTGTTTTCGAAATGCGTGAGGGTGGTCTGGTGGAAGTTGCCAATCCATCCGAGGCTTTCCTTTCTGAACGGTTGGTTAATGCCGCTGGTTCTGCCATTGCGGTGACCATGGAAGGTACTCGCCCGCTTCTGGTTGAGATTCAGGGATTGACCAGCCCGACACAGTTTGGCAATGCCCGCCGCACTCCCAATGGTGTGGATATCAACCGCCTGCTCATGATCGCGGCTGTCCTGACCCGCCGAATGAACTTGCGCCTCTCCGAGCAGGATATCTTTGTCAACGTCGTCAGTGGCTTAAAGGTGGATGAACCTGCCGCCGATCTCGCCATCGCTGCTGCCGTGGCATCATCCATGAAGGATGTGCCGGTAAAAGCAGATACTGTCCTGATCGGTGAAGTGGGTCTGGCGGGTGAATTGCGCATGCCCGGGCAGATGCCTGTACGCTTGCGCGAAGCTGCCAAACTAGGTTTCAAGACTGCCATAGTGCCAAAAAGGGTCCGCAAGGCTGAGCCCTGGCCAAAAGGGATCGAACTGGTGGAAGCCCGTTCCCTGTACCAGGCTTTGGAATCCGCCCTGATCTTGGACAAACCTTTGCCATCCGCTCGGAAAGTGGCTTGAAATTCGGGTCAATTCCAGTCCAACAGGGGGATTCAATTACAGATCTTTAATTTTGAAAGGGGTGCATTCTATTTATCGTCTTTTGAATTTCTATAATCTTCTTCTAATCCAATTCTATTAAAATTCTATATAAATCTACATTGACGCGTTCTTTGGATGTGATAAATTCAACACACTTCAATCAGGATGCATTATTTTCATTTCTTATGACAAATGGGTGCCAAGGTAAATGAAATTACATGAAGATTGGCTGACTCTCAGCCAGGTGGCGATCCTGCTCGGTGTTCACCCCAGCACCGTGCGGCTCTGGTCAAACAAGGGACAGATCCCGGTTCAACGCACGCAGGGCAATCACCGCCGGTATCTGCGCTCAGAGGTCGAGCTGTGGGCAAAAACAGCCCGCCAGACAGAAAACCTGGAACCTTCCAACGTGATACAGCACGCCCTGGGTCATATGCACTTAAAGATCCAGGAAAACCGTCTCGAATCTGAGCCCTGGTACCACATGCTTAATGAAGAGGCACGCAGTCAATATCGCATAAGCGGCAGGGTTTTGGTTCGGGGTCTGGCAAATTATCTTACCTGCCCCGGGGAGAAAGATGGTCTGGCAGAAGCGCATTCGATCGGTTATGAATATGCTTCACGCGGGCGCAGTAGCAATCTCGGCAGCATCGATGCCACCCGGGCTTTCCTCTTTTTCCGCAATGCCATGCTTGAGTCCATTGTGGATGTCTATCGGGATGCCCGCATCCCTTCCGTTTCAGCCTGGGCGGATATGCTTCATAAAGTGCATGCCTTTACCGATCAGATCCTGCTCTCCTTGCTGGAGACTTATGATTCTTATGAACACATGGTTTGATCAACAGGTTGAAATAGTCCGATATTGAAAAAAAGAGGTTTATAAGAACATATGCGCAAGTACCCTGGATTATATGAAAAATTTGTCCCCATTGCCCTTACTTTGATCGTCCTTTGCATCATTATTCTCACTGTCATAACCTTTGGGGTCGCCCTGGGTGCCTGGGCGAACCCGCTCTGATCTCCATCCCTTCCTCTCTTGAATAAGCCGATCTTATTAATAAATATCATTTGGAGGTTTACATGTTCAACTCAATACTGCCTTTAATGTCCGGTGTCATCAGTTTTGTCTTTGCTTTTTTTGTGCTCAAGCGTTACGCGGAAAGAAAAGGCGCTTACCTGTTGGTGTGGGGAATCGGTACCATCTTTTATGGCATCGGTGGTCTGTGCGAGGCATTTTACGGAACCTTTGGCTGGAATCCCCTCGTCTTCCGTCTGTGGTATCTATTCGGAGCCATCCTGGTAGCTGCCTGGCTTGGTCAGGGAACCGTTTATCTGCTGGCCAAGCGCAAATGGGCAAATGTTCTGCTGGTCATTCTCATCCTGGGTTCCCTGTTTGGGGCTTACAAAGTCTTCACCGCCCAGCTGGATCCAACCTTGATGGCTGGTGCCACCCACACCGGCAGTGAATTGAGCGGTCGTGCCATCACCAGTTCCGGTGTGCGCATTTTGACCCCTTTCTTTAACATGTATGGCACCCTCACCCTGGTGGGCGGCGCCGCTTATTCCGCATTCATTTTCTGGCGCAAGCGCGTCCTCCTTCACCGCACCATTGGAAATATCCTCATCGCTGTTGGCGCAATGCTGCCGGCTTTCGGTGGATTCTTCAGCCGCCTGCAATTCCCAGGTGCCCTGTATATTGGTGAATTCCTGGGCATCCTGATCTTGTTTATCGGTTTCCTGCGCTCAACCACACCCATGAAATCCGAAACGGTCGAACCGGTTCCGGCTGCTGTTCAATAGTGTTACAATTTAATAGTCAATCCAGAACCGCAGGTGGTCATACCTGCGGTTCGTTTTGTATTTTTCGTGGTAGATAAACTTTTTTAGGCACATACCATTAACGTGTATAATCCTTTTTGCATTGCTTTGGAGATAAAATGAGCTTATTGGACATCCCCATCATTTCTCGCATCCGCCGCAATCACGGTCTTGAACATGCCAGCGTGACCTTGCTATCCAGTCAAAAACCCTCCCTTGCCTTAAGCGGTATTTCCTTTCCATCCGGTTTTTATATCCTGGGAGATATCGACACAGAAACTTTGAGAGCTGCAGTTTTCATGGCATTGAACCGCATGCAAAATGGGGAAAGAGGACTGGCAGTACACCCAAACTGTGGCACCAATTTTGTCACCTCCGGAATCCTGGCTGGATTCCTCGCCTGGTTGGCGATGCTCGGAGTCAAAGGTCGGCGCGATAAAGTCAATCGCCTGCCCCTGGTCATCTCCCTGGTAACCCTCGCTTTCATTTATTCCCGTCCGCTCGGACCGCTCATCCAGGAACGCATCACCACCAGTGGAGAGCCGGCTGGCTTGCATATCGTGGATATTTATCCCATCAAACTTGGCAACTTTACCCTTCACCGGGTGGTCACTGCGGATTGACCCTGGAAATGCCCGTCACAGCCACTTCTGAAATCTTCTTCTTGTATGGCACGGATGAGTATGCCATGGTTCAGCAGATAAATAAACGCATCAGGGAGATGGGACCTGCCACCACGGCGGATCTAAATATCACCCGCCTGGATGGGAAAACCCTGGACATGGATGCTCTTCAGACTGCCGCGAATGCCGTCCCGTTCCTGTCCGACAAACGTCTGGTCATCCTGGAAAACCCTTCCGTTGGATTTAAGGGACCTGATGGGCTCACAAAATTATCCGGGATCCTTCGAAACCTGCCTCCAACCACTACTGTGTTGTTGATCGAGTTCCTCGAGCCTCAGTACAACCGCAACTATGCTTTCTTAAACTGGTTAAAGCAATTGATCAGTTCAAAGGGTGGAATAAATAATATTCAAACCCATGAGTTTAAATTGCCCGATGAGAACCAGCTTCCGGGCTGGATCATCAATGAAACATCCCGTCAGGCGCAGGCTCACCAAAAATCCGTTCGGATCGAACCAACCGCCGCTGAACACCTGGCTGAAATGGTCGGTGAGGACACCCGCCTCGCCTCCCAGGAGATCGCCAAGCTGCTTGAATATGTTGATTACTCCCGCCCTATCACCATTCAGGAAGTGGATCAGGTTTCTATCGCTACCGCCCATCAGGATGTTTTTGTCCTGGTGGATGCCCTGGGGAAAAAGCAGGGACAAAAAGCCCAGCTGGTTCTTCATCAACTCCTTGAGGTAGATGAGGCGTTTTCGATCTGGGGAATGGTCGTCCGCCAATTTCGCCTTCTTCTCCAGGCACGTGAAATCATGGATGCGGGTGGTCGGAAGGATGACATCGCCCGGGAAATTCCGGTGCATTCCTTCGTGGCTGGCAAACTTGCAGAACAAGCCCGGCAGTTCGATCTGGCAGGTTTGGAGCTCATTTATCACCGCCTGGTGGAGTTGGATGAAAGCATGAAATCCGGTCAGCTGACCATTGACCTCGCCCTGGATCTGCTGGTGGTCGAATTGTGTGCCTGAAAAATTACATCTTTTAACTAATTCCCAACCCGAAACCCGATTTGATCACTTTAAAGGATACCTCAACTCATGACTTTCCCTTCCACACCCACTGAATTTTATATCTCGGTCGATGTGGAAACCTCTGGACCGAACCCGGGTCTGTATTCCATGTTGTCCATTGGCGCTTGTACCCTGGATGAATCCCGCCAGGTTTTTTACGTGGAAATGAAGCCCGATAAACCGGGTTTTGAACCCGAAGCGGTCCGGATCAGCCAATTATCCCTGGAGAGACTGGCTGCTGAGGGGATGGAACCCGCTCTAGCCATGCAACGTTTCGCAGACTGGATTACCCAGTGCACCCCCGCCGGGTCATCTCCCCTATTTTTAGGTTTTAATGCCCCCTTCGATTGGATGTTTGTCTGCGATTACTTTCAACGCTATTTGGGGCAAAACCCTTTCGGGCACACTGCCATCGATATCAAATCGTTCTACATGGGTCTGAATGGTATTTCATGGTCTGAGACCTCCATGAGCTCAATCGCCCCGCGCTTTCTTGATCAGTGCCGCCTTACCCACAATGCTTTACAGGATGCCATCGATCAGGCTGCCATCTTTAAGCAAATGCTGGCAGAATCGAAACACACAGCTTCAAAATAGATCTTTCATATCTGGAGGTGAATTAATGGAAAAACACAAGAAACCCTCGCAGGATCTGCAACAGATCCTGGATTCTGCCAAACGATTGGGAGTGGAAATGGATGAAGAGAAAGCCCTTCAATGGCTGACTGCCATCGCTGCTGCCCGTGACGGGCAGGAGATTGTCAAGGATTCCCGCACCGGGGTTTTCGGACACAAGTTCAGCATGCTGGATTTCAGCTCGCAGGAGCTTGAACATTTCCGCGCCATCGGTCGCCTGGTGGAATTCGCTGACCAGCCCGGTCGGGTTGAGACCGCCCTGGCACTCTCCGGTTCTGCCGCCCAATCCAAGATCCAGACCTACCCGGGCGATTGTGATTATTTTGAGCGCATCAACATCCTGGCTCCCACCCGTGCGGATGCCTGTAATATCCTGGCTGAGATCATGCGCGCCAAGATTCTCGAGTCCCGCAAAGGTCCCACTTTCCAGTTGATCGAGGTCAAATTCGGCTCTTATCCAGTCGATACGGTCAAGAATGGCGAATTGAAAAACAAAGGCACCCCAATTTCCTGGACAGCGGATGAAGTGGATGCCGGGCAGTTCTCAGGATTTTCTCCGGATGGAAAACCACTCGTCACGCTTTGGATGGATGTCTCCGGTGAGCCAGGCTGGTGTAAATTGGATTGGGTCGTTGCCGACCCCGTGCGTGGCACCCTCGCCAATGCCAGCAACATGCTGGATGTGACCTGGGAAGCACCGGATGGCAGCATCACACCGCTGGATGGCTACCTGGATCCATATTTCCAGGAGATCTACCTGGAAGCCAGTTCAGTCCCCATATTTTCCAAGCTGGCACAACACGTCTCCGCCAATGCCCTGGATGAATATGTCAGCCAGTTGGAAGGCGAGGTCAACAAGTACCTGACCAAGCATCTAAATTATGGCAAGGCTGCCAAGCGCATGTACAACATCTTCCGCCTGACCGGGCGTTACAACGAGGCCGCTTTTATCCGTGAGCTGTTCGATGAGCCCGCCTCCATGCTTTACCAGGTCTGGTCGCTCATCCGCACCATCGAGGATTGCTGTAACCCGTTGTCACCCATCACCAGTGAGCAGATGCTGGCTCAGACCGACCAGCTGATCATGTCGGTGATCAGCGCCTTGGAAGGCGACCAGGAAACCGAGATCGTGCGTCAGCTTCTGCGCATGCGTGATGCCCTCAGCCGTCAGAAGACGAACCAGGAATTAAATGCGGATGCGGAGGCAGCCCGTGCAGAAGTGATCAACGTGGTCAACAATTTCTTCTACGAAAAACTCACTTCCGTGCCGGAGATCAAAATATACATGGATGGCTTCAAGGAATCCTGACCAGCCTTCTATCATCTCCGAACTAATCACCTAAGTTTGGGGTAATATATTTTCTTCAGATTCAACCGCCAACTCATGGTCCGGCAGGTCTAGTTCTACCCGGCGGATGGCTGGAATGAGCATGGCTGTGACAGACACGATAATGGACAGGATACCGATCAGGGAGATCATCACACCCACTCCTCGGCTGGCTCCCACCCCAAAAATGGGACCCAGCACCGATGCCAGCCCTCCTCCTGCCTGCATGCCAGGCTTAAAGATGTAATCTGCCAGTGGAGCTGCCAGCAGGGGGGAAACCAGCCCGGCAGACCAGGCGATCGTTCGCCGCACTGCAAATACCCGCCCCTGGATATCAGGAGCCACCTTGGCTTGCCAGATGGCTTGTGAGCAGGCATTCGTGAAGGGTCCAAAGAACATCAAGGCAATTCCACACACCGCGATCAAAGGCAGCGAAACCCGCAGTCCGACCAAACTTATGAAAACACCGCTTAGAATGCTGGCAACCAGCAGAGTGTAGATCTTTCGCTTCCCGCCGCCCCATGCGCTCATCACCAGCGTCCCAACCAGCATGCCCACCCCCATCAGTGTGCTTAAATAACCCAGCGTGGCAGCATCCCAATTGTCCAGGATCAACGGTACGATCAACGGACTCATCACTCCTGATAACAGGTTGGTTATCAGGAAGAAGATCAACAATGCCAGCAACCCTTTTCGTTTGGAGATGTAATCCCAGCCAAAGCGCATCTCTTTCCAGATTGAACCTTTGGATGCTTGACCATCCTCGCTGGTCGGCGGCTTGGGGATGCGTACGAAAAACAGCAGGAGCAGCACCGAGAACAGGTAAGTGGCAAAATCGATCAACGCCATGTTTCCGATGCGGATCGCCACATACAATGCCCCTGCCAGGGCTGGACCGGCGATCTGTGGCAGGGCTTCACCCAGTTGCACAAAGCCATTCGCCCGTCCGTAATGCTTTCTTGGTACAAGCAACGTGACCGAAGCGGTGAATGCCGGCCACATCAGAGTATGAAATGTGCTCATCCATAAAACGATCGGGATCGTCATCCAGGGACGCAGGTTGCCGGTAACATAAAGAATGCCAGCCGCCAGCACTGCCAGTCCGGCTCCCAGGTCGCTGATGATCATGGCTGTGCGCCGGTTCCAGCGGTCCGCCAGCACTCCAGCCATCGGGGATAAAAGGATGTACGGGGTTTGTTGGGCGACCTGCACCAGTGCCAGCAGGGACACCGATTTGGTCTGTTCGTACACCCAGACACCCAGGGCGAAACCGGTCAGTTGTGAACCGATCAGTGATATTAATTGTCCTGCCCAGATCGTGAAGAATGTGCGTGTACCGTGGTTGGGTTGCGTCTGTTCCAAGGCTTGCTCCTTCAATAAGGTTGTTCCTGATAATGCCACATCTGTTAGTTATATTGAAGATAACATCACATACGGATATACGCCATTTTGAGACAAAAGACGCGCCTTATCTGGCGCGTCTTCTTTTCTGGCGGGGAGTGATCGCGAAGCACCCCCTTGGGGGGTCCGCGTAGCACCCCCGTAGCGCAGCGCAGGGGGCGGGATTGGATATCGTCACCGTTGTAAATCTAATCTTCCAGGGGAACCCTGCAGTCGAACAAAAAACGCCTCTTTGCAGATGCGTCTTTCGCAGTTCGTGGCGGGGAGGGCGGGATTCGAACCCGCGGCTGAGTTTTACGCCCAGCACTCACTTAGCAGGCGAGCCCAATCGGCCACTCTGGCACCTCCCCATCTTTAACCTTAACCCCCAACCAACTCTGGCGGAGGGAGAGGGATTCGAACCCCCGGTGGCCTTGCGACCACGACTGATTTCAAGTCAGTTACCTTAAACCACTCGGTCATCCCTCCAGGCGCAAAGATTTTACCATAATTTACAGGCACCTGAACCCTGCAATCTTGGCAGACAGACATAGTAAAATAGGGCAGCAGGTGCACGATCCCAACAATCCAAATTCGCTTTCGAGAGGAAAACCATGGAAACAAACCAGGTCTTGCAGACAATGTTAAATCATCGCTCGGTACGCCGTTACACCGCTGAAAAACCCACCGATGAGGTCATATCTGCCATCGTCCGTGCCGCCCAACAGGCACCTTTCGCCTCCCAGCTCTACAGTTTGTTGCTCTCGCGCAAAGAAAAATTGCCTTACAGAGCTCCCCTCTTGTTCACCATCTGCGTGGATTTTTACAAGTTGGAATTGTTCATGGAAAAACGTGGCTGGACCCGCGTCTCCAATGACCTGGGTTTGTTGTTCTTCGGTATCCAGGATGCATCTTTGATGGCACAAAATCTGATAACTGCCGGGGAGAGCCTCGGGCTGGGCAGTTGCCTGCTGGGATCGACTCCTTATCACGCCGGGCGCATCAAAAAGGATTATAAACTCCCGGACGGAGTTTTTCCTCTCGTACAGTTGACCATGGGATACACGAACGAGGTTTACCCTCCCCGGCCGCGGTACCCGCTGGCTTTTACCCTGTTCGAGGATGAGTACAAGATCACCGATGAGATGCTGACCGAAGCCATGCAGGTGATGGACGAGGGCTACCTGGCTCAGGGTTATTATCGCAAACAAAAAGCCAAGATCCGGTTGGAAACTGACCGCCCGGAGACCTTCACTTACGATGATTACTCCTGGACCGAGCATATCTCGCGCAAATGGGGACAATGGTTGAAAGATCCGCAGGAATTATTGGTCCAATTAAAGAAATGTGGTCTGGAATGGTAATGATCGTTCCAGGAAAATGCTAACGAAAGATTAAGATGCCCGTAAAGGTGCCTATGCTATAATCGCATTCCGAAAGGGATTCCATGCTTAGAAAATTCGTTAACATTTTCGGGGGTGACCCCAATAAGAAAGAGATCGAGAAGCTTGGTGAAGTGGTCGAGTTCGTTAATGCTCTCGAAAAAGAGATCGAAGCCCTCAGCGATGAGGAACTCCGTCAAAAGACCATCGAATTCAAGGAACGCATTATTGCTGCTCAGGACGGCATTGAGGATGAGCAGGAAATTCTCTCAGCCCGCCAGGTTGCCCTGGACGAGCTCCTGCCCGAAGCCTTTGCGGTCGTTCGCGAAGCCAGCATACGCACCATCGGTCAGCGCCACTATGATGTTCAGTTGATCGGTGGGACGGTTCTGCATCGCGGCGAGATCGCCGAGATGCGCACCGGTGAAGGCAAAACGCTGGTTGCCACCCTGCCGATCTATCTCAATGCCCTCACGAGTAAAGGTGTTCACCTCATCACGGTCAACGATTACCTGGCACGCCGTGATGCCCGCTGGATGGGTGTGATCTATCATTTTCTCGGGTTGAGCGTGGGCATCCTGCAAATGGCTGCTGCCACCGAGAACGGAAAGAAAGCCTTTCTCTTCGATCCCGGGCGCGAATCCCCCCGTGAAGACCAGCACCTATTGCGCATGGTAGATCGCAAGCTGGCATATGATGCCGATGTGACCTATGGCACCAACAGCGAATTTGGCTTCGATTACCTGCGCGATAACATGACCATGAGCAAGGCTGATCGTGTTCAGCGCGGTCACCACTATGCCATCGTGGACGAGGTTGATAACGTCCTGATCGATGAAGCCCGCACCCCGCTCATCATCTCCGGTCCTGCTTCCGGGGACGTCGAATGGTACGGTCGCATGGCGATCCTGGTCCGCCAGTTAAAACCGGAGGACTACGAGGTCAGTGAAAAAGACCGAAGTATTGCCCTATCCGAAGTGGGTACCGTGCATGTTGAGCAGTTGCTCGGTCAACCCTTGCGTGATCCTGAACGTCCGGAGGATGTGACTCCCGAGCAGGCTCGCCTTATTGGCTACCTGGAACAAGGTTTGCGCGCCCAGTTCCTTTTCCACCGCAACAAGGATTACCTGGTGCAGGGCGGCAAGGTCATCATCGTGGATGAATTCACCGGGCGGCTCATGCCCGGACGACGCTGGTCGGATGGTTTGCACCAGGCAGTGGAAGCCAAGGAAGGCGTCAAGGTCGAACCAGAAAATATCACTTATGCCACCATCACCCTGCAGAACTACTTCCGCATGTATGAAAAACTGGCAGGAATGACCGGTACTGCCCTGACCGAAGCCGAGGAATTCTCCAAGATCTATGAACTCGAAGTTCTGCCCATCCCCACCAACCTGGAACACCAGGTCGCACTTCATAATGCAGATCTTGTCGAAGTGCAGGCTCAGGATGAGGAAGGTTACAAATACACGTACTATTCCCGCCAGGATGATCCCGACTCCGCTCCGGTTTTTTGGAAGCGAAAGGATTATCCCGATGTGATCTACCGCACCGTTGAAGCCAAGATCCGCTCCCTGGTTCGAGAGATCATCACCTACCATATTAAGGGACGACCTCTCCTGGTTGGTACCACTTCGGTTGAAGCCTCTGACCGACTTTCCAATCGCTTGCGCGCTGAGCCGGTACGTCGGTTGTTGCAAGTCTTGCTCATCCGCAAGGTCTGGTTGAAAGCCAATGATCGCGAGGAGGACGGGCGTCTGTTGGCTGAATTGGAAGCCTTCAACCAACCGCTCGAAAAGCTCCAGCCAAACGACCTGCGCCAGATGACACGAGATTTGAGTATGGGTCTCAATCCAGAAGAACCCGCCAATATCAGCCTTCTGCTTGACATCCTGGATCTTTCCTCCGAGGATGAACTCCGCCTGCGGGCTGTCATCCAGGGTGGCGTCGCCCACCAGGTCTTGAACGCCCGCAAACATACCGAAGAAAGCCAGGTGATCGCCGGGGCAGGTGCCTTTGGTGCTGTCACCATCGCCACCAACATGGCTGGTCGTGGCGTTGATATCAAATTGGGCGGTGAGATCGCCGAAGAGATCCTCTCCACCGTCAACCGTGTTTTGCGCAGGGCAGGTTTTTCCGTGCCATATGAAATGTCCCTCGAAGAACGCCGCCAGGCACTCCTCAAAATGGATGCATCTTCGTTTGGTCTCTATGAGGCGGAAGTCCAGTTCTTCCTGAAGTACTTCGAGGATATGGAAAAGGTCCGGTCTCTGGGTGGACTGCATGTCCTTGGTTCCGAAAGACATGAATCACGCCGTATCGACAACCAGTTGCGCGGTCGTGCCGCCCGTCAGGGTGACCCTGGCTCTTCCCGTTTTTATCTTTCGCTTGAGGATGACCTGATGCGCATGTTCGGTGGGGAACAGGTCAAGAATATGATGGAAAGGCTGCGCATAGACGATGCTTACCCGCTCGAACACCGCATGGTGACCGGGATCATCGAACAATCCCAGCACCGTGTGGAAGGTGCAAACTTTGACGTCCGCAAGCACTTGCTCGAATATGATGATGTCCTCAACGCCCAGCGCATGCGCATTTATTCCCAGCGTGATCGTGTCTTTGACAAGGATGATCTGACCGAGGATGTGGATGAATTGCTGATCGGTGAGATCCAACAGCGCGTCCCTGTCGCCCTGGCAGATGAAGAAGGTCCCTGGCGTTTGTTAGCCTGGCAGGAACAGATCCAGCCTCTCCTGCCTTTGCCGGATAGCGATATTTTTCCAACTTACACTTATCGGCTTCTTCTGGATGAACTGGATCATTCCGGACAGGACTTGCGCACATCGGTCTTGGATCTGGTCACCCGGGCAATTGATCTGGAGCATGCCCACATATTGCATGCAACTGAATTGCTTGCTGAACGCACTGGCGAAAGCCTTGAAAAACAGCTGGATGAACGCTCGGATGCCCTGGACACTTTTTTTGATGCCCGGGAAGAAACCGATGAAGAAACCCTTCGAAAACCACAGGAAATTTTGGATGAGATCTCCGAGTTGGCACACATGCCAGTCCGTCTCTCGTCCGAACAACTGCGCACGTTCTCCGAAGACCCACGTCAACTGCAGGATCAGATCCATGAACAGGTTCAAAACTTCCTGGCGAATGTCACCATCACCCGCCTGGTGGGTGCCATCGAAAACAGACTTGGAGAACCGTTCGAACTGGACACGTCTGCCTTGCCTGGTCAACCTTGGGATGACATCAGCTACCTGGTTGTGAAAGCTCTCCAAACGGCTCTCGATAAACGCAAAGAGAACCTGCTCGGCAGTTCTGGTCAGTTGGTTCGTGAGCTGGATGCCATCCTTCAGCAACAAGGAACAATGTCTGACCGGGATAAGATCCGTTTGTTCAACACACTGGCTCAGGGACGCCGTACGACTTTTGACGCTCGCACTCATCGACAGGTTCAGCAGGTGTTTTCCCGCTTTAGTTTCATTTATCTGGCAGGTCAACTGCTCGAAGACCGACCATCGACTGAAATAACCGAAAAGGTCCTCGATCATCTCGAGGCTGCCCGGGATGCTGTCCGCAACGCCTGGGGGGAGAGCGAGTGGTCACGTCTCACCAAGAATGTGAATATTCCCAGGCTTGGTGACCTGCCACAAATTACCTCTGCCTTGCAGAAGCCGGATGGGGACAGCCTTTTACCCCTATCGAGTTTGGGTCTGCCGTTGGATCAGATCTCTGGCGAAGAACGCCAGGTCGTAGTGATGGAATTGGGCAAGCGCATGCAAACCCAGATCTACCGCCAGGTTTTGCTCGGTGCCATCACCGAGTTGTGGGTGGATTACCTGACCCGCGTGGAAGCTTTGCGCATCTCCATCGGGTTGGAAGCCTATGCACAAAGAGATCCGCTGGTACAATATAAGGGACAGGCTTCCCAGCTTTTCCAGACCCTGTTGGGTGAGATCCGTTCTGCGGTTATCAGCAGAATATTTCTTTATACCCCCAGGGCATTGGTGACCCAACAGATGGAAGTAAGCCGCGAGGCACCTGTTGCCATCCGGTCTGAAGAGACCCCTAAAAAGAAGAAACGACGCAGGCATTGATTTGAATAAGACGGATTGTATTTTGGATGTGATCTTGAATGAATATAAGTCGTTTGATGATCTCTTGGATTTTCTCAAACCGGGTCCCCTCCATATTATTAATCCCCTAGCATCAAGCAGGAAATTCATCACATTAATTAATTTCTGAGACCACCTTCACAGGCGAAGACTTGCGCTTGTCTGCCTTCGTCTGTTTTCCCATCCCTGGATGGGTAATGAATCTACAATAATAAATTGGAGTTCCGATGAACGAAGATTTTTTCAAATCACGTGAGACCTTGACCACCCGCCATGGTAAATATACCATTTACCGGCTTAATGCCCTCGAGAAAGCCGGGTTGACGAAGCTCCAAAGACTGCCTTACTCGATCCGCATCATGCTTGAGTCTGCCTTGCGGCAGTGCAACGGGCGGGAGATCACCCGGGAGAACGTGGAGGCAATTGCAGCCTGGAAACCCGTCGATGCCAACCGTTCTGGAGTTCCCTTCCTGCCTGCCCGCGTGATCATGCAGGATTTTACCGGTGTACCTGCCATCGTGGACCTGGCTGCCATGCGTTCCGCTGTGGCTCGTCTGGGGGGTGACCCGCATAAGGTCAACCCTATCGTTCCGGTTGACCTGGTCATCGACCACTCCATCCAGGTCGATTTCTTTGCCACGGGAGATTCCCTCCAGCGCAATACTGAGATGGAATTCTCGCGCAACCGAGAACGTTATGAATTCCTGAAATGGGGGCAACAGGCTTTTGATAATTTCCGCGTCGTACCCCCTGCCACCGGCATCGTTCACCAGGTTAATCTGGAATATCTCGCCCGGGTAGTTCTCACAAAAAAAGACGGCGATCAAACCCTGGCTTACCCTGATTCATTGGTCGGCACCGATTCGCACACCACCATGATCAACGGTTTGGGTGTTGTAGGTTGGGGCGTTGGCGGCATCGAAGCCGAAGCGGTCATGCTCGGTCAACCCATGGATATGCTCCTGCCAGATGTGATCGGATTCAAATTTCATGGTCGTTTGAAAGATGGCGTCATGGCCACCGACCTGGTACTCACAATCACCGAAATGCTGCGTGCGAAATGTGTGGTCGGTAAATTTGTCGAATTCTTTGGTCCAGGTTTGCGCAACCTCACCCTGCCGGACCGTGCCACTATTGCTAACATGGCTCCCGAATATGGCGCCACCATGGGCTTTTTCCCGGTCGATAACGAGACTCTTAATTATTTGCGCATGACTGGACGTAAGCAGGATCTTGTCAAACTCACCGAGGTTTATTTTTACACCCAGGATCTATTTCATACCGATACAAGCCCAGATCCGCAATTTACAGATCTGCTCGAATTGGATCTGGGTTCTGTTCAGACCAGCCTGGCTGGTCCCAAACGTCCCCAGGATCGTGTCTCATTGCCGGATATGAAGAAAACCTTCCAGCAAGCACTCACGGCTCCGATCAAGGAACGTGGTTATGAATTGGCTCCAGCTGATCTGGACCGAAAAGCGAAGGTTGGCACCAACGGCGGCTCTTATGAGATCGGTCATGGCGCGGTGGTCATCGCAGCCATCACCTCCTGCACCAACACCTCCAATCCATTTGTCATGGTCGCAGCCGGACTGGTTGCAAGAAAAGCGCTCGAACGGGGTCTGACCGTCAAACCGCAAGTCAAGACCAGTCTGGCGCCTGGTTCGCGCGTGGTTACCGACTACCTGGAGAAAGCCGGATTGTTGGAACCACTTGCCAGGCTGGGATTCAACCTGGTGGGTTATGGCTGCACCACCTGCATTGGCAACTCCGGTCCATTGCCGGGCGAGGTCGCCAAAGCCATAGGCAGCGCGGATATTGTTGCCACCGCGGTCATCTCCGGCAATCGCAACTTCGAGGGACGTGTCCATCCTCAGGTTAAAGCCAATTATCTGGCTTCACCTCCATTGGTTGTTGCATATGCCCTGGCTGGCACCGTGAACATCGATCTGGAGACCGAACCGCTTGGAAACGATCGGGATGGAAAGCCGGTTTATCTCCGGGATATCTGGCCTTCCTCGCTCGAAGTGCTCGACCTGGTCATCACCAAAGTGGATGCCCGCATGTTCGTAAAGAAATATGCCGATGTCTTTGAAGGCAGTGACATGTGGAAGGAAATTGCCGTTGCTTCAAGTGACCTCTACCCCTGGAAGGAGTCTTCCACTTACATCCAGCACCCGCCTTTCTTCCAGGACCTCGATCTGCAGGTCCCTCACGTGAAATCGATCCATGGAGCGCGCCTCCTGGTTTTATTGAACGACTCGATCACCACCGACCACATCTCCCCGGCTGGCAACATCGCCAGCAGCAGTCCTGCCGGTAAATATCTGGTGGAGCAGGGAGTGGCAGTCCGGGATTTCAATTCCTACGGCTCCCGCCGTGGCAATGATCGCGTTATGACCCGTGGCACGTTTGCCAATATCCGGCTCAAAAACCAGCTGGTGCCGGGTGTCGAAGGGGGTGTCACCCATTATTTCGGCACACCGACTGAAGACATAAGTATCTATGATGCCGCCATGAAGTACTCCTCTCAGGGCATTCCAACCATTGTTATTGCTGGAAAGGACTATGGCGCCGGTTCCAGCCGGGATTGGGCTGCCAAAGGGACCCTGCTATTGGGGGTGAAAGCAGTACTGGCGGAGTCCTTCGAGCGCATCCATCGTTCCAATTTGGTCGGTATGGGCGTGCTTCCCTTGCAGTTTGAAACCGGTCAGAATGCAGAAGTCCTTGGTCTCAAGGGTGATGAACTGTTCGATATCAGCGAATTGGATCAGGACCTTTTACCCAAGAGTCTGATCACAGTCACAGCCCGCAGGCCGGATGGGAAAAACATTCAATTCAAAGCCAAATTGCTGCTCAACACTCCCGTGGAAGTGGAATATTATCGCAATGGTGGCATTCTCCAAACCGTTTTGCGTCAAATGCTCAAATAGAACCGGAGCATTTTACGGTTCTGACTCGATCCATCAAAAACCTCCTGTCAAAAGGAGGTTTTTTGAATAATCTCATTAACCATCTTCTTTAATGTGGAACTACCTCCCAGGTCTGGAACGGGGATTTTTTTTATTCGCCGATTGTACATATTGGCACAAAGTGATATTGGTCATACCTTAATTGTGACAAAATGCATTATCACGATGGATTATGATTGGCTACAATAACATATATATGCATATCCGAATATACAAAATAGGTGAGAATTTATGGAAATAACACCCCTCAGTCAGGAAGTCACACGTCTTCATGCCGAAGTCTGTTCCGCCCTGGCAGATCCGACACGCATTCTGATCCTGTATGCCTTATCCGACCAGTCTTACACGGTCAACGATCTTGCCACTGCGCTCGCCATCCCTCAGCCAACCGCCTCCCGCCACCTTAAGGTCCTGCGTGACCGCAATTTGGTCACGGCCTCCCGACAGGGAATGAATGTCGAATATGTCCTGGCGGATCATCGTCTGGTGGAAGCTCTCGACCTGTTGCGGGGTGTCTTGCGCGACCGCATCTCCGAAAGGGCAGATATCATCCAGAAAGCTAACATTAATTAAGGTTACATCTGCTTTTTCAAAGCAGTAGTTTGAATAAATATCAAATTTTTTCAAAAGGAGAAAAGCAATGGTAACACCTGTAGATGTCATTCCCGCAAATGTATTGGAAGCCATTGGGGGCAAACCTTTCAAGAACAAATTATCCATGGTGGTGCTCAGCGGCGACCTGGACAAGGTCTTTGCAGCTCTCATCATCGCCTCCGGGGCAGCTGCTTCCGGTATGGAAGTCACCATGTTCTTTACCTTCTGGGGTATGAAAGCCATCCAGAAGGAAGGTATCCTCACCGGCAAGGGTCTGTTTGGTCGTATGCTCGGTCTTATGAATCGCGGTGGTCTCAATGCGATCGGTCCCAGCCGGTTGAACATGGGCGGGATGGGGCGCTGGTTATTCAAACTGATGATGAAGCAGAAAGGTGTTACCTCACTGCCAGAATTGTATGATTCAGCAGTCGAATTGGGTGTCAAAATGATGCCCTGTCAGATGACCATGGATGTGATGGAATACGTCCCTGCCAACGATTTCAAAACCAATGTCACTGAACCCGTCGGTGTCGCCAAGTTCCTTGAAGAAGCCGCTGAGAGTCGTGTCACTCTCTTTATATAATGGAGATCTAAATGTCTGATGCACCTGTAAGATCGATCGACCTGAAAGGTTTGCTCTGCCCGATGCCGATCATCAAGATGGCAAAAGCCATCAAGGAAGTGAATATTGGGGAATCGTTGGAAGCATTTTCCACGGATCCTGGCGTCATGGCGGATGTCCCTGCCTGGTGTCGTTCCACCGGCAATGAACTCGTCACACTTGAAAAACAGGACAAGCAATTCCACTTCATAGTGCGTCGTGCAAAATAAGCCGGCAGTAATATCGAGGTTTTTATGACCTTCCTTCTTTTCACTCAGATCCTGGCGATCGCAGCAGTTGTTTTCTCGCTCTCTGCTTTTGCATTTCGCTTGCGCAAGTTCACGCAGTTGGCTGTCCCCAGGGACCGCTCTCCCCTCAAGGGTGATCCGCAGGCAGGCATTAATTATGCCCTCACGCTTGGCATGCTGCCCTGGGCAAAGGAATCCACCCGCCGGCATGCGGTTGCATATCTGCGCGGGGTGGGTTTTCACCTGGTCGTCTTTCTGGTTCTGTTCCTCTTCCTGGCAAGTCCCTGGTTGGGTTCGATCCCGGGTGCCTTTCGTACCATCCTGACAATTATCTGTTGCATCGGTTCCATTCTCGCCCTTTGGGGCTTCCTGGCTCGCTTTATCGACCATGGTCTCAAAGTGCTCAGTACCCCGGATGATTACTTTGCTGTCATCCTGGTCAGTATCTTTCTAGCCAGCGCTGCCGCTATGTTGGTGGACTCTGCCTTCCTGCCGTTTTTTTACCTGGCTTCTGCATTGACTTTCATATACATGCCTTTGGGTAAGATCCGCCATTGCATCTACTTCGCTTTTTCACGGATCTTCTTCGGCAGATTTTTTGGTCGCCGGGCAGTATTGCCCCACAATCAGCAGAACAAGGTGACCGCATGAGCTCCAAGACCGAAACCGCTCTTGAAATTCTCGAAAAACAGCTCAACCAGCCGCTTGTGGCTGCCTTGGAAGTATGTGCCCGTTGTGGCATCTGCACCGAGGCTTGCCATTATTACCAGGCTGAACCGGTCGAAGCTCATATGCCTTCTTTGCGTGCCGAGCAATTACGCCAGGTTTATCGTTCCAGGCACGACTGGCTTGGCAGGCTTTTCCCTGCATGGGTCAACGCCGAGGCGCTCACCGACGAAAAACTGGCAGCCTTGTCCGAAATGGCATTCACCCGCTGCTCCCTCTGCGCCCGCTGTACGATCAATTGCCCCATGGGAGTGGATACACCCCTCCTGATGAGCACCCTGCGAGCCATGGCGACCGCTACGGGCAACGCCCCTGAGGTCCTTGAAATGCTGGCAGATGCTGCCATTGAAAAAGGTCGCGATACCTCAATCTACCTTGATTTTTTCCGCGAGAGTATCAAGGATATGGAAAAAGAGCTTCAGGAATTGACCGGCAACCCTCTCGCTACCATCCCGGTCCAGAAAAAAGGTGCCCGCAAGTTGTACGTTGCCCTGGCTGGCGCTCATACCATTCTGCCCGCGGCTGCCATCTTCGATGCTGTTCATGAAGATTGGACCTTGAGCATCTATGAAGCCGCCAACTATGGTGTTTTCCTGAATGATGTCACCCGTGCCAAAGCCATCTGCAAACGGATTGTCGACGAAGCCAGGGAGCTGGGTGTCCAGGAGATCATCGTCTCTGAATGCGGACATGCTTACTATACCTTGCGCTGGGTGGCTCCCAACTGGTTTGGCGATGAATTCCCCTTTAAAGTTACCAGCATTGTCGAAGCCATAGCAGGATACCTGGATCGAGGCTTGTTATCCCTTGATCCCACCGCCAATCCGGAGGCGATCACTTACCACGACTCCTGCAACCTTGGACGAAAAGGGGGAGTCCTCGAAGAACCTCGTCAGATCATGAAAGCTGCCACCACTGGTTTCCGCGAGCTGACCCCCACCCGTGAGGAGGCTTACTGCTGTGGTGGTGGATCCGGTCTGGTGGCTAACCCGGACGTGTTTGACCTGCGTATGCTGGCTGGCAAGCCCAAGGTCGAGCAGGTGACCCGCTCGGGTGCCAGTATCGTTGTGGCAGCTTGCGAGAACTGCCGTCTGCAGTTGGGTGAACTCAGCCAGCATTTTGGTGCCGGTTTTGGGGTGACCGCAATCGCCGACCTGGTAGTCAAAGCCATGCGCTTGCCGGGTGCCAGGGATACTGTTGAAGCCCAAATGACTTCTGCAACTGAACCGGCTGTCAAATAACCATTTTTCGATTTATCCTCCCACGCAGCTGTTTTATCTGGCTCGTCGTGGGAGGTTTTTTTTGCCTGGTGGAATCCAGATTGTTCCATTGAATTGAATTAGATCTTCCATCCCATTGCTCTCGGATGGGGGTGGGGCAGATAGTCGATCATCGTTCAATTCCCTGGCAGGGTATAATAAACACCTGATTAAATAAGAAGGAGAATTGTTATTTATGAAAACCTCAAAAAGCGTCCTCGTATCCCCTTATGGGGGAGACCTGGTCGACCTGCTTCAAACCGGGGAGACCCGCAAAGAATTGATCCAGCAGGCAAATCATTATCCCTCCATCCAGTTGTCCGCCCGCGCCTTGCACGACCTGGAATTGCTTGCCACCGGTGGTTTTTCGCCACTTGATTGCTTCATGACCAATGCCAATTACCAGCGCGTTCTCACCGAAATGCGCCTGGCAGATGGCAGTTTATTTCCCATTCCGGTTACTCTCACGGTCAGCAAGGCTGAACTCCCAACCCATGCCGAGTGGGTCGCCCTGCGTGACTCTCGCAACTATCTCATTGCGGTCATGCGCATGGAAGAGATCTTCACCTGGGACGCATTGCGTGAAGCCCGCTTGGTATTAGGTACCACCGATAAACGGCATCCGCTCGTTTCTGAGATGGACCGCTGGGGAGACCTGTGCATCTCCGGTGAACTGAAGGTCCTGAATCTGCCCGTCTATTATGATTTTGTCGACATCCGCCACTCACCCGCCCAGGTGCGTTCCCTTCTCGAAGCCAAAGGTCATGCCAATGTGGTTGCCTTTCAAACTCGCAATCCCATGCATCGCATCCATGAGGAACTCACCAAGCGCGCCGCAGCCGAGATCGGTGGCAGTCTGCTCATCCAACCGGTGGTTGGACTCACCAAACCCGGGGATGTCGATCATTACACCCGCGTCCGCACCTACAAAGCACTGTACGAGAACTATTATGACTCGACCAGCACGGTTCTCAGCCTGTTACCCCTTGCCATGCGCATGGCTGGACCACGTGAAGCTGTCTGGCATGCCATCGTCCGCCGCAATCATGGCGCCAACCATTTCATCGTCGGGCGTGACCATGCCGGTCCCGGCAATGACAGCACCGGTAAACCATTTTATGGTCCATACGAAGCCCAGGATATGATGAAGCAGTACGAAGGTGAGATCGGCGTAAAAATGGTTCCCTTTCAGATGCTGGTATATCTCCCCGATGAAAAAGTGTATGTCGAAGAAGACAAGGTTCCCCAGGGAGCCCGGGTCGCCAATATCTCCGGTACCCAGGTGCGTGATGATTTTCTCGCCAGGGGCAAGCTGCTTCCCGATTGGTTCACACGCAAGGAGACAGCCGAGATCCTGGCAGAAGTACATCCGCCTCGCAACAAGCAGGGCGTCTGCATCTGGTTTACCGGTCTGAGCGGATGCGGCAAATCCACCATCACCGAAGCCCTCATCCCGATGTTGATGGAACATGGTCGTCAGGCGACTGTCCTGGATGGGGATGTCGTCCGCACCCATCTCTCCAAGGGACTTGGTTTCAGCAAAGAGGACCGGGATACCAATATTTTACGCATTGGTTTTGTAGCAGGTGAGATCGCCCGTCAAAATGGTACCGTTGTTTGTGCTGCCATCAGTCCTTATCGTTCCACCCGCAATGAAGCCCGCAAGATGGCTGGTCCGGACCGTTTTATTGAGATCTGGGTAAATACACCGCTCGAAGTCTGTGAACAGAGGGATATCAAGGGTCTGTATGCCAAAGCCCGTCGGGGTGAATTAAAGGGGTTCACGGGTATTGATGATCCCTATGAGGAACCAACTGACCCCGAGCTCATTCTCAGCACTGTTGAGACCACACCGGAAGAGAATGCCCGCATGATCGTTACATATTTGACCGAAAAGGGTTTCCTGCTTTAGAACAAGCGCATCTGCTCCGGTCGTGTGACCGGGTCTGAACTTAATTCTCTTTGCCAGTCCTGGCGGGTGAGGCTCACTTCATCCGCCAGTTGTCTTATCTGTCGAAATTTCAGGAATTGCCAATCTTGTGACAGTTTCTTGAGGACCGGATCGCGTTCCAGTTTGTAGTTCATCAAACCGGCACGTCCACCCGGCATGACCAGGCAGCGTATTCCTCCCGTCTGGTCTGTATGCTTCAGGATCGCTCCTGTTACCGCTGATGCGATGAAATGGAATGTATAAGCGGTCTTTTCTCCTTCCATCCATAATAAGGGACTGTGGGTGGTCTCACCTGCAGGGATCTGGTAATCCAACCTTTTTCCGAGCTTTTCCAACGCTGTCCGGACTTCCTGCAAGTCTCTTCTCCGGTCAGACGGGTTGTCCTCACTTCGCAGTTGCCATACTTCTCCGCTTGGGATGGCATAGGAGGCCAGCACGTTTTTGATGATCGCCAGTTGAG
>Ga0315286_10000256_pt1 | contig 42435 bp, 37 predicted proteins | sample YL17G10_0_MG_FD_205038 | JGI IMG/M metagenome (GOLD analysis project Ga0315286, IMG submission 205038) | Sediment microbial communities from Yellowstone Lake, YNP, Wyoming, USA - YL17G10_0 | ecosystem: Environmental > Aquatic > Freshwater > Lake > Sediment | place: USA: Wyoming | collected...
GAGGTTATTATACCTAATTCATTTACTTCAAGCAAGCGGTTTTCAGCATCGTAGTCAAAGGTTTTATTCTTGCCCACAATCATATTGCCATTGGCATCGTACTGATAGGTGTAACCGCCTGCAGAGGTCAAGGCATGTGGCCCGGCGTTCTGGCCGTAGCTCATTACTCCTACATCAGATTTATAGACCATATTGCCGATGGAGTTGTATTGGTAATAAAAATCAGTGTAGCCACTGCCGGGAGCAGGAACATTGCGGGCTTCGGTTAAGCGGTCTAAGTCATCATAATTATAGGTGCGGATATTACTTCTTATACTATCAGTAAGCGTAGTTAGGTTACCATTTTTATCAAAGATATAGTTTAGGTCTTGTAAAGTACTTATCCCTTGAGTTAGAATACGGCTTAGTCTTAAGTCTTGGCCATAGGTGTAGGTGGTCTGGGTGTTGTTGCCGTATTTAATCGCTCTAATTTGACCCTGCGCATTATAGGTGATGTCTCTAACGTAAGGGACAGGCCCCGTTGGGGACAGTCCCTCAACTTTTTCTAAAAGGCCGGAGTTGGTATCATAAGTATAAGTTATTGTTTCACCATCTGGATATTTGAGCGTAACCAGCCGGTCTAAGATATCATAGGTGCGCTCAACGGTATTGGCTGTACTATCAACGGTCTTTACGGATTTGATTTCACGGCCTAACTTATCATAGAAAAATTCGGTTGAGCCGGATTGATCGGTTATTTTGGAAAGCCGGCCAATACAGTTATCTTTAGCGGAGTCGTCGTAGAAATACAAAACAGGGACAGTCCCCTGCGGGGACAGTCCCTGTTTTGACGTAAGCCGGTTTAAGGCGTCATAGGTAAATTCTAAAACCTGCCCTTTGGCATCGGTTTGTTTCTTTAGGTTACCCACTAAATCATATTCATAATTCCAAGTTCCCATATCCGGGTCGAGCATCCTGGTTTTTCTGCCTAAGGAATCGTAGAAGATTTGGGTGATGTTGCCTTTGCTGTCCGTGGTTTTAGTGAGATTGCCCTGGGTATCGTAGTCGTAATAGGTGTGATAGACCCCGCCCTGGGTGAATTCAACTACCTCAATGATATTACCGTAGACATCCTTCTGCGTTCCTTTTCTGTGGCCTTGAGGGTCAGTGGTCTCAACATAAAGCGGGTTGATGTAATTAATAGTACTCTCGGCGTCTTTAGAAGTACCGGGGAAGTCAGAGATGGTTTTCTTAACTCTACCTCTAATATCATATTCGTATCTTACATAGGAAATCTGAGCCGGGTCTTCATCAAAGTAATGCGGCAGGGATTCCTTTTCAGTCAGGCCGCGGTTGTTATAGAAGACTTCGCTTGAGACCTGACGAGCAGAGGCGCCGTCTTCGCCAACAGATACGGTCTTATATTTTCTGCCTAAGCCGTCAATGTATTCAGTGCTGCTTAAACCAATAGCGTCAGTGGTAATTTTGGTATTGAAGTCGGGATAACTGTAGGTGACAACTACTTGGTTGTAGGCATTCTTTACTTGCAGGGGTCTTCCTAAAGAGTCACAGGTTGTGCTTGAAGTATTGCCATTGGTATCAGTAGTAGATTTAACTGCCCCGAATTTCAGCTCATAGGTATAGTGAATGGTGTGACCTAGGGAATTAGTTACAGTCTGTGGATAGGAATAGAAGTCGGTTTCGTAGTCAGTGGCAACTGTGCTGCCTAAGCTATTACTTATGGAAACAAGGTTGCCGAAGGAATCGTAACTGTAGGTTGTCGGTGTTCGGTTTTCGGTTTGCGTTAAAGGATTATAGAGCCAAGCTTCCTCTTTGATGAGATTTCCTTTAGTGTCATATTCAAAGTTTTTCTTAGAGACAGTATTGCCGTCTTTGTCCTTTAAGATAGCTTCTAAAGGACGGTTAAAACCATTTTCATAAGCTTGAGCATAGATGGTTGAGGTGGATTTTTCATCACCAGTTTTAGAGGTATCGCCTTCACCTCTTCCTTCTAAGATATTTCCGATATTATCATAGGTATATTTATCTTTAGTGGTAATATACGTAGCGTTTTCTTCCCAGACGGTGGTGGTTTGCTCTGTTAATGCAGGAAAGCCTAAGACCCTGCTCTCAGGGCCGGCTTTTCTCACCTCGTAGGTGTTCAGGGTTTCGCTGATTTTTCTAGCGTTTCCGTCGTAAGAAATAATTTTATCAATCTGGCCTTTTAATGCGCCGTCCTGGTCGGGTTTTCCCTGATAGAAGTAAGTTTCAGAGTAATTGTTGGTAATCGGGTCAGTTACCTTAACTTTAGCAAAACCGCGAAATTCACGTTCTCCAGCATCATAATAGCCACCAGAAAAATTAAAGTTCTGGGTATAGGTAGCAGCTCTATCCGCAGGATAAGCGTTAATCAAGCTAATGCTTGAGGCCACATAGACCGGAAAGGGTAAATCCGCATTATCCAAGAGGGCAGCGTAGGTGTAGGTGACCTGGGTTTTACCGCCGATACCGTTATCTACTTCGGTTAGAAGGTCAGTGGGTTTATTTGTAGAGAGTCGCACTGTCCAACGATTGATGCCAATTTGGTCACGGTCAAAGCAAGCTGCATCAGTTACGCCATTTCCATCAAAGTCACCGGTTGCGCCAGATTCATCATTACTTGTACCAAAACTATTGAGCCATACACCTTTATCTACAAAGCTTGTGCCAGTTGAAATCGCATAATACCATCTGCCAGAAGATTTATCCCAGTAGCCAATATCAGCTAAGCCATCATTGTTAAAGTCAGAGATAATAGGATCATTGTCAGTAGCAAATCCCGAAATCCAGCTTGTGCCATCTACAAATTCTTTTGAATTTGAAAAGGCAACCTTAAATTCACCTGAGGATTTTCTAAATAAGCAAAGGTCGGTTAAGGAATCTCCGTTAAAGTCACCACTTAAAGCAATATAATCATTGCCAAAACTACCTATCCAGGTGTTCAGCGCACCAAACCCAGAGCCAGTGCCTAAGGCAACTTTTACTTCGCCTGTGTCTTTGTTGTAAAGAGCAAAATCAGTGTATTTGTCGGCATTGAAATTTCCAGTAAATGGCTGCCAGGAGGTAGATGCAGAGGGAAAACTAAGCCAAGTGCCGGATGAAGAAAAGCTCGAGCCTGAAGAAAGAGCTACTTTTAATTCGCCAGTGGTGTTGTTGTATATGCCAACATCAGTTATACCATCCCCATTAAAGTCTCCTCCAATTGGCCACCAGTCTTTACTTGTGCCAAAACCAGTTAACCAGTCAACCGCGTTACGAAATACCCCTTTATCCGAAAGACAAATCTCCCACTTTCCGGTAGTAGAATCGTGTAAACCTAAATCCGAGAGCGCATCACCGTTAAAATCGCCCATTACCGGATTGATTGAATTCCTGTCTGCATTGGGATCAGCGCAATCCACACCTTTTGAGTCAGTAGTGGCTAAGCCACCAGAATCTGTAACTGTAGCCGAAATAGCGTGGTCTCCTAAGTCAGAGAATGAAGCTGTGGTGGTATAGGTATCAATAATTGCGCCTGAGGCAATCTCAACTCCATCCTTATTCAGAGAAAAAGTCATTGTATCGCCGTCCGGGTCAGTGGCAGAAAGATAAATACTGAATACTTCATTAGGTTTAACCGTATAGCTACTTAAGGTAAGACTAACTTGAGGAGCTCTATTGGTATTGTTAATGGTTACTTTCACGTCACCAGATACAGTATCTATTCCATCTGAGGCAGTAACCTGAACAGTATGTATTCCTGCATCATCATAATCAGTAAGCCACTTACCTTGAGAATCAAAAGGAGAAGAAAAATAATATGTGATAGCGTCATTATCGCTATCTGTAGCATGAGGCGAAATAACCACTAAATCGCCTTCATTTTTAGCAATATCTGAAATGGGGTCTAATACTGGCGGGTGGTTAAAGTTACCGATATTGACCAGGGCTGAGTCCATATCGCTAAGCGCGCCAGGATCAGTAACCCTAACGGTGATGGTATAATGCCCCTTACTGCCTGCGCCGGTCTGCCAGGTGGCCTCTGAATACCAGAAGTCTCCTTCTTTCCAGCGCCTGGTTTCGGTAAAGAAGTCGCTGTAATTAAAAGTTAAGTCCTCATTATCCAAATCGCGCGCCTTGACCGTCATGGTGACTAAATCGCCTCCTTTGATACTTGCCGGAGTTAAGGCAATATCTACGATTACCGGCTGGTCAGGGCCAGCGCCGCCAGCAGCGGTATTCTCCACCAGCAGCACCACTTTATTGCTCTGGGTAGTGTTGTTTTCACTATCCGTAGCCGAAAAGTAAACCTTTTCTACCCCGTACCAATCCTGGGGCTGGGAAAAACTCACCATGTGGGTAGCTGAATCAATGGTGACATTTATCTTGGCATTGCCGCTTACGGAAAAAGTAAGCGGATAACCCTCGGGGCTGGTAAAATAATCATCCAAATCAAAGGCATTAGCTTTAGAGGAATTCATCGCCCAGGTCTGATAGGGAATCTTTTGCGTCAAAATCGGCGGATTGGATTGAATAGTAGGGATAAAACCAGCGGATAAAATATAGTTTGTGCTCTGAGATTTACCTACGCAAGGTTCACCAACGGCATCCTGCCAGAGTTTGCTAGATGTAGGAATACTATCACCATCAAGGCTATAGGGCTGGGCAGGAGGAGTAAAATTAGAAGTCCAGCGTGCTATGCCTTTGGAGATACGGTATTCATCAAGCCAACCGTTAAGATAATAGGCATTCAAACTAAATCCTACTTTAAGAGATGCTGCTAAATCTGGGAAGATTCCGAGAGCAGTGCCAATTGAAACTGGTTGACTAATACCATCTCTGAAAATATAGGCATCCGCTCCATTCCTAACAACAGCAATGTGATACCAAGTATTCGCAGCCCAAGACAAAATAGATGTGGCAAAGTCCCCTTTACTAACACCACCTTCTATGGCTTGGACAGTAATCCTATCACTTGTACTTCTAACAATTTCTATTTGATTAGTTCCATTTTGCCATTGCGAATAAAGTCCTGCTGGCTCACTAATAGAAACGGTGCTAAATCTTACCCAGAAGTCTATTGTAAAATTCCCTGCCCCAAAATTCCAGTCATCAGAATCTGCAAGACTAAGATAATCACCATTTCCGTCAAAAAGCCCTGCGGCACCGCCAAACTTACTTTGCGCAGTATCTATCTGGGCATTGCCGTAACTGGTAATTGCGTGCCCGGCGTCGTCGCTAAAATTATTCACTCCGTCTATGCCGTCGCAATGCAGGAGCAGCTTAGTTTTATCATCTACGTTAACCCCGCCACGGCCTTTTCCGCCCTCATTTAGCGCGCCAGAATTAACTTTATAGCTTGTGCTGGAAGCGGAAAAAGCAAGCGCGTCTCTTGCGGGGCCAAAGGTAACCAGATGCAAAATAATTAATACACTAGCGCTAATCCGATAAATTAAATTGTTTCGGTTCCAGAAATGGTTCATTTTATTCAAGTGCTAACATTATTATTCTTGCGTAAGCAACAGTTATTCCAGTTCCATTCTCATCTTTGATAGGCGAATAAGATGATAAATTATTTGCTCTTATTTTAACTGTCGTAGTAGTCAAACTGCAAACATTAACACCACTGTAATCAGCATATTCCGTATGCCCCCTATCATAACTGGCATTAAAATCCCCAAAGCAATTAGCAGAACCATCTGAAGAACTACTAGTAAGTATTTGAATTATACATTTAGTAGTTCCCAAACCATGAGCCTTAGAATAAGTGGTGTTATTTACAATCGCAAACCACCCGCTATCATAAACCTTCAAAGCCGCAGTCGGTAACTTAGCATTAGCATTTAACTTAACGGCCTTATTAGCTGTGGGTGCAGAGGTGATATCCGTTGCTAATACATAATCGCTTGGCTGCTTGCCTCCTAGTTTCTCTGCCTCCTCTGCCCTTATCGCATAACCTGCTGAAGTGATTCTTTGCCTGGGGCTCATTACTTCGCTACCAACCTTGATTTCTAAGTAGTATTGTTTATCAAAAGGTAAATCTAAACTAGTTACTGAGCCAAGAAGAATACCAAAGATTCCCTTCTGTATCAGCGCTCCCAAATGTGTCTCTTGCCAAAGTAAATTACCAGCGGCTTCTGCATCATAGATTCTAAAAGTAAGGTCATAGGTGCCATTTAGAGGGGTGCCACTTGAGTCCGTGAGCCGGCCCTGATAGTTAATAAGATGCGGCACAGCAGCGTAAGAAAAAGCTAATGGCAAATAACAAATGGTTAATAGCAAAATAATAATCTGTGTAATCTTCTTTTGCAATCTGTGTAATCTTCTGTTTTTCATCTTACCTCAACCTCCTTCTTATTTTGCCTGTTGGTAGCTTAGGGTTTGCGCAGGCAAACTCTTATTATCGCTACCATATTGGGTTATTGTTTTTAAAAGCGAACGATTGGTGTCTAGGCTGTAGTTGTATTCTAATTCGTATCTCCAGACCAAATCATAGTTTTGCTTTACCTGAATTTCTTTTAGGCGTTTGGCAGTAACAATCTTAGAGCTTGAGATATAACTTGAAGAGATATCACTTCTTGATTCTAAGAAGAATTCTATGTAATTTGAAGGCGATACACCCATTTCGTTTCCGGTATAGTCAATACGGCTAAGATAGGATTTACTCTGGTCTTTGCTGTAGTGATATTCAATGTAGTTACCATTGGTATCAACTGCTTTGGTTAAATACCAGGCAAATGTGCCAGAGGTAGAAGTTTCTTTAGAATCGGGGATCTGGCCAAATCTTAAGATGCTTCCGTCTTTACCTACAACCTTCCAAGAATCATCCGTTTCTTTGAAGAATTTAGTAAAACTTGACTCAACTTTGGCTTGATAGAGGTTATCAATGAGGTTGACTAATTCCATGGTACCGGCATCAGTAACAAAGTAAAAGGTATCTTGTATATCATTGTAAGTTGGCGGGCCTAATCTGGTGGAGCGCACGATATAACCGGGATTTAGGCTAAAACCTTGACCGACCCAAGAGTTAGAATTGGATGAACGATAGGTAATGGCTAATGCTGGCTGCATCCCTTTTCTGCCGGGAGGCACAGTTATGGGAATTGCGTGACTAAAGCTACCTGTAAGCATATCGGGAAGGGGAATCTTAACCCCGCTTCCAATAGGAGCACTTTGTGGGGTAAGAGTCTTTAAAGCAGCATAGGTGGAAAAATGGGTTATTGAAAAACTTACGGTATAACCATCCTCAGGAACAGTGGAGGTTTCTCCTGTGGGAATAATCTTACCCTGTGCTGCATCATAAAAACCTAATTCCACTGGTGTGCCAGGCACTTCTGCCTGATAGAGAGTATAAATAATAGAAACTGCTTTATTAAAATTAAGGCCATAAGGTTTACATTCTACAGCACTGAGTAAAGACTTATTGCCAGGGGTTGCGCCTTCTAAAGTTTCACTGTTAATGTTTAATATTTTTATGCGCGTAGCTTCAGTTAAGGCTCCCTGCGGAATAACTACTTTTACCTTGCCATCAGGAGAACTTACTTCTCCTCCCTCTGGCCCGATGAGTTGGCCTTGGTATAAATAAACAGTTACGGAGACTGAAGCAGTGTTTTCTGCGCTATCAGTAGCAGTCTTGGTTAAAGTATTTTCTCCTTCGTGGGTAAGGGTACGGGTTTCAGAAAAGGCGACACCGTCAATAGTGCCTTGTAATTGAACTTGGGTGTCTTCTAGAACCGCACCATCCAGCGGCGAAGCAATAATTATCACCGGCGGAGTCCTGTCGATACTAAAACTGATAGACTCACTTGAGCTATTTCCGGCTAAATCTCGCGCAGTGAGGATAGCATTATGCGTGCCTTCGCTAACGTAAGGTGAGTTATCGCCAGATATTACGATTTCACCCGAAGGTGTAAAATTATCAGTTACCATGTAGGAGAGAATAACATTCTGATTTGTTGGACTTAATACAGGATTTATAGAAATGGCTGGTGGGGTTATATCTAAAATAATTGTATCTGAAAAACCTTGAGACCAGTTACCTGCGACATCCTTATATTTAACATAAACGGTTTTTTGGCCTTCACCTGAAACTAAAGTCCAGGTCTTCGTCGTAGCATAAGCCTCAGGTGTTGACCAGGTTATATTATCATTAGAAAACTGCATCTGAGCGCCACTACCCATACCGCTTCCTGAGTCAACAGCAGAAAGTTTTAGAGTAACAGAGGTCGACTTGGTATACTGGCTGTCATTATTTATTTTGATGGTGCCTGTAGGTGGTGTTACATCGCTTTGAATATTCCAAGTACCTTTTTGAACGTAGCCTTGATAGGCATTGGCATCGTCTCTGACATAAAGATAAGCATTTTTATTACTGGCAAAGGTTGATTTAAAACTTACTGACCAATTAACAGTCAAGGTATTACCTGAGCCGGAAATAGTAGTTGCAGCACAATCTAGCTTTGCATAAGAGTTTTCAATGAGGTTAGCTGAGCCAGGGACATAGCCGCCTAACCAGCTTGAGTTGGCATCATTTCTTAAGTAAAGCTTATTGGAATTCTGATTATAATAGGCATAAAGGCAATTTGAGCCAGAGGTTGAGGTATTTATTAGAAAATATACGTATTGAATATTTAGCCATGTGTCTGGGGCAGAGTAAGTGGTAGTAAAATTAACTGCTTGGTCTGGTTGAGAGCTACCTGATGAGGGAGTAATGGTGCCGACAGAGGGATTCTGATTAGGTATGGTCCAGGTTCCTTTTTGCGTCAAGCTAACATAGGTATTGACATCATCCCTTACATAAAGATAGGTGTTTTTAGCTCCGGTAAGGGGCGCTTTTATAACTACTGACCAGTTTACGGTTAAGGTTGTGCCAGCGCCGTTAATTAAGGTTGAGGCACAATTTAATTTGGCATAAGAGTTTTCAATTATATTAGTTGAACCCGGAGCAAAACCTCCTAACCATGTAGTATTAGCATCATCGCGTAGATAAAGTAAATTGGTGCTTTGATTATAATATGCGTATAGGGTGTTTGTTAAAGTAGAAGATGAGCTACTTATTAAGAAATAAACATACTGAATATTTTGCCAGCCGTCTGGGTCAGAATAAGTAGTGGCAAAGACCTGAGGTGCTCCCACTGAACCCGTGCCTGAGGAAGGCGTAATTGTGCCAAGGGTAGGCGCGCTGTTTACAGTATAAGTTCCTTTTTTAGTCCAGCCTGCTTTTCCACCCGTATCACCCTTAATATAAAGGTAAGTATTATAGGCTTTGCCAGAATAAGCAACTTTAAAGGTGATATTAAAATTCACGGTTAAAGTATTGCTTGAGCCGGAAACTGTGGTTGAGCTACAAGTTAGTTTTACTTGGGAGTTTTCGATGGTATTGGCGCTCCCTGGTGCATAGCCGCCTGACCAAGCAGTGTTAGCGTCATTGCGTAGATAAAGCAAATTAGTATTCTGGTCATAATATAGGTAGACAGAGTTAGCAAGCGCGGTTGAGCTGGTGCTGATTAAAAGATACGCCTCTTTTAAATTAGCCCAGCCATCTGTATCAGAATAAGTACAGGTAAAGATTTTGGCCACATCTGGAGTAGTTGAACCACTGGAAGGAGTAATGGTACCTATGGTGGGAGTGGCTGCAAAGGCAGAAGATAAAATCAAACAGAAAAACAATATTAAACTTGCAAAAATTACCCTTGCTTTCTTATATTCCTTACTCTCTAACATCCTTACCTCTTTAGAAAAGTTTTTAAGAACTAATTAAATAAAAAAGCCAAGCGACCCTTTTGTCACTCGGCTTAAATTTTGACCCTTAAGGCCTTAACCTTTCTTAATCCTCCAAGCCTTGCCGAGGTCAATAAATATGAAATTTTTAAATTCTCGTAGAAAGTATATATCTGAATAGGGCATATTTCAAGAGCAAAAACACTCTTTAAGGAAACGCTTTCAAATTCTTTCTTCAGGTTATTTTTCTGATAGTCTAACATCTTTTAAGAAATAAAAGCCAGGCTACCTTTCTTCGGCAACCTGGCTACCCCTAGGGGCCCAATAGCTTTGCCTCGCCACAAAACTTTGGCGAGCCCGCCAATGTATTATGGCGGGGTCCCTTGATTACTCAAGGTTTGCTTTTATCGGAAAGATTACCTAAAAGCGATTACAGGGAAATTATCCCCTAAACATTCCGAGAGCCGCTTTTTGGTTATTTTATAAAGAGCAATCAACCTGCGTTTTCTTATGTAGCACGTGACCTTCTTTTTTCTCATCTTGTTACCTTCCTATTGCCTTCTTAATAGCCGCCTCAAGTTCAGCCAAACCTACCGGCTTATGCATAAATTCAAAAATATCCAGCTCCTGGAGCCGCGCATCGTTTTTAAAATCCATATCGTATCCGCTCACCATAATCACTTTAATGGTTTTATTGAATTGCCTGACTAATTTAAGTAACTCAATACCGCTCATTTTCGGCAGATTAATATCCAAAAGTATTATATCCGGATTTTCTCTTTTAATGATGGGTAAAGCCTCTTCTGCTGAGCCTGTAGTAAACACGGCATAGCCGCGACGTCCAAAATAGCACTTTAAATGTTCGCAGACTATTTCTAAATCATCAACCACTAAAATTTTTACTTTTTTCTCGTCCATATTTAACTTCAGCCTTATCCATCTGGCTGAAGTATAACATATTTTTCTACATTTGTCAAGATTATGTAAGATAATGTAGAGATAACCAGAGAGAGAGATTTTAGTTGTGTAACATATTGATAATAAAGATATTATGATGTTTAAATCCCAGCCCAAAATTTTCTTAGAAAAATATTTCTTCATAAACTATATAATTAAATTTTTATGTAGAAAATTTCTCTTGACAAATCTACTACTTTATTATAGAATTTTAATGGAGGCTAAATTATGGAAATTCATGAGAAAATCAGACAAATCAGGCAAGAAAAAAAGTTGTCGCGGGAAGAATTATACGCAAGGCTACGAGATATTTTTGGCGATAAAGCGGTAAAACCTAATACCATCTGGAGAATTGAAAGCGGCTTGACTCAAGCCAGAGCTTCATCCTTACATCAGATATGTATTGGCTTAGGTGTGAGTTTAAAAGAGCTCTTGGGTGAAATAGAACCAGAATCAAAACTTGTTGATATTGTCAAGAAAGATAAAAGAGTGGATCAATACATCTACAACCAAAAAGCCCAAGCAGAAATCTTGACTTCCTCTTCAAGGCGCTTTATGGTTCAGGAGCTAACTTTGTTACCTGGTGGTGTAACCAGAACCGAAGAAGACCCTATTGAAGTGGGAAAGTTTGAGAAATGGGTGTATTGTTTGGCTGGTAAGATTACTTGTGTGGTAGGTACTGAAAGACATCTCTTAAATAAAGGAGATTGTCTTTCTTTTGAAAGTAATATCCCGCATTATTTTGAAAATAATTCCTCAAGAAAAACTCGTTGTCTCATTGTGCAGAATCCTCGATACGTCTAATCATTCTTTTTATTTCTTAATATCTTTAGGTAGGTATTTATTTTTTCCCTCAAGGAGATGTTTGACCTTAGATTGAATTACATCTATAGTGGAAGGCTTAATAATATAATCAACCGCTCCTTCTTTCAGAGCTTCCCGTGCAACTTGTTGGCTATCATAGGCAGTAATCATAAGAACATCTGTTTCTGGATTGGTAGCTTTTACCTTCTTCAACACATCAATTCCCGAAATACCTGGCATTTTTATATCCAGAAGAATTAAATCAAAGACCTCTTCATTTATTATATTAAGTGCCTGTTTTCCACTGTAGGCCTTTTGGATATCGCATTCAATATTGCGGGCTAAAAAATTTTTTATCCTATCTACTACCTCAATCTCATCATCTACGATTAAAATCTTTGGTTTATCCATTTTTGGCTTTACTCCTTTTTTGAAGTGCCGGCTAACTCAATAATCTTTTTAATTACTACCTCCTCAAGATACCTTTTGCTAAAAGGTTTTTTGATGAATTCATCTGCACCTAATTGCTTGACTTTATCTCTGGTCTCTTTATCATCAGCTACAGTTACCATAATCACTTTAATGGAAGGGTCGAATTCCTTAATCTGTTTTAATACCTCCAAACCATTCATCTCTGGCATAATGACATCTAAGAAGACTATCATTGGTTTTTCTTTTTTTACTATAGACAGAGCATCTTTTCCATTTAAGGCAACAGACACATTGTAACCTCGCGAAGAGAAAAAATCCTTGATAAATTCGCAAACATCTAATTCGTCATCTATGGTCAAGAGTTTAATCATATAAATATCTCAGGTTTTCTTTTCTAAATAATCAATTACGTCACCAACGACTAACATTTTCTCTGCTTCTTCATCGGGTATCTCTAAACCAAAGGCGCCTTCTAGTTCCATCATCAACTCTAAGGCATCCAAGGAGTCTATGTTGAGGTCCTCTTTGAATCTGGTATCCGGCTTTATCTTCTCGGCGTCATGGATCTTAAGTAGCTTTGCCACAATATCGCACACCCTTAGGAATAACTCCTGTCGCTTTTCTTGCCGCCTCTGATTTAGTTTCTCTTTTCTTTTAGATAGCAGGTTTTTAAAAATAGACATATCTTAAAATCCGGGTTTTTTCTCAGTAGCTGCTCTTAAACGTTTCATAAATGCATCCATCTGCTCAGTGTTGGCTTGAATCCTTTCTAGGTAATGAAGTATGGGATAGATCTGGCCGCGGCCACCGGAAATTTTGTAAAGAGATGTCATAACAAATGAAGCCACCTTAAATAACCATTTGGGATTAGCTAAAAAGTCGCCGACAGTTAACTCTAAGGCATAGATGCGGTTTCCTAAGACATGATTCAGAAGCTCCCAAACCGTAGGATGTATGGTGATATTTTCGTTCTTTATTTTCTCTAAAAGTTCTTCTGTATATTTATCAAATTTAATCTCTTGCCCGCTAGAAGGGATATTGTCCATGGGTTTTCTCTCCTTTTTAGGAAATGGCTTTAACCGCTTCCGCAATTAAGTTTAACAGTTCGTGATAGTTAAATGGCTTTAAGACGTAACGGTTGGCTTGGAGTTTTTTAGCGGCATCTATTTTTTCCTGGTCATCAACCCTAGTAACCATAATGCAATAGCTGGTTTTATCAAGTTTACGTATCTCTTCTAATACTTCTATTCCATCTAGTCTTGAGCGGGGCATATGGATGTCTATAAGCAAGATTCGGGGTCTTTCTTTTTGAAATACCTCCAAGGCCTTATCTGAATCCAGAGCAGCAAAAACACTAAATCCTTTTTTCTCTAAAATTTCCTTAGTTTCAATTAAGATATCTTCTTCATCGTCAATTACCAGGATTTTTATGGGTTCTGGCATAAAGCACCTTCCTTTCTTTAAATTAAATCCCTTTTCTTATCCTCATTTTGCTCATCTGTAAACTTTCTTTTTTCCTCCTCAGTCACATCATTAGTAATAGGTAGCTCTATATGAAAAATTGCGCCCCTTCCCTTCCCCTCTGACTCCGCCCAAATCTTACCCCTATGCCTTGAGATAATTTTTCTTGAGATGGATAAACCTAGACCTGTCCCTTCGCTTGAGGCCTTGGTGGTGACGAAGTCTAAGAAGATATCCTCTAAGAGCTTCTCCTCTATCCCGCTGCCTGTGTCTTGGAAATCTATCCTTAAGGTAGAGATATCCTTGGGGTAGGCCTTGAGGGTAATCTCTTTTTTGTTTTCTTTAGGCGCCTCTTTGATGGCCTGAACTGAATTAATGCCTAAGTTGACTAAGACCTGCTCAATTTCCACCTTGTTAGCGCGCAGCCAAAGGGGTTCTTGGGGTAAGCCCAGGGTAAAGTTAATACCATAGTGATGAAGCTGAGGGTTAATGATGGCTATAAAAGAATCAATGATCTGCTGCAAGGTTATGACGCTAAGCTCCCCGGTAGTGGGCTTGGTAAACTCCTTGACTGCAGAAATCATCTTTGAAACTCTCCCTGCATTGAATTCCACACGGGCAAGCTTCTGCTTTAGATAATCCATCTTATCCGCAGGAATAAGCTCTTTTAGCTCATCTAAGGCGATATCAATGCTTCCTAAGACGCCCAAGGTTGCGTGGATGGGGTTATCCATTTCGTGGGCCATACAGTCAATTTGCCTATCCAATGAAGCAATCCTTCTGAAATGTTCGCGCTGCCTCTCCTGGGAGTAGAATTGGCAGTTCTCAATGGCTAAGGCGGTCTGGTTGGAAAGCAGCGTAAACTCATTCACATCGCTCTGGTCATAGAGCTGGCCTTTGGGCTTATCTCCTAAGAGTAAAAACCCTAACAAATTATCTTCAATAAAACAAGGAACTGCTAAGCCGACCTTTAGTTCTGAGGAGTGGATCTCCTCGCCTATAATGGGGAGCCTTGCTTTATAGAGATGTTTTACCAAGGCTGAATCAAAGTAAAATTCTTTAGGTAGATGTATCTCGCCTGTTCTTGCCCGTTGAGACTTGAGGATATACTTAAGCTCTTTTTCATCTTTAAGATATATCCCTGCCCACCCTACATTGACGATATCTACTACCCTAAGCACAATGGTTCTTAAGAGCCGCTCCAGTTCCTTAATCAGCATCATGGTGGAGGAGATACCTCGTAAGTCTTGCTGGTACTGGAGCTGTTCTTGACGAAGGATTGCTTCGGCACGACGCTGGAAATACATAAAAATAAATGGGCCGGCTGTGGCGAGAATAACTGTAACCCAAGTAGCTAATTGCCACTGGCCATACTTATAGCCCAAGACAAACGGAATACCCAAGACAAATAAATAGACAATAACAAATATTCCGGCGCGGGTAAGGGCGATGTTGATGTCCATGAGACGGTATTTAAGGATGGCGTAAGCCATAATCCCAATGCCTACAGAAACTAAAATATTACCTACTGGTGGAATTGGTATGTTATACCACAGCGCATAATTGGTTGCTCCTCCCCCAAAGCCTAAAAATGCGCCCATTATTACATATTTAATTTGCTCCCGTTTTATACCCACTGCTCTTCTATGCTCCTTAAACATCAAAATAATAGCGTATGTTATACAGTTAAAATATATTAAGAAAAGGAAAGGGAGATAGGCGATGCCTGCATCGGGCCAATACCTAAAAAAGAGTTTGGGCGAAACAGATTTTATAAATAGTGGTGTAAAATTAAGAATAAAAAAGATAAAGCCAAGGATATAGTAAAAAATAAGTACTTTCTTTTTCTCTCTATAGAGATCGAGAAGACTGAAAACGAAATGAAGATATGTGGGGGGAATAAAGATTGCTCCTACCATAAGAGCACGGCACCAAAAAAGCGCAGGGATCTCTTGCGTGGAAATTTGCCAAAAGAAATAACTATAACTCCAAATTCCAATAAATATGGTTGTTAGACCATAACATCTATTTACAATCCCCTTCCTATTCTTGGCGTAAACGAATATACCAAGAGCTGAAGTTGCAATACCATTAATAAGTGCGCTTAGAGCATAAAAATTCATTTTATCAGTTTATTTTTTAAAATTTAATCAGTATTATTTGCAAAACAATACTGTATGACTTTACCCTGTTGTGGGATTATTTTTAAATTCTTTGGTGAAAAGCCAGCATTGAGAAATATCTTTTCAAGGGCATCGCCTGCCCTATAAATGAGGTACCATTCTGTCGCCCATTCCATCAGTCCTGCAGAAGAATTACTGTATTTATCTCCGAAATTTGCAATCACCATCATCCCATCTTTTCTTAAGAGTCTTTTAAGATTGCTAGTCAATCTTACCGTAACCCTATCGTCTAAGTAATCGTATAAACCAGCCGAATAAATGAAGTCATAATCCCAAGGTATCTCTTTTTTTATATCTTTTTTTAGCGCAAGCCGAATAGCATTTTTTGAGAAGAAGTTAATATTGCTAGCGCCATTCAAAAGTTGTTTTGCATAATCAATGGCTCTGACTTCAAAATCATAACAATCAAAAATTACATTTGAAAAAAGTTTATCTGAATCCGCTTCCAATAATTCTTTAATCTCTCTTGCTGGACCAGATGCTAAATTCATTATTCGAATATCTCTACCTCTATGTTTTGTTACAAAATCAAGAATGCTTCTTTTTAAATCTTCTTTTCTCTCGCGCGTAGCCTTAGAGGCAACCATTTGTTGAAAGTAATTATCCCACAATCTATCAAAACCGATAGTGCGAGGCTGATTTACATAAATATCATCTATAATTCTATAGTCTCCGGCATAACCAAGGGGTTTTTCGAAAACCCACTTTGGGAATTCACCGTATAGAAAGTAGCGTCTATATCTTTTTTCGAAGATACTCTTTAACTTATATACCTTAGCCTCAAACTTATTTATGTTCTCTTTTTCAAATTGCAAGATATCCACGGCTATTTTTTCAACAGTTAAGTTAAAAATCTCTTGGAACTGTGGCCAGTCATGGGGATATTTTGACAAACGCGACTGAAATTCCTGACTTAATTTAAGATAATATTTTACTTCTGAAAATAAACTTGACCTTGTGATAGTCATTTATTTTAATGTCTCTTTTATCTTATCAACTAACTCCTTTATATCAAAAGGTTTATAAATGTAGGCAATTGGGTCTAAATCTTGCGCCTTCTTTTCAATATCCTCATCTGCGTAACCTGTGATAAAAATTGTAGGGATTTTCTTTTTTATAGATTCAACTGTTTCAACGCCATTCATTCCCGGCATACGAATATCAGCTATTACTAGATTAAACTCCACCTCCTCAACCATTACTAAAGCATCTTGACCATTTTTAGCAATAAATACCTCATAGCCGTTCTTCTCAAGGAGCTTAGAGAGCGATTTTATTATTATCTCCTCATCATCAATTACCAAAATCTTCTTAGCCATGTTAAAATTCTCCTTCCACAGAAAGTGGAATACTTGCCCATCCGATAGGGTAAGGTGTTTTACTTATGGACTCTTTCATGTTTTATCAGCCAGTCATCTATCCGGGACCTTTTAAACCTCCAGGTTCTACCTATCTTGGAGGCAGGGATTTTACCTTGTTGGACGAGCTGGTAGAGTTTGGCCTCGCTGAATTTCAGGTATTTTCGGACCTCTTCAAAAGTCAGGACTTCGTCGAACATTAGAACCAACCTCCTCTATAATAAGTAATTACAAGTTATTCTAAGTAGTATTTATTGTTATATAGTAAAAGTCTTTTGTCAATAGAAATTTAAGCTGGAGTTAATAATCAGGGTCTTTTGGTGAGGATATCTAATTCAATATTGACCTTATCTGAAGGGCCCTTAAAACCCAGGGTAGTATTTTTAAGGGTATGAGGAATAATATAAACCGTAAAGGTATTGGACCTCATGTTAACTAAGGTTAGACTTATGCCATCAACGGCAATAGAACCCTTGGGGATACAATATCTTATAAACTCCGCGGGAATGGCAATCTCAAAACATAGATTATTATTGATATAATTTTTTTTACGGATAATGCCTATGCAGTCAATGTGGCCGGTAACAAAGTGTCCGGATAATCTATCCCCTATTTTTAAACTACGTTCAAGATTTACTTTATCAGAAATTCTCAAGGCACCTAAATTGGTAACTTTGAGAGTTTCAGGCATAACCTCAAAACTTAAAGCATCAGTATCTTTTTTTATTACCGTCAGGCAAACACCATTTACAGAGATACTATCGCCTATTTTTGTATCAGCTAATATCTTATGCGCTTTAACTGTGAGCAAAACAACTTTTCCTCTTCTGGAAATACTCTCTATCTGCCCCAGTTCTTCAATTATCCCGGTAAACATAAGTGAGTGCACAATTTATGGAACGATAGTGTCCGCCATAAAGCTTTGGCGGATCCGCCAATCATCTATCTATATGGCGGGATCCCGCCTTGATTCTATTTAGAGAGGCGGGACATTCCGTAAGTTGTGTCTTCATTTAATATATCCCTCTATCAAAAAATCTTCTCCTATGCGTTTTAATTTTACCTCTTTGAGTTTAACCGCCTTATCTATACGCACAACACCTTTGCCCATCACTGAACTAATCGCCTCTTTACCTCCGATAATCTTTGGGCTGATAAAGAACAATACTTTATCTATAAGCCCTTCGTCAAACAACGAACCAATTAACGTGCCTCCCCCTTCAACCAAGATGCTAGTTATTTCAAGTTGCGCTAATTTCTTCATTGCATCCTTAAGATTTATCTGGCCTGCCTTTTCCCTTACTTCTAAAATCTTTGCTTTTTCACCCAATATCTTTCTATTCTCTGTCTCCTGACCCGGCAGGCTGGGTAAGGTAACGATTATTACTTGGCTATTTTTAGAAAATATATTCGCACCTTCAGGAATGCTCAACTGGCTATCTACCACAATTTTTATCGGCTGTCTTTTGGAAAACCAGGCATCTAATTTTGGATTGTCTCTTAATATAGTATTAACCCCCGCCATTATCGCATCATAGTTTTGACGCAAGCGATGGCTAAAGGCACGCGATTTATCCGAAGTTATCCATTTTGAATCACCGGTATAAGTCGCAATCTTACCATCTAAAGACTGCGCTACCTTAACCGTAACAAAGGGCATTCTTTTGGTAATATATTTTATGAAGGCCTCGTTTATCCTGCTCAATTCATTTTCCAAAAATCCTACTTGAACTTTTATTTTGTGTTGTCTAAGTATTTTAATACCCCTGCCGTTATTGAGCGGATTAGGGTCAACCATACCCACAATGACTTCTTTTACTCTGCTTTTAATTATCCTATCCACGCAAGGCGGGGTCTTACCAAAATGTGTGCAGGGCTCTAAGGTTACATAAAGAATGGCTCCTTTTGCCTTTGCTGCTGCTTCATCTAAGGCAATAATTTCTGCATGGGGTGAACCTGCCTTTTCATGATACCCCTTGCCGATAATCCGGCCATTTTTCACTACTAAAGCGCCTACCATCGGATTAGGTGAAGTTCTTCCCTTTGCCTTTAAGGCTAAGTCCATCGCTAAATTCATAAAATATTCGTGGTTTCTCTTCATCAGAACTTATCTTTAGCTTCCTTTAATTTTTCTACTAACCTGTAAGGTATTTTCACCGAACCTATTTTAACCCCAGGCTTAGCACTACCGTGACAATCTGAACCGCCCGTAACTAACAAATTATATTTCTTGGCTAAAGCCAAATAATAATTAATCTTCGTTCGCGTGTGTTCAGGATAATATACCTCCAGGCCCATAATACCATATTCGATAAACTTAGGTATTAATTCATTTCGACTAAGGCTATAAGGATGCGCCAAGACCGGTATGCCGCCTACATCCTTAATTAACTTTATTGCCTCGGAAGGCAACAACTTAAAACCCAAAACATAAGCCGGGCATTTATCTCCGATGTATCTGGCAAATGCCTCAAACGTAGAATTTACTAGTCCTTCCTTGACCATCGCCCGGGCAACGTGCAACCTGCCTACTGTGCCTTGTTTGGCAATATCAAAAATAGCTTCGGCTTCTAATCTTATACCCATATCTTTCAGTTTATCTACTATTTTATAGATACGTTCAATACGGTTTTTCTTTAAGCCACACAATTTTTCAATCAGGTCTTTATTTTTGTAATCAATGCAGTAACCTAAGATGTGTATTTCTAAACCATCATATTCAACAGTCATTTCTATACCGGGCAACACCTCCACGCCTTCTGATCTTGCGGCTTCTAAAACAGGCTCGATCCCAGAAACGGTATCATGATCAACTATAGCGATACAGGACAAACCTACCCGCTTTGCTTCTTCTATCAGTTCTTGGGGGGTATATGTACCATCGGAAAATATCGTGTGTAAATGCAGGTCAGCAAGTTTCACTTCTCCATCTCTTGTTTTATCTTATCCGAGATAGCATTAACAAATTTACCCGCTTCCATACCCGAATACCTCTTGGCAAGCTCTACCGCCTCATTTATAGAGACTTTGGGAGGGATATCGCGGCAAAACATGAGCTCAAAGCAACTCATCCGTAGTATATTCCTATCCACCACTGCCATACGTTTAAGTTGCCAATTAGTGGCATATTGGACAATCTTGTTATCAATTGCCTCTCGATTTTGCGCGACGCCTTTAACGAGCTCTCCGGTAAAATCCTTTACGCTCTCCTCAATATGCTCTTCAATACGTACCTGCCAAAAATTAGCCAGAGCAGTATCGTAATTATCGCGGGTGATATCTATTTGATAGAGAATTTGTAAGGCGAATTCACGTGCGAGTGTGCGTTTACGCATATTTAATGAGCCCCGCCGTCCCGCATCTTGCGGGACAAGAGGCGGGGCTAGATTATTATTTCAATCGCGTTAATAAATTTGCCATTTCAATCGCAGAAAGCGCAGCATCGCGCCCCTTATTACCCTCTTTTGCCCCTGCGCGTTCCACTGCCTGTTCAATAGTATCCGCAGTAATAATACCAAAGATTACCGGTAGGCCGGTATCCTGGGAAACCTTGGCTATCCCTTTGGCTACTTCTGAGGCAATATACTCAAAATGCGGGGTGGAACCACGAATCACTGTGCCTAAACAAATTATAGCATCATATGACTTGGTTTTAGCCAATCGTTGCGCAATCAAAGGAATCTCGAACGCACCCGGAACCCAAACAACCAAGAGATCTTTATCTTCAACGCCGTGCCTGACCAGCGTATCAATAGAACCAGAAACTAACTCTTTGGTAATGAAATCATTGAAGCGTGAAGCAATGATACAAAACTTCTTACCTTTGGCAATTAGATTGCCTTCCACTGTTTTTGTCATTTTCTCGCCTCCTTCTTTATATTTTAATTTGATGCCCGAGTTTTTCTTTTTTAGTTTTAAGGTATTGGTAATTTAAAGGATTGGGTTCGATTTCTAAAGGAACCCGCTCAACTACCTTAAGGCCATAACCTTCTAAACCTACAATCTTACGGGGATTATTCGTAAGCAATCGGATATTTTCTAATCCTAAATCCACCAGAATTTGCGCACCAATTCCATAATCCCTAAGATCCGGCTTGTGGCCCAAGGCCTCATTTGCCTCGACTGTATCCAGGCCTTTATCCTGCAAACTATAAGCGCGGATTTTATCTGTCAGCCCAATACCGCGGCCCTCCTGGTTCATATAAAGAATAACGCCTTTTTTTTCCTTATCAATAATCTGCATTGCTTTCTTAAGCTGCCTACCGCAATCGCAACGTAAAGATTCAAATACATCGCCGGTTAAACACTCTGAATGTACGCGCACCAGCACTGCTTCGTTTTTAAACTCACCCATTATAAGCGCTACATGAATTTGCTGATTAATTAAATCGCGGTATAAGATTAACCTGTATGTGCCAAATTCCGTGGGAAGAATTGTTTCGGTAATCCTCTCAATCAATCTTTCGGAACGCCGGCGATATTCGATAAGATCAGCGATGGAACAAATCTTCAAATTATGCTGTTTGGTAAAGGAAAGTAACTGTGGCAGCCTGGCCATGGTGCCATCGTCATTCATAATCTCGCAGATTACGCCTGCAGAATAAAGTCCGGCTAACCGCATTAAATCTATGGCTGCTTCAGTATGACCTGCCCTGACCAAAACTCCTCCTTTATGCGCCTTTAAAGGAAAAACATGTCCGGGCCGAATTAAATCCTCAGGTTTACTTTGTGGATTAATGAGGACTTCTATGGTACGGCTACGGTCAAAAGCAGAAATTCCGGTAGTTATACCACGAGCCGCATCTACAGAAATCATCCAGGCAGTAGAAAAAGGGTCTTTCTTATTGGATAAACCTTCGGCCTCTCCTATCATGGGCTGCAGACCTAAATGCCTCAATTTTTCATCTTCCATCGGCGTACAGATGAGCCCGCGGCCAAATTTGGCCATAAAATTTATATCTTCTGGCTTAACAAAAGACGCGGCCATGACCAGATCGCCTTCGTTCTCACGGTCCTCGTCATCCACGACAATGACCATTTTGCCTTTTTTTAAATCTTCTAATATTTCCGGAATAGTGTTAAATGTACTCATAAAGTAAGCTATTCTGAACTAATGCCGTAAGATTATCCCTCGCCTAAGCGCTTGTCAATTTCTTGCGAAATTGACTACGCAGGCTCGGGATTAATTCGCCCCGCTGCCCCGCATTTTGCGGGGCAAGAAGCGGGGCTCATTAAAAAACCCGAAGATAATCTTCGGGTAAAAAATTATCAATCTTCTTCCATCTGGACTTTACACCCAATCCTATATGATGGATTGGTGTGCCGCCTCTCGGCTACCATCGGCTCTGGAATATCACCAGATCTGTCCGCCAAAGTTCTCTGGCAGACTCGCGGGCTTTTACCGCCGGTCAGGAATTTCGCCTTTCCCCGAAGATTAATCTTGATTTAGTATAGCACAAAAACTTATCTTGTCAATAGCTTTAAAAATGTTTATAATAAGTAAATGATGGAACGCCTCATAAATCAAGTACATAAGCTCCTGATAAAAAGAAAAAAGACTATAGCGGTAGCTGAATCCTGTACCGCAGGATTAGTCTCTACGCTTCTTACCCAAGTCTCTGGTAGCTCAAAATATTTTATCTTAGGCGTAGTTACTTATAGCAATAAAGCAAAGGAGGCTCTTTTAAAAATTCCTGCTAACCTCATTGCTAAAAAAGGCGCGGTTTCCCAGGAAATAGCTCAAAAGATGGCGCAATCTATAAGGAGATTAGCCAAAACCGATTTTGGCATAGGAATAACCGGTATCGCAGGTCCCACTGGCGGAATATCCAGGAAACCGGTAGGTACAGTATTTGTTGCTATAGATAGTAAAAATAAGATAATCTGCAGGAAATTCCATTTTATTGGCAATCGAATCACTATAAGAAAAAAAACAGCTTTAAAAGCATTAGAATTATTACTGTCAGTTATCGCGTTGTCGTGTTAGCGCGTTGTCGTGTTAGCGCGTTGTCGTGTTAGCGCGCTGCCGCGTTGATATGTTTTGCGCGTTAACGCGCTAACGCGCAAACAGGCTAAACTATCCCGTAGTTATAAAATGAGGGCATTTATTGCTATTGAGCTTCCCAAAGAAATCAGAGATGCGCTAGTCCGCCTGCAAGAACAACTAAAAACCTCTAAAGCCGATGTCAAATGGGTTGAGCCACAGAATATACACTCGACCTTAAAGTTTTTGGGTGAAATCGAAGATAAAAAGTTAGAAGGAATTATTACAATTATGGAGGATGTGGCAGAAGATAAGCGTGCTTATGATATACGCATTTCTTCTCTGGGAGCATTTCCCAATATAAGTTCTCCCCGTGTTATTTGGGTAGGAATTGATAAGGGGGATAGCGAAACTAAGGAAATTGCTAAAGAGTTAGAGGAAAAAATTGCCAAACTTGGCATCCCTAAAGAGGATAGGCCATTTTCTTCTCATATCACTATTGGCAGGACCAGATCGCCTATAAACAGGGAAAGATTAATCAGGGATCTGAATAATTTACAGCTTAAATTTGCGCGAGAAACCCTGGGGTTTCTCGTCACAAAAATCACTCTATTCAAAAGTACTCTCACCCCTAAAGGCCCTATCTATGAAGCCCTAAAGGAAACCAACCTTAAAACAACCTGAAGTATAATATTGGTATATAATCCAGCGATAATATCGTCGCTCATGATACCCAGGCTTCCTTTTAAATTCTGCAAAGGGCCGGCTGGATACGGCTTAAGCGCATCCAATATACGAAATATTATAAAGGCAATAATGACTAATTTTAGGTCATGCTGTATGAATGTGAGGCTTAAAAGCATACCGGCAACCTCATCTATAACAATGCATCTGGCATCCTTTCTCTGGAATATCTCTTCAGCTTTACCTGCCACTAAAAATCCCAAAATTATCAAAGTCAAAGTAAATAATATGTGCGTAACGCTATTATCTTTGATTAAATAAAATAAAAATACGCCGGCTATACTGGCAAAGGTACCGGGTATAAATGGTAGATAGCCTATATAGAAAAACGTACCTAAGGTCTTGAAGGTAAACTTGCGGATATCCATCGTAAAATTATAATCTTGTGATTATTTTGCGATTTTCCCAAAGGTAGGTTAGGCCAGAATAAAGGGTGAGTCCGATGATAAGCAGCATAAGAATATATATGCCCCAATTAAAGAAATTATTCCAGTTGGGATTCCAGGTGAAAAATATCTTCATTACCTCCTTAAAGACAATAAATACTAATATGAAAAATATCGCAGCCATCTGAGATACAGTCTTATGTTTTCCTGCCCTGCTTGCTGATAGCACCTTCCCCTTGTTAAGCGCGAATAACCTTAGAGACGTAATCAATATCTCGCGAGACATAATAATCATAAACATCCAGACATTAATCAATTTCAATTGAAGAAAAGCAGTAAATGCAGCTAATACTAAAATCTTATCTGCAATCGGGTCCATAAGCTTTCCAAAGTCAGTAACTATATTCCTCTTCTTGGCAATCAAACCATCGAAATAATCCGATAAAGCAGCAAAGGTAAAAATCAATAAACTTATAACTTTTGTCCACCAGATTTTCTCCCACCACAATAAAAATAACATAAATATTATGGCAAGAAATATCCTTGATATCGTGATTCTATTGGCAATATTCATTCCAAAGACTCTCCCGTTAAATCATACTCTAAGGTATCGGTAATCTTTACCTTTACTAAATCACCTGGTTTTAATTCATTTTTAGAATTTACATATACCAGGCCATCAACCTCCGGGGCATCATATTGGCTCCGGCCTAAGTAAACTCCGCCTTCTTTCTCATCAATCAAAACATCTATAATTCGGCCTAAAAATTTTTTATTAATGTCTTGGGAAATCTTCTGTTGACAGGACATAATGGCACCAAAACGTTCTCTCTTGATTTTATCAGGTACCTGCTTTTTAAAATCAAATGCCTTTGTGCCTTCTTCGCGGGAATAAACAAAGGCACCCAATCTCTCAAATCTTATCTCTTTAATAAACGTAAGTAATTCTTCAAATTCTTCATCTTGTTCAGAAGGAAACCCCACAATTAAAGAAGTCCTTAAGGCAACACCGGGAATCCTCTTTCTAATTTTATCAACGAGCCTTAAAATATCCTTCTTTTTCGTGTGCCTCTGCATTAGTTTCAATATGCGGTCATTTATATGCTGGATAGGCAGGTCAATATACTTACAAATCTTAGGCTCACCCCTTACTAACTCTATTAATTCATCAGTTACGCGGTTAGGGTATAAATAAAGGAGCCTGATCCAGCCGATATTTTTGGTGATTTTGACGATTCTTTTTAAAAGTTCGGTTAATTTTGGAATTTTATACAAATCCACACCATAACCAGTGATATCTTGACCGATAATATTAAGCTCTGAGATTTTATCTTGATTAAACCTTTCTACCTTTTTTAGTATGGCTTCCATCTGGAGGCTATTAAACCTTCCTTTTATCCGGGGGATAACACAATAACTACAATTATTAATACAACCTTCACAGATCTTAAGATAGGCATAATGGGAAGGCGTAAGAGGAAATCGCCCGAGGCTATGGTTCTCCCGCCAATCTATTTTAGATAGCAAGCGGGATCCCGCCTGCGTTGTAGATAGCTTGGCGGGGAAAGAAACTCTTCCTACAAAGGCATCAATCTCAGGCAATTCTTTTATTAACGCATCTTTATAACGCTGGACCAAGCAACCATAGACAATAATCTTTTTAAGTTTACCCTTTCTTTTTAAATCAATTAAATCTAATATTGCATCCACGGACTCTGTTTTGGCATCCTCTATAAAGGCACAGGTATTTAATATTGCCGCCTCTGCCTTATCCATATCCACAATGGAATATCCTTTGAAATTGAGCCTGCCTAAAATACCTTCCGAATCTACCAGGTTTCTCGGACAGCCCAAGCTTAATATTCCAATGGTTCGGCTCCGCTTGCCATTGGTCCTGAGTCCTTCGACTCCCTTCGGCCGCTCAGCATTCGTCCTGAGCGCCCCTTCGACTCGTCTCACTCGTTCAGGGGCGTCCTGAGCGCAGTCGCAGGACGTAGTCGAAGCCCCAATCTTATATTTATCTTCAAGCATCATCTTAAGACTTTTAAGCCTTCATCTTTGGTAATCAATATATTCTTAAGCGCCTGACCCCTACGGCCTAAAGGCGGAATAGGCTTACCGTTTAATTCTAAATCTATAACGCCAGCATTTCCCAAGGAGAGCTCGATTTTATCTTTTGCCTGCCAGCTTTCAGTCTTACCCTTTTTCAATATCGCATGAAATATCACCTCGCCATCAACCTTTAGATGTACCCAGCAATTCTCTTTAGCCCGTATGTCTAACCTTATCCCCGCAGGCGTCTCTTTACTTTTAGGCGCGGCTGCTGGAGGGCTTTGTTCTTTATCTTTAGGTATAGTGGTAGTTTTAATTCCTTGTGTCTTCTCTAATTTTGCGGCCTGGAATTTTGCCTTTACTGCTTTTTCAGCTATGATAGGCAATTTAGCTTTCCTTGGCTTGAGACTCCGCTTAGAAGAAATAAGCTTACCTAAGTTAAATAAACTGATTAAAAATAATAAAATAAATAAAATAATAAAAATATTTTTTTTATTTATGCCTCTAAAGGAACTTAATTTTACCGAAGTAGATTTAAGAAAGGATACAGGCTTTTCTCGAGCAGAGGATAACTCTTTTATTATCTCTGCCGTGCTTTTAGGTTCCTCGTAACCGGCGATACAATCTTTAGGATCTGCACCTAAGAATTTACAGTAAATCTTTAAGAATCCCTTTACATATATAGGGCTAAGTCCGATAAGGCTATCGTCCTCTATAGCCTTTAAGATATTTAAATGGATCTTTGTCTTCTTATGCGCCTCTTCAAGGCTTAACCCTTTTTCTAAGCGTAATTTTTTGAGCCTTGCGCCTATTGACTCCATTATTGCTCCTGGGTTTGGGTTATCTCTTTTTCTAACCACGCTTCCCGGTCAATTAATATTTTGCGGGGCTTACTTCCTTCAAAGGGGCCAATAAGGCCCTCCTGCTCCATCATATCGATAATCCGGGCAGCGCGCGTATACCCCAGACGCATACGCCTTTGCAGTATAGATACAGATGCCTGATTACTTTCCATAATCACCCTGACTGCCTGCTCGTAAAGTTCGTCTTTTTCTCCGTTAGTCAAGGTAGATTTTTGCTGTTCTTTCAAGATCTCTTCATCATAAACCGGCTCTGCCTGAGATTTAATAAAATCAACTACCCGTTCAATTTCCTTATCGTTCACTAGTGAACCTTGAGCACGGATTAACTTTGATTCTCCCGGCCGTAAAAACAACATATCCCCCCTCCCCAAAAGTTAATCCGCACCATTCATATCTAGGACCGTACGCGAATCTACCTTTGAGGCAACCTTAAAAGAGATGCGCGCCGGAAAATTTGCCTTAACCACTCCGGTTACCACATCAACTGAAGGCCGCTGTGTAGCCAAAATTAAATGTATGCCTACGGCGCGGGAAAGCTGCGCGAGGCGGGTAATGGCATTTTCAATCTGGTCACGCGCGACCATCATTAAATCCGCTAATTCATCAACAATCACCACAATATAAGGAATCTTTTCTTGTTTTTCATTATAAGCATCTATATTCCTGACTCCTACCTTTGCCAGAAGCCGATAACGCTCCTCCATCTCATTTACTACCCAATTAAGGCCAATGGCAGCTTTTTTAGCATCGGTAACCACCGGACATAAAAGATGCGGTAGTCCATTAAAAGGCGCCAGTTCTACCATCTTGGGGTCAATCATTAAAAATTTTAATTCATTAGGGGTGGCGCGAAAAAGCATCGATAGAATGAGACAGTTGACGCAGACGGTTTTTCCTGAACCTGTTGTTCCAGCAATTAAAAGATGGGGCATATCTCCTAAATCCGTAACCACCGAAATACCGGTAATATCCTTACCTAGAACCAGGGCTAACTTTGATTCTGACTTCTGAAATTCATTGGAAACGAACGCCTCTTTCAAATAAACAAGGCTGCTTTGTATATTAGGCACCTCTACGCCTACCCTGCCCTTTCCGGGTATAGGGGCAATAATCCTTACTGACTGGGCCTTCATGGTTAAGGCGATATCGTCACTTAAGGCAACAATACGATTTACTTTTACACCTGGAGCGGGCTCAAGTTCATAACGCGTAATTACCGGCCCACGCTCAATATCTGTAACCTTAGCCGAGATACCAAAATCTTCTAATGTCTCCTCTAAAATCCGCGCGTTGGCAGCTAGGTCTTCTTTAATTTGCCTGGCCTCAAGCGGCGGCGGTGAATCCAATAAATCTAAAGACGGTAAATGATAATCACCTATCTTTAACTCTTGAGGTTTTACTTTGGGTTCTGTAAATTCAGCGGGTTTTGTTTTTATTTGGATTTTCGGCCATGAAGTTGGCATGGGTTTAGGCATAGGTTCAACTTTTGGCTTTGCTGCCTCTACCCCAGGCACTTTAGTGGTTTTTCTCTCGCTAGTGGCTTGCCTGACTACTAGGGATGCTGCCTTCCTTTTAAAACTAAAGAGTGATTTCAGAAAAAATTTTATTTTATCTATGATATTTAAGAAAAACGAGGAGATTAAAATTTCCGTAACTAACGCCGATGACAAAATGATTAGCGTGATAAAAATAATATATCCGCCCAATCGGCCAAAATATGTTGAGATAAATTTAGAAATCGCAAATCCTAAAAAACCTGAACGGAAAAATACAACTGCCTCATTTTTAAAACCGATTAATCCCACCATAGAACTTAAGGATAATAATAAAGCTAAAAATCCTAAGGCCTTGGGAAGACGCATATCCGGCATCTGCTGTTTAAAAAACTTTATCCCTAATAATAGAATAAATAAAGGGATAATATAACTTGTTAACCGGCCGAATAAAAATATAAGGATCCAGCCAAGGTATGCCCCAAACGTACGGATAAGATTCTTGGGCGGAACATTAGGGTGGGATGTATAGAAAGAAAGGTCCTGATGATTAAACGAAATTAGGCTGGCGAAAATAATCAAGGCCACGGCCACCAAAATAACGCCTTTAATTTCATTTAGTCTTCTTTCTTTCACTTTAGGAACATGCGCCTCTTGACCTACGCGGCGGAAGTCTCATCCACCTACGCGGTGGAGGGGCTTTAAGGGCTTTCTGATGGGACTTGCTTCTTGCTTAAATTAATCCTGCCTAAATCATCTATACCGATAACCTTAACTTTAATTTCATCCCCTAATTTGACTACTTCTTCGATATTTTTAACAAAGTGCCCGGCCAGTTCTGAAACATGCACCAGCCCCTCTTTACCTGGCACAATCTCCACAAACGCACCAAATGGCATAAGGCGTTTTACCTTACCTATATATATACGGCCTACCTCAATATCTTCGGTTATCGCCCTGATCAGATCAATCGCTTCTTTAGATTTAGCGGCCTCATTTGAGCCCACTAAAACATTACCATCATCTTGAATGTCGATGGTTACACCGGTCTGGGCAATAATCTTTTTTATGTTTTTTCCTCCCGGGCCAATAAGTTCGCCTATTTTTTCCGTATTTACTTTGATGATCTCTATGCGCGGGGCATAAGACGATAATTCTTGACGTGGATGACTTAAGGTTGTATTCATTTTATCCAAAATAATATATCTTGCCTCCCTTGCATGGAGAAGACATTTATGCAATAAATCTAAATCAATGCCATCTATTTTTAAATCTAGCTGCACCGCAGTAATGCCCTGCCGCGTGCCGGCAACCTTAAAATCCATATCGCCAAAATGGTCTTCTAGACCAGCGATATCAGTTAATATGGCTAACTTTGTGTCTTCTTTAATTAGGCCTAAGGCAATACCAGCTACCGCATCTTTTATGGGAACACCCGCGTCCATCAATGATAGGGTTGCGGCGCAGACTGTAGCCATGCTCGATGAACCATTGGACTCCAGAATCTCCGAAACTACCCGGATAGCATAAGGAAACTTCTCCTTGGAGGGCATCACCGCCATGAGCGCCCTTTCTGCTAAAGCACCATGGCCAATCTCCCGACGGCCTGGACCACGCACCGGTGCTGTCTCTCCCACGCTAAAAGGCGGAAAACTGTAATGCAGCATAAAGGACTTGTATTTTTCTCCTTCTAGCGCTTCGATGAGTTGCTCATCTTCACCGGTACCTAAAGTAGTAACGGCTAAACTTTGAGTTTGGCCACGCGTAAAAAGACTTGAACCGTGCGTGCGCGGTAATACCGCGACCTCACAATTAATTGGCCGAATCTCTTTAAATCCCCGGCCATCTATACGCATATTCTCTGTCAATATCTTCTTCCTTACCTCTTCTTTTTCCACTTCTACCAAAACCATCTTAACATCACTGGCTAAATATCCCTCTGGAACAAGCTTGGCCTCCAATTCCCGAGATAATAAATCTACTTCTTCTTCGCGTTCTTCTTTCTTATCTAATTTATAAACCGCTTTTAATCTTTCTTTCGATAAATCTTCAACTTTTGTCTTCAATATGGGATCTATTTTTTTAAATTCGATCTCTGCCTTGGGTTTTCCGTATTGCCGGCTGAACTCTTCTTGTAAACGAATTATTTCTTTAAGATTTTCAAAACCAAATTTGACTGCCTCTAAATATATCTCTTCGGATACCTCTTTGGCTTTAGCCTCCAACATAATAATACCTTCATTATTGGCTACCACCACTACATCTAAATCCGAATTCTCTAATTCTGCGTAGGTGGGATTAAGAATGAATTGATTATCCAGCCTTCCTACGCGGCAACAAGCCAATGGCCCATGAAAAGGTATATCCGATAAAGATAAAGCCAGTGATGCTCCGCTCACCGCTAAGATATCGGGATCATTTTCGCCGTCACTGGACAAAACAATAGCCATAATCTGGACTTCATGGAATAAGCCTTTAGGGAATAATGGCCGAATTGGCCGGTCAATGAGCCGCGCGGTCAAAATTTCACTCTCAGAAGGCCGGCCTTCCCGCTTAAAGAAACCGCCGGGAATCCTTCCTGCGGCATATGTCTTTTCCTGATACTCTACGGTTAGAGGAAAGAAACCCAGATCTTCTTTGGATTCACGCGACATACAAGCCGTAACTAAAACCACTGTGCCGCCATACTGGACAGTAACCGAGCCGTTTGCCTGCCTGGCAATCTTACCCATCTCTAAAATCAAATCATTCCTTCCAAATTTTACTTTTCGCATAATATCCTGCATAATTGTTTACTCCTTAAGGATAAATCAACCTACCGCTCGCTCCGCACTAAACCCCAGAGTCTGTTATGGTTGATACTAAAGCGGCCATAATTCATCTTCGCTCTTAAAGAGTGAGGTCTTCTGGCCGCGAATGTATAAAGACAGAAACTTATTTTCGAAGCTTGAGCTTCTCTAAAAGTTCTTCGTATTTCTTGACGTCTTTTTTCTTGAGATAATTTAGGAGTCTACGGCGCCTCCATACAAGCATAAGGAGTCCCCGCCGAGAATGAAAGTCCTTCTTGTGATACTTAAAGTGCTCCCCTAAAGTATTAATCCTCTCGGTTAAAATTGCAATCTGGACCTCTGCTGAGCCAGTATCCCGGGAATGAATCTTAAAGCCATCAATAATCTGCTGCTTTTTCTCTTTAACCAAAACCAATTCTCTCTCACCTCCTTTAACTTCAGAAAATATTATACGTTACTTTACATCATAAGTCAATATATTCATATATTTTTTAAACAGACAGCCTAAGATTGTCTATTTTTATCTGATACGTGCGAAGGAGCAGATTTGGCTATAGGCACAATAGGTACAGGCCATATGGGCAGGGGTGGCATCGTAACTCTGCTGGCGGATACCCGTAGCCACTACTTTTATCTTTTCCTTTACCACTTCTAAATCCCCTTCTTCTACTTCTCTTAGGCCCACAATCCCTGACTCTAAAAAATACAAGGCTACTTTATTAGGAAGTTTACCAAAGATGTTCTCATATGCCAAGGCATAAAGCGAAAGCTGCAGACTTTCTTTTACCCGCTTATCCGCCATTTCTTGCGTCTTAATCTCTGAGGTCTTAAAATCCATAATTACCGCGCCGTCTTCTTCCATATCCAGGCGGTCAAAGCGGCCGCGGATTTTATTTCCTTCTAAAATAAAAGAGAATTCCTTCTCGATATATAGAGGCCGGGAATTACGTTTTTCTTCATCATTAAAGAATTTAATCAGCGCCTCTTGTCCGATGCGCAGGCGTTCCTGTTGATGTAATTCATCTAAAAAACCTTGCGGGTCAAAATTTTTCTGGAATGTTTCTAATAGGCCGGCCAGTTCCAAATTTTGCCCGGCTAATTTATACTGAAAATATTTACTTACAGCCATATGCATTGCCCGCCCATAGATAACTGTATGGTGCTCCATGATGGGCACGCGCAGGATATGCACGTATTTATATTTTAAAGGACAGGTAAGGTAATCATCGATATGGTAGAAACTTAAGTTAACAATTTTTTCTTCCGGGATTGTGCCTGGTTTTGCCTTAACTGATTCTTTTTTCGGCGCAAAACGCTCAATTGCCTCAATTGCACCGGCCTTCTTTTTTTCTTTTTTAGATACATCTTTACCCAGGGCCTCAAAAATAAATTGACTCACCCGCCTCAGGCGTTTTCCGCCATAATCCTCGGCGCTAGTTAAATAAAGCCCTTCTTTAGCGCGGGTCATCCCCACATAAAAAAGACGGCGTTCCTCTTGAATGTGGAAATCTCCTGTCGGTAAAACCTCCCTAATTAAGACATCGGGGAGCTCAAGGGGTTGGCTGCGCCTTGGCCAAGGAAAACGGCCCTGGACTAAACTAACCAGAAAAACTACACGAAATTCCAAACCCTTTGCTTTATGGATAGTCAGCACATTTACGGCATCGGTATCTAAGTCTGCCTCTGCTGTGGGCGGATCGTCGCGGGCCTCAATAAGAAGATTAAGATAATTCACGAAATTAATTACCCGGTCCTCTTTTGCTACCAATTCAAAATCCCGCACATGATTAAAGAATTTAGCTAAGTTTTGGATTTTGGTTTCGTTTTCCAGGCTTTGATTTTGGGTCAGCATCTTTAGATATCCGGTTTCAGTAAGAAAGCTATAGAGTAATCTTCCCGTGGTTTCCTGACGGCTAACCTGCATAAATTTATCAAGGTCTGCTAAAATACTTTTTATCTTTTCGCGCGACTCGGGGCTTACCTCTTCTAATTCTTCGATATTATCCAACCCCTTAAATACCAAATATAATGCCCTGTTTCTACGCTTGGCATAGTGGTTAAGAAGACTTAAGTCAGAAAGGTTTAACTTGTAGATTTCTGAACTTACTAAGTAATACAAACTTAATGAATCTGAAGTATTAGCTGCCACGCGCAAGAAATTAATGCAAAGTTTTACCTCCTCGCGCGAATAAAGCCCCTGATTTCCGCTGAATTGCCAGGGGATATCCTGCATATTCAGTGCTTGCAAAAAGGCATCGGCATCGGAATTTGAACGTACCAGAATGGCAAAATCGCGAAACTTAAAGTTGCCCGCGAAAACCTTATCTTTGATGATATTGGCCACATTGTCTGCCTCAGTAGAATGGGTATCAAAATGCAAATGCTGGGGTGGTAAACCCTCTTTAGTTAAACCAATGAGACGCTTATCGATATTTGCCTTTACTTCAAAGCGCTCCGGGTTATTGAACTGAATTAATTGATAGGCGCTGTCTAAGATGGCTTGAGTAGAGCGGTAATTTTTAATCAAACTTATTTTCTGAGCCTCAGGATAGACCGCCATAAAATTTAAAACATTGCTGTAAGCCGCCCCCCGCCAGCGATAAATACATTGGTCATCATCCGCAACGACCGTAATATTTTTTGCCTCTCCTGCCAATAACTTTACTATCTGAAACTGAGCAAAGTTAGTATCTTGAAACTCATCCACCAAGATATACTTAAACTGTTTTTGATAATTTCTTAAAATTAAAGGGTGCTCTCTTAAGAGTTGCAGGCCCAAGTAAAACTGATTACCAAAATCCAGCAGTCCTTCCTTGGCTAGTATTTCCTGATATTTAGCATAGGCACTGGCTACCTCCAGATATTGTATGGCCTCTTCTTCCATGGCCTTATCGTTGGGGTTCTGCTTTGAGTTTAAAGCAAATTCTCGCGCAAATTTAAGGTAATCCCCTGGCGAGACATCTTCATCCTTTGCCCGGCTAAATAATTCTACCAGCGCTTCAATAAAACGCGTGGGGTCGGATAAAGGCCGGTAGTAAGAAAGGGGGAACTCAAAAAGATGCTCACGAAAAAATACCGCTGCCTCAGGAAGGGTTAAGACCTTAAAATCCGGATTTATTCCGGCAACCAGGGCATTTTCGCGCAAGAGCCTATCGCCAAAGGCATGAAAAGTAGAAATCCAAATATCCGTATAACCATAAGGCACAAGAATATCTACGCGTTCCTGCATCTCTTGCGCGGCCTTATCGGTAAAGGTCAAGGCTAGGATTTCATTTGTCTTAGCCAGGCCTTCAGAAAGAAGCCAGGTAATCCTGCGGGTAATCGCGGTAGTCTTACCCGTCCCTGCACCGGCAATAATCAACAGCGGCCCTTCTTTATGTGTAACCGCCTCGAGCTGTTCTTTATTTAGTCCTTCTAAAATATTATTCATAATATATACACTTAGCGGGTGACCCCGCCAGAGGCGGAGGCAGGACCCGCAAAAAATCATAGTCTATGCCTATCCGCCTTCGCCCTTTAATAAACACATTATAGCTTTGACGGGCTACGGCGGATAAGTTCGCCCCCGCCGCTTTGCAACGCATAAGCGAAGCAGCGGGGGCTCACTTATTTTACCTTGACAATAGGTTATTTTCAAGTATACTCTCAATGAGCGCATAACTTACGGAGCGAACAAAGTAAGCGAATGTAAGTTATAAGCGCGAATTCATCCCGAAGCCTGCGTAGTCAATTTCGCAAGAAATTGACAAGCGCTTAGGCAAGGGATAAAGTTAATCAATCAAGGAACAAAAAGATGCTCAAAATTTGTGCTATATGCGGGAAAGGCGCGCTTACGGGAAGAAATATAGTACGCAAGGGCTTAGCTAAGAAAAAGGGCGGCACGGGTAAAAAGATCGTCCGCACGAGTAAACGCAAGTTCCTTCCTAATCTTCAGAAGACGCGTATTTTAATCAGCAACCATCCGCAGAGAGTCTACATCTGCACCAGGTGTATCAAAAAAGGCCGCTTCAAAAAAGCTTAATGAGCAGATAACTTACGGAGTCCGAAAGACGACGTAAGTTATAGTCCGCCTACGGCGAACGTCTGCGAATTAACCCCCCACCACTTTTTAAAAATACACTTGAGATTAAATAAAAAAGTAAATTGTGTTATCAAGCCAAAATTTTAAAATCCACGCCATCCACAAAAAGTGGTGGGGGGGTAAGTTCGGACAGATAACTTATGTTCGTCCGCCTACGGCGGACTCCATAAGTTATGTCCTCACTTAAAAAATATATCCCTGATTTCTAAAAGAACTGTTCCCTCGCCATGCCAATTATCCATCCGCGGGCTATATACCAAATCAAAATAATCTGCATTAACCAGGCTATCTTCGAAACTACCCAATCCAAATCCGATGGCCTGGTAAGTAATCTGGCCATCGGTAACCCAAAATTTCAAGGTATTCCTGCCCAAAACCTGAGGCTCGCCTTTTAATTTAAGATTTCGGGTATAAAATAATGGCTCAGGATTAGCCATGCCAAAAGGCTCTAATGCCTCCAATTCCATTATGGCAGATTCATTTAAATCTGATAGAGCCAATTCTATATCTATATCTAAATGGGGCAATAAATCCTCTAAGACCAACTTTTCTTTTGCCAAACGATTAATATCCTGCTTAAAATCTTCTATGTTGTCTTTAGCAATCACCAATCCTGCAGCATGGGCATGCCCACCGAATGTCTCTAATAGGCCTTTACATTCGCAAAGTGCCTCGAATAAATGAAAGTTTTTTATGGAGCGGGCAGAGCCCTTACATAAATCGTAACTTAATGATATAACAATAGCTGGCCGACAAAATCTATCCACAAGCTTAGAGGCTACTATCCCCAGAACTCCGGGATGCCAATCTTCTTTGGCGATAACAATAATTTTATGGTCCTTAAAATTAATCTCTCGGTCAATTATTACCTCTGCTTCTTCTAAGATTTTTCTTTCTGTCTTCTGGCGCAGGCGATTATGCGTCTCAATAATCTTGGCGAGGTCTCCTGCTTCGGTTTGTCTTTGACTGATAAGTAAATTTAAGGCAATCTCAGCAGTATCCATACGGCCGCTGGCATTCAGGCGCGGCCCGAGTATATAACTGACAAAGGTAGCGGTAATCTTTTTATCTTTTATACCGCTTGATTCTATAAGCGCCTGAAGGCCTATCTTTTTGGTGTCAGAAAGCCGGACTAAGCCCTCCTTGACCATAACGCGGTTCTCGCCGTTTAAAGGAGCCACGTCTGCGATTGTGCCTAAAGAAACCAAATCTAAATCCTCAAATAATGCCTTATTTGTAATCGCCTGACACAACTTATAGGCTACGCCTACGCCCGCTAAATCTCTATATTTGTATTTCGAGCCTTTTATTTTGGGATTAATAATACTGGATGCGGCCGGTAATTCGGAATCCACGGGCTCGTGATGATCGGTTACTATAACATCTATATTATGGCGTCTTAATTCTTTTATCTCTTCATGATTATTAATCCCGCAATCCGCGGTAATTAAAAGTTTTATCTTTTTCTGCTTTATAAGATGTAAGATATTTTTATTTAAACCATAGCCTTCTTTAATCCTATGTGGAATATAATGAATAACATCTAATCCTATTTTAGAAAGAACAAGCTCAAGCAGCGCGGTACTAGTTATGCCATCCACATCGTAATCACCGAAAACCATGGCCTTTTCTTTATTCTGGACTGCTCTTTTAATGCGCGTGACTGCCTGATGCATATCCGAAAATAAATAAGGGTCTAAAAGATGTTCTAATTTAGCATCTAAGAATTTTTCTGCTTCATCTTTAGTTTTTATACCGCGATTGATTAGTATTTGGGCAAGAATCTTTGATAGCCCCAGTTCCTGACTAAAATTATTCTGGAGAGAAGTATCAGGTGAAGCAATGGTTAAAATCTTATGGCTATGCATACTTACATCTTCTCTGGCCTAGATACACCTAACAATTCTAAGCCACAAGCAATAACAATCCGGGTGGCCTCAATTAAGGCAAGCCTGGCTTTAGTTAAATTTTGGTCCTCTCCTAGCACGCGATGCAGGTCATAAAACTTATGAAAGACCTCAGATAATTCCTGTAAATAAACGGTTAACATATATGGATCCACGGTTTTATAGCAGATGTTTAGTATATAAGAAAACTGCATTAGCTTCTTGATCAGCCCTATCTCTTCTTTTTCTTTCAGTAACGTTAAATCTGCATCTTTTTTTAAAGATACTTCGACATTACGTAAAATACTGCAAATCCGCGCATAGGCATACTGTACATAATAAACCGGATTTTCCGGTGTATGTTTTTTGGCGATATCTAAATCAAAATCTAGGTGGCTAGAAGTACGGCGCATCAAAAAGAAAAATCTGGAGGCATCGGTTCCTACCTCATCTAACACTTCCTTAAGGGTTATATATTGGCCTTTACGCGTAGACATCTCTATGGACTTTCCCTCTCTAAATATAGAAGCTAATTGCACAATGATAATAGATAGTGATTCTGAATTATGCCCCAGGGCCTGAACTGCTGCCTTTAGTCTATTTATATAACCGTGGTGATCGGGCCCCCAGAGATTTATCAGCCAGTTAAAACCTCGTTTATATTTATCCTGATGATAAGCGATGTCTGGTGCCAGGTACGTATAAGTTCCATCGCTTTTAACCACCACCCTATCTTTATCATCGCCAAACTGCGTAGATTTAAACCAGAGGGCACCATCCTTTTCATACAAGAAACCCTTTTTCTTCAATAAATCCAAGCCCTTCTTTATCTTACCGCTTTCTCTTAACTTTTTCTGGCTATACCAATAATCAAATTTTATTCCAAAATCTTTGAGTTCTTTTTTAATTATATCTAAAATATATTTCACGGCGAATTCGCTGAAATATTGTGACGTTGTGACTCTGCCCCCCTCGGGGAGGCTGCGCTTCGCTTCGCACTGACTTTGTGAATTTTTAGCTATATCATAAATATAGTCTCCTTGATAATAGTTCTGGGGGAACTCTATCTTTTCCCCATTTAGTTCCTTAAGTCTTAATTCGACGGATTTACCCAAGATGTCAATTTGATTGCCTTCGTCATTAAGATAGTATTCTCTTTTAACGCGAAAGCCTAAGAATTCTAATATATTTGCCAAGACATCTCCTACTACCGCTTGTCTGGCATGGGCAACTGATAAAGGGCCGGTAGGATTGGCACTGACAAACTCAATGAGCGCGTATCTTTTTCTGCCAATATCTGTCTTTAGGGCGCGATTATCTTTGGTGATTATATCTTTAAGTTGTTCATAAAAATAGTTGTCATTTAAATAAAAATTTATAAATCCAGCGCCTTCGCACTTTATTTCTTTGATATAAACTTTTAAAGGGCTCTTTTCTAAATATTTTATTATATTGACTACCAGGTCACCAGCGGTCTCAAGGGGGGACTTATGGGTAAGCTTATTTAATCTTAAAGCGATATTGGTAGATAAATCTCCAAAACGGCTGTCTGAAGGTACGTCTAAGTACATAGCTTCCTGGAGAGTGCTCTCTAAATTAAGATCTCTTAAGGAATCTTTTGTTATCTGTGTCAGCAAATCCGGGATATTCTTTTTCACCCCGCTCTTCCTTTCTAATCTATTTTAAATAATGGCATCCCCCCCCTTCCTTTTGCATTATCTATTCCAATATTTTTAGGAAGAGTGGAGTTCATCTTAATTTAGAATATTATGGCTGGGAGGAAACTAAAAGTATAAAAACGAGGGGAAATATTAAGATTATCTCGATACGCTCCTGGGAATCCTTACCTTCTTTGCATCGCTCCACAAGCGCTCTAAAGAATAAAACTCTCTCATCGGTTTATAAAAAATATGGACTACTACAGATACGTAATCCAAAACTATCCAGCCGGATTCATCATTACCAGAAACCTTAGAGAGAGATTTTATTTCGTTTTTATCCCGCGCCTTTGATAAGATGCGGGACTTATCTAAATCCCGCCCTTTTTTAGACGTTGTATACGATTTTAAAGAAGGGCGGGATAAATCTTCTTGTATAGCTTTAGCAATTGCGTTTATCTGTCGAAGCGATGTCCCGCTTAAAAGAACAAAATAATCACAGAAGGTAGAAACATCGCGCATATCTAAAACAGTTACGTCTTGCGCCTTTTTAGATTTTGCAACTGCCGCGATGCGTAGCGCTAACGCAAGCACTATTTTTTTCCTAAAATCTTATACATTCCTGTGCCGCAATCAGGGCATTTACCTTTCGCTGCTAAGCGGCCGTTTTTCATTGTCACCCTCTGATCATCTTTCATTTCTTTCATTTTTTTGCACTTCACGCAGTATCCCTTTTCCGCCATCTTACTTCCTCCTTTTTTTTAAAAATGATTACACAGGTTAAGACTACTATACACTATTTATTTAAAAATTCAATACAAATTTTACAGAAAGTGACGGGGTTAATTTTTATTTACAGTGTGCCTAGGATGCACCTCTTCAATTTCACCGACAATCTCCTCAATTAAATCTTCCAAAGTCACCAGGCCCTGTGTCTTTTTATGTTCATCAATGACCACGGCAATCTGAATTTTATGTGCCTGAAATTCTCTTAAAAGGTCATTTACCCGCATTTTGCTATATGCGTAATATACCTTATGGACCAAGTCTGGTAATAAAAATAGCCCTTTATCTCTTAAGACATAAAGTAAATCCCGGGCGTAAATTATACCGATAATATTATCGGGGGAACCCTCATAAACCGGAAGACGGGCATGTCCCTCCTCAACAAAAATATTTAGTAGTTCTTCCGGGCTAGATTTGATATTGATGCCAATAATTTTCTCTTTAGGCGCCATCACATCACCCACCACGGTATCGCCAAACTCAAAGATACGATGCAGCATTTTCCCTTCCTCGTCACTTAAAAACCCTTCTTCCTTACCCATCTCAATCATAAGGCGCAGCTCCTCTTCGGTGACTAAAGGAGATCTCTTGGCCGGCTTTATTCTCAATAGTTTGATAATCAGATTGCTTATCCCTTCAAAAATAACAATAATGCCATAAAACACCTTAATAAATATCTCCATTAACGGGGCAGTAAATAAAGCAATCCTTTCTGTATGCTTTATCGCTAAAATTTTAGGCGTAATTTCACAAAAGATTAACACAAATATTGCAGTTGTAAACGTCGCTATCACTACCCCCCAATTAAAACCAAATACGCTAACACATATAGCAGTTACCAAGGCGGAAATAGCTATATTTACAAAATTGTTTCCCACCAAAATAGCGACGATAAATTTATCTAATTTGGCAACTAAACGTTGAATATGCAAAGCGCCTCTTATTCCTTTAATTACCATATGCCGCAGCTTAATTTTACTCAGACCAATTATTGAAGTTTCAGAGGTAGAAAATAAAAAAGATAGGAGTGCCAAAATGAATAAAGTTATTATTGTTATGGGTAAGGGAAATATTGGAGTCATTTTTGGTTTTAATATTTAACGCAGGTGAAGTTGGCGGTATATTTTGTCTTGGCTATCCTTAAGCGGGCCAATAAGCGCCAAGTTTAAACTTTCTTCTTTGAATATATATTGGGCAACCTTCTGGATATCTTCTCGCTTAATTTTATTCATCTCTTTAATAATATCATCTAAGGTGTAAGTCTTATCCAGGCTAGCGGTGAATTCACCAATCCAGAGCATGTGATCCAATGTATCTTCTAGGGCCAGCGTAAGTTGGCCTAAATAAAATTCTTTGGCGCGCCTAAATTCATCACGAGTTACCAATTTATCTTTAACTTTTTCTAATTCTTCTAAAATTAATTTTATGGCATTATTTACTTTCTGATTATCGATACCTGCGTGTACAACGAATTCGCCAGTATCCTGAAAAAATTTAATCTGCGTACCAATCTCATAGGCAAGGCCCCTTTTTTCTCTTAACTCATTAAATAGGCGGCTGGACATATTTGCTCCTAATATCACATGCAATAACCCTAAGGCATATCTTAAGGGATGGCCTTTTTTAAAACTATGGAACCCTAAAGCCATATGGGCCTGTTCGGTATCCTTATGAAACAATTCTAATTGCGGCTTAGATTGCCCCTCCTTAACTACAGAAAACTTACTTATGTTTTTTTCTTTAAGACTTGAAAAAAACTCTTGCACTATACGGCTGAGCTTATCGTGCTCCAATAAACCCACAGCACTCACTACAATATTTGAAGGATTATAGTATTGCGTTTTAAATAAAGATAAGTCTTCTTTTTTTATCCGGCTAACAGACTCAAACGTACCGGCGATACTCATACCCAAAGGTTGATTCGGCCATAAAAGACCATCTAATAAATCATAAACATAATCCCGGGGCGAATCCTTAATCATCTTTATCTCTTCTAAAATTACCGTCCTTTCCTTCTCGATATCAACTGGCGACAATATGGGATTTATTACCATGCTAGATAGAATATCCAACGCCAAATCTAAATAGCGACTGGGTAATTTTACAAAATAACAAGTCAGCTCTTCAGAAGTAGCCGCATTTAAAGAACCACCTACGCCCTCAATTGATTCTTTTATCTTACGACAGGAATAAATTTTAGTGCCTTTAAAAGCAAGGTGTTCCAAATAATGGCTGATACCCTTGTCTTTAGATGATTCATATCTACCGCCTACTTTTATCCAAATGCCCAAGGCTACAGACTGCATCTGAGGCATACGATGAGTAATAATTCGCAAACCATTATCCAATATAGTTTTTTTATACATCTGGTATTTTAAATCTAAATGACAAAACATCAGTTTTGGTATTTGACATTTGTGCTTTAGATTTATTTTGTGCTTTTCCCGATTTATCGGGATCCCGCTAAATTTTTAATTGTCGTGCGGGAGAATTTTGACATTTGTCATTAAGGTTCTTTCAAATTCTTTACAAAACTACTAACTCGTTTAACTAAATCTGACTTACTTATATTCTCCTCAATCTTCTTGACAATAGCACTGCCTACGATTACGCCATCAGCAATTTTATAAATTTGTTTTACCTGCCGGGGGCCGGATACACCAAAACCTACACAAATTGGTTTATGGGTAATTTTCTTAATCACCCTCAGATGACGCATAAGGTCAGCGGGTAACGCCTGACGCGGCCCAGTAACCCCCATTAAAGAAACATAATAGATAAATCCTTTAGACAGGCGCGATA
>Ga0315286_10000257_pt1 | contig 42355 bp, 36 predicted proteins | sample YL17G10_0_MG_FD_205038 | JGI IMG/M metagenome (GOLD analysis project Ga0315286, IMG submission 205038) | Sediment microbial communities from Yellowstone Lake, YNP, Wyoming, USA - YL17G10_0 | ecosystem: Environmental > Aquatic > Freshwater > Lake > Sediment | place: USA: Wyoming | collected...
CCCGGGCCCAGTCGGCGTCGAGCGGCGAGGCGAGCCAGGACTCGAGCGCCACGCCCGCTGCGTCACGCGGGCGGCCCAGCCGCTCGAGCGCAAGCGCGAGTTCGCGAGCCACCATCAGCGAGTCCCGCTGTGCCGTGCGCTCGGTGCGGCCCAGTTGTTCCGCGCCGGCGAAGTCCTGCCGCGCGAGGAGCAGACGCGCCCGTTCGGTCACCACGGCCGGGTGGTGCGCGACCTCGGCAAGGAGTGGCGCCAGTGCGGCGCGGGCCTGCTCGAGTTGGCCGTTGGCGCGCAGCGTCCGCGCCTCGCGCAGGCGGGTCGCCTGGGTGGGGGAGAGCGGTGACATGGGGCGCTGGCTCACCGGAGACAGCTCGGCTCCGTCCGGGGGGCCCACGACGAGGAGGCCGGGAGCGATCTGCCGGATGTCGTACCTGCGTGCCTCGAGGTCGGGGACATGCCATTCGACGCCGGTCGAGTCGAACGTCTGCGCGGCGGCGGGGCCCGCGGGCGCTGCCAGCAGCGCGACGGCGCCCGCGACCCGGGCCATCGGGCGAAGCCGCCGTGACGCGCGGGCCCTCATTGGGCGCTCCGGGCGCTCCCGCGGTTCAGCGCGCGCAGGTACGCCTCGATGAACGCGCGGTACTGCGAGGGATAGCGGTCGGCCTGGGCCTTGAGCAGGTCGAGCCGCAGCCGGTCGCTCTCGCGCAGCAGCTCGGCTGGCAGCGCCGGCGGCGCGCTGCGGCCGATGTCCTCGCCCGGACGCGACTCGCGGCGCGGCTCGAAGTCCTGGCGGTTCACGGAGCGCTGGGCGTCGAGCATCCGCGACAGGATGTGTTGCTGCTTCTGCTCCACGTCGTCCCCGAGCTGGCCTTCACGCAGCGCTTCCTCGACCTGCTTCATCTCCTGGGCGGTCTGATCGAGCCGTCCGAGGAGTTGACGCCGCTGCCGATCCTCCTGCTCGATCCGCCGGAGCTCGTCGTGAATCCGCGCCTGCTCCTGGGCCAGCCTCTGCAGCTCATCCTGATCGCCGGTGGCGAGTTGGGTCTGCTCGGTCAGGCGCTGGCCCAGCGTGCGCGTGCGGTCATTCAACTGCGCCTGCTGGCTGCCGAGTTGGTCCATGCGCATGGGCATCGTGCCGCCAGGCTGGCTCTGGCCCGGCCTCTGGCACATCGAGTTCTCGGTCTGGCGCAGATTCAGGACGGCCTCGACCAGGGCGCCCGCGCCGGAGCGACCCGCGTCCTCGCCCCCGGAGCGGTCGCCCTTCCCGAATTCCTTCCCCGACTGCTGCAGGCCGTTGATGGCGCGGCCCAGCGCCGCCGCGAGTTCGGGGGTGATGAAGGGCGACTTCTTCCCGAGCGTCGCGAGGGAGTCCGCCACGCGGGCAGTACCTTCGGAGAGGTCCGTCTGGCGGTCGGCGCTCACGCTCGCGGGGGAGTTCGAGCTGAGGCTCGCCTCGGCGGCGCGCTGCAGCGAGACCAGATCCTGCGCCGAGCGTCGCACTGCCGCGAGGTCCACCTGCTGCCGCTGCTGTTGCAGGGCGCTCGAAAGATCGCTGAGCTGCTCCGAGGCGCGCTGCAGGCTCTGGCTTGCACGCTGGCCTGCCTGCCGGGCCTGCGTCGGCTGGCTCCGTGCGAGGGCCTGGGCGGCTTCGAGCTGCGCGGGGGCTGCCTGCCGGTCGAGTTCCTGCGCGGCGTCCTGGAGTGCAGCCTGCGCCTGGGGCTCGCTCATCTGCTGCCCGAGCTGCTGCGCGTCCTTCGCGAGCTGCTCGCTCTCGGCAGCGGCCTGCTTCTGCTCCTCGGCGAGCGCTTGCCGCGCCTGCTCGCCCGCCTTCTCCCCGGTCGCCTGGTTGCGCTCGTCCTGCCGGGCCTTCAGCTCCGCGGCGCGCTGGGCGAGTGCCTGGAGGCGCTCCTCCTGTCGCAGCTGCTTCAGCAGCTCAAGCGTGCGCTCGAGGTTCTTCAGCAGCTGTTCGTTCTGGAGGCGCCAGTCCAGCAGGCGCGGCTCCAGCGGGCGACGCTGGGTGTTCTCGAGCGCCTCCTGCAGGCGGCGCATCGCTTCCTTGAATTCCGGGGATTGGATCTGGTCCATGACCTGGGCCAGCTCGCGCAGCTTGCGGGTGAGCAGCTCGTCGAAGGCGCGACGCTCGGTGGCCTGCTGAAGGCCTTCGCGCAACTGGCGCGCGGCTTCGTCGATCTGGCGGGAGAGATCCTGCTGGCGGTCGAGCGCGCTCTTTACCTCCTCCTGCCGCTCGAATGAGCGCGGGCTGCCGGCGGCCGGCGTGGGTGCCTGGCGGGCCAGCTTGTCGAGCGACTTCTGCAGCTCCTGCGCGCGGTCCCCCACCTTCTCGAGCGTGCTCTGCACCGACTCCTGGCCGCGCTCCAGGTCCTGGTACAGCTCGGCGAGCGACGGGAAGCGCAGTTCGTAGGTTGGGCTCGTCGCCACCCCGCGCCCGTCCTGCGCGTCGTCGAAGAGTTGGAAGCGGAAGCTCGCGCTCTGCCCGGGCAGCAGGGCGAGCGGGGCCGCGTCCCAGCGCGCGCCGACGCGGGCCTCGCGGGGCTCGCCCGCGAAGCGCGCCAGCGTCTGGTCCGTCCACCTGGCGTCCGCGTCCTTGCGGACCTGGAGCCGCAGCTCGGTCAGGCCGAGGTCGTCCTGGCCGAGCACTTCGTAGGGGACCTGCTGGCCGGCCGGCAGATCCAGGTCGCCTTCCGGCACGCGCACGGTGAGAATCGGCGCGGCGTCGGCGAGCGGCTGGATGGGGTAGCGGAATCGCCCCTCGCCCGAGGGCTCGCCTCGCGGCGTGCCCGCGAGCGCGTGAAGCTCGTAGTCGCCCGCCTGCCGGATCGCGAGCTCGCCGCGCCAGCGCCGCGGGTTGAGCGCTCGCCACGGTCTCGCTGGCTCACCCGGGGCCGTGGCCTCGAGCGCCGCCAGGTCGCGGTCGAAGAGCACCTCGATCAGCGCCCGCGAACCGCGCAGCGCCGTCAGGTCACCGCGCGTGGCCGCGCCGCGCTGCACCGGCAGCCGCGCATAGGCGGGCGGGCGGATCTCGATCTCGAAGCTCACTGGCTGGGGTGTGCCGGCCAGCCTCACGTGGTAGCGCGGGCTCTCGACCCCGGCGACGCGCACGCGGTAGTCGAGGGCGCGCGTGAGCTGGGTGAGATCGAAACGCCACAGTCGCTCGCCGCCGGCGCCCTCGCCCTCGGGAGTCGCAGGGTCGGTGGGAGGTCCGTCCCGCAGCAGCCGCGGGCGCGCGCCGGTGCCCCAGACCCGCGCCCGCACCGCCAGCGCGGCGCCCGGCGTGACGGTCACCGAGCCGGGCTCGACCTCGAGACGCACGGGCGGTGCGGCGGTGCGCGGGTCGAGCAGTGTGCGCCACGAGCGCTCCGTGCGCGCGGGGAACGCGAGCCCGAACGCGGCCACGACCGCGAACGCGACCGCCATGGAGGCGAGCGGACGGCGCGCCTCGAGTGCGGGCCGCAAGGCGATGAGTGGCACATCCGCCAGCCGGCGCGAGGTCTCGTCGCCCAGGGCCCGGACCAGCTCCGGCGAGGTGTGCGCCGGCGGACGGCGCTCGAAGTCGAGCGCGTTGCGCAGCCAGGAGCGCACCGCCGGGAAGCGCTCCTCGATGCGCTCGAGGTAGGCCTCGAAGGTGGGCCGCGCGCGCAGGAGGCCCGCGACCGCGAGGACCAGGGCCGCCACGGCGGCGCCCGCCACCGCGAGCTGGCGCGTCCAGGCCAGCGGCTCTCCCGTGGGCCACGCGACGCCGAGCACCAGCGCCAGCGTGACGACCACGGCGACGCTGCCCGCGGCGCGCAACCCGTGGCGCAGCGTCAGCGCCCGCCGCAGCGCGGCGTAGTGGCGGGAGACGAGTCGCTCGAGAATGGGGTCGGGCACGCGGGTGGTCATCGTCGTCGGAGTGGCCCGGGGCCGGTCAATGCGTCAAGACGTAGTGGACGAGGTTCAGGGACATGCGCAGCGCGGCCTCGCGCTTCTCGGGGGGATCGCCGTGGATCTCGGGGTCCTCGAGGCCGTCTCCGAGGTCGGTGTCGAACGAGTAGAATACGACCAGCCTCCCGTCGTGGAGAGCCCCGTACGCGCGCGCGGGGCCGCCGTCGTGCTCGTGGATCTTCGGCAGGCCGGCCGGGAACTCGTAGGGCCCGTGGAAGAGCGGGTGCGAGAATGGCAGTTCGACGAGCGGGGCGTCGGGGAGCACCTGCTTCATGGCCCGCCGGAAGGACGGATCGATCCCGAAATCGTCATCCACCCACAGAAAGCCGCCGGTCGTGAGGTAGCGCCGCAGGTTGGCCGTCTCGGTGGGCGTGAGCTTGAGATTGCCGTGGCCGCAGGCGTAGACGAACGGGTATTGGAAGAGCGCGGCCGAGCCGGGCTCGACCACCGCCTCCGTCGCGCCCGCCGTGGGGATCGAGAGACGCTCCCGTACGGCTCGCATCAGGTTCGCGAGCGAGGTGCGGTCTTCGTACCAGTCACCGCCACCGCCGTACTTGAGACGGGCGATCCCGAAGGCGCGCGCGCCCGGCACGGCGGGCACGTCGCCCGCGCCGCGGGCAGTGGCGGGGAACACGGCCAGTGTGGCCAGGACGGACAGGGTGGCGAAGAGCTTCAAGGGTCGCGGGTCTCCAGGGGCTGCCACAGCGATTCCGCCCCGCTGATGATACACGCGCCGGGCGGAGTCTGCCGAAGGGGCGACGAAGGCCCGGACCGCGGGGGCCCGGGCCTTCGTCGTCTCTTCGGTCGAGTCCGGGCTCAGGGTACCAGTCGCGTGGGAGTCACCTTGGTGGCGCCGAGCCTGAAGCAGGAGTAGCGCCCGGTCTCGCGGATGTACTCCAGGTCGCCGTTGTTGAAGGCCATCAATTCGCCCCGCCCGTTCACGGCCACGACGCGCACCCGGTACTCGACGGAGTACAGCAGCGTCCGTCTCATGAGCACCTGCGCGCCGGGCCCACCGAGCGTGTGCGCGGTGGCCGGCGCAGCCACGCGGCCGACGAAGAAGTTCCTGACGTTGCTGAAGGCGAACGGCGCCGTCTGTGCGCCCTGCAGCATGGACTCGACGTCCTTGCCATTGAACTGGTAGATCTGGATCCAGTAGGCCGCCGCGCCCGGCACGGCCTGCCAGCTCATGGTGAAGTTCGAGTCGGCCGGCGTCAGCTCCCCGGTGTACCGGAGCGCCGCGACGTCCGAGCTCATCAGTTCGCTCGCGTTGGTGAGCGGGGAGGCCGGTGTCACCACTCCGGCGACCACGCCGCGCCCCATGTAGGAGGGCGGGCTGAAGCCCGCGGGGCGCGCGTCGCTGAAGGCGTAGAGCTCCCACTGCGATTCGAGGAAGCGGACCACCGGGTTCAGCACGTAGTCCTTGAGTTGCGCGTAGCCGCCGTTGGCTTCGCGACGGAGCACTTGGTAACCGCTCGCCGGCGTGCCGTCCAGGATCGTGCCGTGCAGCGTGCCGGGGGCGAGGGAGACCTGTTGCGTGCTGAGGAGGCTGTCCTCCGGGCCGGGAAGGCCGTCGGCGCCCGGGCCGTCGGGCGGGTTGTCCTTCCAGATCTGCACGGTGATCGGAACGTCGGGATAGACGATCAGCTGGGCGTCCGCGCTTGGCTGGCCCTCGGGCACCGTGTAGCCGGCATCGACGTTGATGACCTTCTTCGTGCAGCCGGCCATCGCCAGCGCCACCAGCATGACGGCGGCGAACGGGGCGATGCGGCGCAGCGGACTGCGGAGATCGTTCATCATGAGCCTTTCGCTTACCCGGCCTGAACTCCCTTGCGGCGCTCGAGCAGGATCCAGATGTCGAGCGCCAGGGCGCTGGCCACGTAGACCGAGGAGTAGGTTCCGAAACCGACGCCGATCAGCATCGCGAACGAGAAGTCGCGGAGGACCTCGCCGCCCCAGATGAACAGCGAGAGCGCCGCCAGGAACACGGTCAGCGACGTGATCACGGTCCGCGACAGGGTCTCGTTGACTGCGATGTCCATGACCCGGGAATGCTTCTCCTTGCGGAGGGCCTTGGACCGCTCGCGGATGCGGTCGAACACGACGATGGTGTCGTTGATGGAGTAGCCGGCGATGGTGAGCAGGGCGGCGATCACCGTCAGGGACACCTCACGCCCGGTGAAGCAAAGGAATCCCAGGGTGATCAGGATGTCGTGGAACAGCGAGACCACGGCCCCGAAGGCGAATTTGAACTCATAACGGATGCCCACGTAAAGGAGAATCCCGCCGAGGCTCCAGAGCACGGCCCAGATCGCCTTGTGCTGCAACTCGCTACCCACCTTGGGCCCGACGGTCTCCTTGCGGCGCAACTCGACCGTCACCCCCGGGAACCGGTCCGCGAGGGCCTTCTGGATGCTGGGGAACGGGTCCTGGGCCTCGGCCTTGAAACGCAGCAGGAACTCGTCCCGGTTCTGCCCGGTCATCTGCTGGAGCTCGACGCCGCGGAAGCCGGTGCCATCCAGCACCTGGCGGACCCGGTCCGGAGGCAGCACCTGGCTGGTGCGGATCTGGAGCACGGCGCCGCCCGTGAAGTCCACGCTCAGGTACGGCCCGCCGTGGATCACGAGCCAGCCGATCGAGGCCGCGAGCAGTGCGGCAGAGAAGAGATAGGCGAAGCGCCGGTATTGCATGAAGGGAAGGTTGGTGCCGATCAGCATCTGCAGCATGGTATCGTTCTCCTCGTGCCCGCTAGATGCTGAGGGTCTCGGCTTTGCCGCGGCTCAGCATGAAGTCGAAGACCATCCGGGTCATGAACACGTTCGTGAACAGGTTGGCGATGAGCCCGATGATCAGCGTGATGGCGAATCCCTTGATCGGCCCGGTGCCGAACTGGAACAGGAAGACCGAGCTGATGATGGTGGTGACGTGGGCGTCCAGGATGGTGCGGAAGGCGCGGTCGTAGCCCAGCTGGACCGACTGGCGCACGCTCTTCTGGTTGCGCAGCTCCTCGCGGATGCGCTCGAAGACGAGCACGTTGGCGTCCACGGACATGCCGACGGTGAGCACGATACCCGCGATGCCGGGCAGCGTGAGCGTGGCGCCCAGGCCGGCCAGGCCGGCGAGCAGGTAGAAGATGTTGAGCACCATCGCCACGATCGCGACCAGACCGGAGAACTGGTAGTACACCAGCATGAACACGCAGACCATCACGGTGCCGATCATCGCGGCCAGCACGCCCTCCTGGATCGAGTCGCTGCCCAGCGACGGCCCCACGGAGCGCTCCTCGAGGACGTGCACGGGGGCGGGCAGGGCGCCGGCGCGCAGCACGATGGCGAGGTCGCGCGCGGTCTCGATGTTGAAGCTCCCGCCCGTGATCGAGGCGTCCCCGGTGGGGATGCGGTCGCGGATGACCGGCGCCGAGGAGATGACGCCGTCGAGCACAATGGCCAGGTTGCGGCCGATGTTGGCGCCGGTGATGCGCGCGAAATCGATGCGGCCGGTCGGCGTCATCTTCATGCTGACGCCCCAGGAGCCGGGGTTCGTGGACTCGAGCCCGATCTGGGCGTTGGCCGTGGCGATCGAGCCGCCCTTCATCTCGGGCTCGCGCTTCACCACGTAAAGGTAGCGGCCGGTGACGCCCTGGGAGGCCGCTTCGGGGGCGCCCCACAGCAGCTGGGCGTCGCCCGGGATGATGGAATCGAGGCCCGGCGTGGCGAGCAGTTGTTGCACGGCCGGGAGATCCTCGGACCGCACGAAGGCGGCGAAGTCCATGGACAGGACGTGCGAGCTGAGCGCGGTGCGGCGCAGGGCCGTGTCGGTGGCCGTAGCGTGGGTGGCGAGGTAACCGTCGAGCCTGTCGAAGACGCTCCGCGTCTCTTCGGCCGTCCGCACCAGCTTGAACTCGAGTAACGCGGTCTTGCCGATGAGATCGAGGGCGCGCTTGCGCTCCGTGAGGCCCGGCAACTGGATGACGATGCGGTCCTCGCCCTCCTTCTGGATGAGGGGCTCGGCCACTCCGAACTGGTCGATGCGCTGCCGGAGGACCTCCATGGCGCGGTCCACAGCATCCTTGCCCTCGGCGGCGTTCATCTTGGAGCGGTCGACCTCGAGCACGAGGTGCATGCCGCCCTGCAGATCCAGGCCGAGGTGGATGGCCTTCTTGCGGAGGCTGGCCAGCTTCTCGGAGGAGACGCTGGCGAGTTGCTGGGTCGTGCGATTGTAGTAGTTGGCGTAGAACTGGTAGGACGGGAACAGGTACCAGACGGCAATCACCGTCACCAGGAGTACGCTCGCCAGCTTCCACTGGTCGGTGCGATTCATCGGATCCCTCAGGGCAGACAACGGCCGGCTCGCCGGGGCAGACCCACGCTTGGTACGGGTGCCCCCCCGCGGCGCCGCCGGCAGGCGCAAGACGTTAGCAGCGTGCGAGTCTACGAGGCAGGGCGGGGAGTGTCAACGAGTCCGTGATCCAGCCCCTGCGGCGCTCTGTTCCTGGAAATTCTCGGGTGAGCCGGCACGGATGTGCAGCATGGGGCGGCGGACATCGCCGGGTGGACCGGGACGGGGCCGGTTGGCGGCCGGCCCCAGGGTGAGTCTCGTTGTTCCTGGGAGGGTCGGGGTGAGGACTGGGTGGCGGATGGTGAGGTGGGTTCCCGGTTCGGAAGCACCACGACCGAACGCAAGACGTATTCCACTTCGCGGGTGGCGGCCAGGCCGCGTCTTGCGGGCGGAGCCGGCCCGCAAGGCGTCCGCGAACCGTCACCGCCGTCCACGCCCCGACGCCGACGCGTACGCGCGGCGCCGGGTGCGCCGTGGTTGCTGCCCTCCGCCGCGGTTTCTTGACACCCCCGAAAGCCGTTCCTATAGTGTGCCGCTCATCACACCGGGCCTCTCACACACCATCCCTTTGCCCGGGAAAAGGAGCCTCCATCGCATGATTCCACGCATTCGTTGGGTGAGCTTCGCCGTGCTGGCGCTGCTCACGATCGCCTCGGCATGCCTTGCGGCGGAGGGTGAGTTGGTCTACAAGCCCGGCCAGGGAGGGGTCGGTGGCCAGCTCGGCGGCTCCTACTTCGGTGTCGACCGCATGTTCGGCGCCGACTGGTTCGGCGACTACTCCAAGTGGGCCATGCCGCGATTCTCCTTCGCCGGGCAATTCCGCTACGTCCACAGCAGGCACTGGCGCTGGCAGGTGAGCCCCGGCTTCACCTGGACTGCCTACAAGACCGGCACGGCCATCCCGCTCACGGACGTGAACTTCCCCAACGACAGGGTGAAGGACAACATGCTCGTCCAGTTGCTGTCGTCCACGGCGCAGATCCAGTACGTCGTGAAGCGGGGTCGCTGGTTCTACCACGCGGGCGCGGGGCCGGGTGTCTACCGCGTGTGGATCGAGAACCGCCGCTCGATCTACAAGGATCCCGAGACCTTCCGGCTGCACCGCGGCGTGTACCCGGGCGGGTCCTTCGAGTTCGGCGCCGAGCGCTTCCTCAGGGCGATCACCACGACCAGCGTCGAGTTCACCTGGGTGAACCACCTGGTCCTCGCACAGCGCCACGAGCAGTTCCCCAACGGCTACGACAGCAACCTGATGGCGACCGAATTGCGGGTGGGGGTCAACTACTACTTCGACCCGCTGAGAAGGAAGAAGCAGGGCATCGAGATCATCGAGGCCAAGTGAGCTTGCCGGGAGCCCTGGCGTGCGACCCGCGCCGCGGCTCCCGGATCCGCGGAAGGGCGCTGCGTTCCGGGGTCCCCTGGCATGAGTGACCGGGTCCGCTGGGAAGACAAGGTCGGTCCCGACGCGCTCACCTTCGACGACGTCCTGCTGGTGCCCGCCCATTCCGCCGTCCACCCGCGCGACGTGGACGTGGGCTCGCGCTTCTCCCGCCGCATCGCGCTGAATCTCCCCATCGTCAGCTCGGCCATGGACACGGTCACCGAGTCCGAACTGGCCATCGCGCTGGCCCGCGTGGGCGGCCTCGGGGTGATCCACAAGAACCTCGCCATCGCCGAACAGTGCGCGCAGGTGGACCGCGTGAAGCGCTCGCAGAGCGGCACGATCGCCGACCCGGTGACCCTGCCGCCCTCCGCGAGCCCGGGCAAGGCGCGCGCGATCCCGCAGGAGCATCTCATCGAGACGCGCACCCGCCACCCGCTGGCCTGCAGAGACGCGCTCGGGCGGCTGCGCGTGGCCGCGGCGGTCGGCGCGGGCGGCGACGCCTTGGAGCGCGCCGCCGAGCTGGTGCGCGCGGGCGTGGACGCGCTGGTCGTGGACAGCGCGCATGCCCATTCGAGCGGCGTCATGAAGGTCGCCGGGGCGGTGCGCGAGCGCTTCCCCGACGTGGACCTGGTGGTGGGCAACGTCGGCACGTTCGAGGGCGCGAGGGCCGTCGCCGACCTGGGCGCGGACGCCGTCAAGGTCGGCATGGGGCCCGGCGCGATCTGCACCACGCGGGTCGTCAGCGGCGCCGGCATGGCGCAGATCACCGCCGTGCTCGAGGCGGCGCGGGCGCTCGAGGGCCGTGACGTGCCCATCATCGCCGATGGCGGCATCAAGTACTCGGGCGACATCGTCAAGGCCCTCGCGGCCGGCGCGCACTCGGTCATGATCGGCAGCCTGTTCGCCGGGACGGCCGAGAGCCCGGGCGAGACCGTGTTGCTGGAGGGGCGCTCCTACAAGGTCTATCGCGGCATGGGCTCGCTCTCGGCCATGGCCGCGGCGAAGGGGAGCCGCGAGCGCTACTTCCAGGATGACGCCGACGAGCCCGCGAAGCTCGTGCCCGAGGGCATCGAGGGCCGCGTGCCCTTCAAGGGCCCGCTCGAACCGCTCGTGTTCCAGCTGGTGGGCGGCCTGCGCTCGGGGATGGGCTACTGCGGCGTGGCCGGCATCGAGGAACTGCGCACCCGGACGCGCTTCGTGCGCATCTCGCCGGCGGGACTGCGCGAGAGCCACCCGCACGACGTCACCATCACCCGCGAAGCGCCCAACTACGACGAGCCGGGGAGGCGGTAGGGGCGGGCTGCGGGGCCGCAAGCTTCTCGGTCCCACGCGAAGCCCCGCGGGTCTTCGGCCCCCGCGGGGTTCCGTCGTTCGCCGCGACTGGACGGAGGCGGCGTCTGATCTCGCAATGACCCCGGCTACGCCTTCTTCGGCAGCTCGAAGCGGAAGTCGGGGTTCAACTGCCGGATCTCGCTCACCAGGCGCTCGAGGCTCTCCACGATCCCGGCGTCCGGCCGGGCCTTCCACGCCGTGTACAGCTCGAGCAGCTCGTCCTGCTTGGCGCGCAGCAACTGCTGCACCGCGGCCTCGTTCACCGTGCGCTCGAGGTGGTAGACCTCGCCCTGGGCCAGCCGCTTCGCCAGGTCGAGCGGTTCGCCGCGCATGTGCGAGAGGATCTTGAGGTAGCGGTCGAAGCCCACCGACAGCTTCTCGAGCACCTCGGCCACGCCCGCGTTCCTGCGGTGCATCTGCTGGCTGTAGGTGTAGGCGAAGTGATAGTAGGTCTTGCCCCGTCCGACGTAGGCCTCCTCGCTGGGCTGGGCGTGCGCCCTGGGACTCCCCGGCGGGCCCGGGTTGTCGAATATGCCGGTCGAGACCAGCAGGAAGTCGGCGTTGGTCTTGTGGATGACGTACCGGATGCGCGCGTCGGACGAGTTGGCGAAGCGCCGGAACACGTCCAGGTCGTAGCGTGACAGAGACTTCTTCGACTGCTCGATGTACTCGGGGTTGATGAACGCGTGCAGCAGGTGGGAGAAATAGACTTCCACGTCCTCGTCGTAGCAGTCCGGGTTCGAGACCAGGCCGGTCTCGATCCGGCTGTAGAGCAGGCAGTTGATGGTGAAGTGGTAGGTCGGCTGGAGGTCGCGGCGGGTCTCCTTGAGCTGCGCGTCGTGCCGAGGATCCATGCGCCCCTCCCTGCTGCCGCGTCTGCCACAGTGCGGGCGTCCACCCGCTCCGGCCAGTGTTTCCAACAGGAAACTCCAGCATCCGCCATGCCATCGGGGTGTCCTCTGCCCATTGGATGCACCCGCTTGAAACTGCGGTGCCGCGCTCGCCCCGGGGGTGGTCTGGAGCCTCCGTTCTCCGAGTGATTTGGCTCAGGAGAGCCCACGGAATGGGGGTTCTGGCGCGGGCCGCACGGATCCTCAGGGGGGCGTCGTACGGGCACCTGCCCTGTCGCGGGCACGCCCCGACCACGCAATCTTTGCGACTCCACTTGAAAGGGAATTGCTGGTCCGAGGCCCGGACGCCGCGCGGCCGCAGGGGGATGGGGCGCGGCCCGCCCTGCGTCCGCGGCCTTGCGTAGTGCAACGCGGTCGCCCGGGCGCGGGCGCTGCGGTGCGGCGCGGGAACCCGTCCGGAAGAGCCCGCCCCGGGGCATGTCACTTGCGAGGTCCCCTGATGTGACCCAGCATCCTGCTTCGACTTCCATGCGCGACCGCCGAGTCTCTTCCGCCCCCGGCAACGGTGCCGTCGCCGGCGTGGTCCACCCCGGCGCCGGGCTCCGCCTGCGCCTGTGGCTCAGCTGTCTGCTGAGCGGTGTCGCCGGTGGGGGCGCCGTGGTCGGGCTGTTCACGTGGCTCTCGCCTCCTGACCCGCTCTTCGATCCGCTGGCCCTTGGCATCTGGCCGTGGAGCGCCGCTGCCTTCTGCCTTGTCCTCGCGGTGGGCCTTGGCCTCTGGCTCGACCATGGCATCGCCTCGCACCTGCGGGGCCTGAGCCGTGCGATCGCAGGCGCGGAGCCGGCCGGGCTGCGTGCGCTGCCGGCTGCCAGGGGCTGGGGCGAGCTCTCGCTGTTGACCGCGCAGCTACAGAGCCAGCTCGCGCGCCAGCGCGAGACGGGCCGCGCCGTGGCCGAACTGGAGGAGCTGTGCCACCGCATTCGCAGCCTGCGCGGGGCGGTGGAGATGCCCTTGCCGGGGCAGCGAGCGGAGCCCCTGGGGGCGCTCGAGGGGCCGCTCGGGCCGCTGATCGAGACTCTCAACCGCCGCTGGACCGAGGAGGCGCGGGTCGAGGACGCGAGCCGCGAGGATGCGCTCGGACTGCGTCACGAGTTGACGCTGGCGCTCGTGGACGCGCGGGACTCGGCCGAACTGGCCGAGCGTGGCTTCGTCGAGGGGACCGCGCTGCTCACGACCGTGCGTGAACTGCAGCGTCTGGGCGGCGAGCTCAAGCAGGAGCTGTCGTCGGTCCCCGAGACGCCGGCCGCGCCGGCGCTGCCGCTCGCGGAGTCGCAGCGCCGCTACCGCGAGGTGGCCGCGGCCGCGATCGAGGAGCTGGTGTCGGCATCCAATGAGAGTGTCGAGCGTCTGGCCACCGGGCTCGTCCGGGTGCAGGAGATCGGCGAACAGGTGCAGGTGCTCGCCAACCGGGCGACCCTCATCGCCCTCCACGTCGCGCTCTCGGACTCCGGCGGTTCGGGCCCGCGGCGCGAAGGGCTGTCGCGCGAGCTGCGGAGCCTGGCGGGCGAGGTGCGCTCCGTGACCGACCTGACGGCGGAGCGGTTCACCGCCATCGATCGTGAGGTCGAGGGGGCGGTCGAGCGCATGAAGGGACTGCGGGAGCGCGTCGCGGCGAAGCTGAACGAGGCACCGCCGTTGCCTGTGGCCGGCGTCGCCGCTCCGTTCGTGGTGCAGCCCACCGAGGCGGCGCTTCGGCTGCTCGAGCGCGTGCGCGAGATGGTGCAGGATGCGGCAACCAAGGGCGAGCGGCTCTCGGCTGCGGGGGAGCGGGCCTCGAGCGCGGCCGAGCGTCTCGTGCGCCGGCTCGAGGCGGAGGCGGGCACGCTCGAAGGGCTGGCGATGCGCCTTGGCGCGACCGCGGGGGAGTTGCGCCAAGGCGGCGTGGCGCCTGGCGCGGGTGAGCCGCGCCCGGGCGACCTGCGGCTGCTCGGACCGGACGACGCGAGACCCGGGGCGGCGGAGCCCGCGCCCGGCGACGATGACGATGATGCGGAGGAGCGGCGATGACCCTGGCTGAGGATCGCGGAGGCACCGCTGATCTCGCCCGCGGCCTGGTCGGCGCACTCGCGCCCGTCCTCTGCGATGTGGCTGCCCGGGACGCCGTCAGTGCCGCGAGTGAGGCCGCGCAGATCCTCGGCCTCTCCGGCCTCGACCGACTGCTGGCGGCCTGCGCCCCGCACGCAGGGCAGGCGTGGCCCGCCGAGTTGGTGCCCGCGCTCGAGCGCCTGCGGCGCGTCGCCGCGCGCGCCGTCGAGACGGGCGCTCTCGGAGCCTTCCGCGAGGCGGACCGCGAGCTGGCCGGCCTGGCGGACGAGCTCTCCGCCTTGCAGTGGAGCTCTGCCCGGCGCGCGGGCTCGGACGAGGTGCAGCCGGTCGCCACGCTGAACCTCGCCGACGCGCTGGACGAGTTGCCGCTCGCCGGTGACTCCTCGCGCGAGCTCGCACTCCACTCGCGGCTGCTGCCACCCGTGGCGGCGGCTCTGCGGGCCGCGCTCGACTGGCTCACGAGCGGTTCGGGTCGCCCCCTCGCGCTGCGCGCGGAGGACTCGGTGCTCGAGGTGTCGTGCGAGCACATCGACTTCGACGCACTCACCCCGGCGACCGAGGTGCTCGCCGCGGTGGGAGCGAACCTGGGGCCCGGCGCGGGCGCGGTCGGCACGTGGACCGTCCGGGTGCCGCTTCACACCGGGCAAGGGGTCTACCTGATGCTCGTGCACGGCGGCGTGCCGGTAGCGATCCCCTGGCATGCGGTGCTGCGCCTGCACATGGGCGGAACGGCGGAGCTGGCCGAGCGCGAGAGCCTCGGCGGCTGGCCCGTGTTGAAGGGACCGCTCGGTGGCGGCCCGCGGTCGCCTGGCGATGCGCCGCTCGCGCTGGTCGCGCACGGGCGCAAGCGCGCCTGGCTCGTGGCCGACCGGCTGATCTGGCGTCTGCAGGCGGAGCTTGTTGCGCCCACGGAGCGTTCGCCCGCCGACGGACTCGTCACGATGGTCGAGACCGAGGAGGGCGAGCGCTACTGGCTCGCCGATCCCGAGTGGCTCCTGCGCTCGGCGGAAGCCCCGTCGCTCGCGAGGCCCGCGCCGCGGACCGTGCCCGGGTGCGCACCGCCCTCCGAGCTGCCCTCCGCGCCGGAGCCTGCGCCCGGAGCGGAGCCTCCCGCGCTGCGCGAGGAGATCCGCGCGTCGCTCCCGGTGGCGCCGGCACCACCGGATCCCGCGCGCCCTGCGCCCCGTCTCTGGCTGTTGACGCCCGAAGACGTCGAGCGCATCGAAGCCGAGGACGTCGAACCGATCGGCTCATCCATCCGGCCTCCCGCCCCCGCCCCGGCGCCCGTGGCGCACGCCCGCGCGGCCCGGGCGCCGTTCGAGACCGCGGGCGCGGCGGCGGGCCGGCGGCCGCTGCTCAACGCCCTCGTGGCGGAGGACTCCATCACCGCGCGTATCTTTCTCGCGCGACTGCTGACGCGGCTGGGCTTCGATGTCAGCACGGTGGACACCGCGGCCGCACTGCGCGCCGAGCTGGAGCGCTGCCCCTGGTCGCTCGTCTGCGTGGACATCGAGTTGCCCGACGAGGCCGGCACGGCCTTCCTGGCGGGGCTCGCCGCCCGCCATGGCGCCCGTACGCCCTTCGTCGCGCTGGTGCGTGATGCCGAGGACCGCGTGGCGGCGCGCCGCGCCGGCTTCGAGCGCATGCTGCGCAAACCCTTCGATCACCAGGAGCTCGAGCAGGTCCTGGGCCGCCTCGGCTTCGTCCCCCGGAGGCCGTCATGAGCGTCGGCCCGACGACCGCGCGCGGACCGGTGGCGGCGCCCTGCATCCTGCTCGTGGACGACGACCCGCGCATCCTCGAGCTGCTGGAGATCGCCTTCGCCGCCCACGGCTTCCGGGTACTCACTGCACCGGACGGCGATGCCGCCATCAAGTGCGTGCTGACCGAGCGTCCGGATCTCCTCGTGCTCGACGTGCGTCTGCCGAAGAAGAGCGGACTCGAGATCTGCGAGTGGCTGCGCCGGGACCCCGACGACCCGAGCGTGCCGGTCATCATGGTCTCCGCGGTCGTGGACATGGAGACCCGGCTGCAGGCGTTCACGCGCGGCGCCGACGACTACCTGACCAAGCCATTCTCCCCGAAGGAGCTGATCGCGCGGGTCAAGCGCCTGCTGGCGCGCTCGGTCGAAGGGCGGGCGGCGCGCGCGCGCCAGCGCGAGCTCGAGCGCGAGCTGGAGCACGCGCGCGAGGCGACCAGGCGCTCCCACACCGCGACCCAGCGCGAACAGCGCCTGCGCGACTTCGAACTGGGCCCGGGCCTCGACCTGCTGAGCGCGGGCGACGAGGACGAGCTGGCGCGCCGGTTGCTGCCCCTGCTTCGTACGCGGCTGGGTTCGACCATGGCGGGGCTGCTGCTGCCCGAGAGCGACGGCGGAGCGCTGGTGCCCGCAGCGGTGCGCGGCGACGGACCGGAGCGTCTTGCAGCCCTCGCGCTGCCGCGGACGGGCGCGCTTGCCGAGTTGCTCACGGGGCTCGCGCGGCCCGTCGTGCGGCGCGACCTGGAACGCTTCCCCGAGTTGGCCCTGGAGGTGGCGCCATTCGTGGCCGAGGGGGTGGCGCTGCTCGTGCCGCTGCGCGGACCGGACGGACTCGAAGGGCTGGTGGTGCTGGACGAGCGCCGCGACGGACTGCCGTTCCCGTCGTCCGAGCTCGAGGCCGTGGCGAGCATCGCGCGTTTCGCGGGCGTCACGCTGCACCACGGCCGGCGCGTGAGCGCGCTCGCGGAGCGCGCACTCGTGGAGCTCGCCGGACGCGAGGCCCCGGGGAGCGAAGGCCGCCGTGCGCGCGCCGAGGCCGGCTTCCTCGTGGAGCACGCGGCCCAGGCGACCCTGGTGCCGCTGCGTCAGCGCCGGTTGCTGGCGCACGCCATCCGGCTGGGCCGGGGCGCGGCGACGGGCGACCGGACGGAGGCGCTCGCGCGGCTGGCCGCGGACGACCCGACCGGGTTCACACGCGACCTCGTGACGCTCTTCGCGCGGGCGGCCGCGCCCGCCGGAGATGGAGACGACGCCCCAGCGACCGGGGACGGGCGGGCGGCCGTGCTGCTCGCCGTGGCGCTGCTGCACGCGGAGGAACGCGAGCGTGGCACGGAACCGCGATCCGCGTTGTCAAGGGCGCTCGCGGTGGCCGGCGCGCGGCTCGACGCGATCACGCGCCAGGCGCTCGAAGCCGCCGCGCGCGAACGGGCGCTGCTGACGGTATAGCGCGCGTCTGCCGCCGCCCCCCCCGGCGCGGAAGCCGGCGCTACCAGCCGAACACGGACGCAGGCAGCAGGGCCCGGGTCTTCCGGCGGGAAGCCAGGTTGATGTCCTCGCCGCGCAGGTCGGCCGGGTTCCAGTCGTCGGTGAGCACGCGCCCACCGGTCGGCGTGAAGCGGTTGTCCCAGGCGTGCGTGCGCTGCAGCACGCGCCAGTGCTCCTGTTCGTCGGACAGGGTGGCGACCGGATCGCCGAGCCGCTCGGGCGGGATCTCCAGCGCGCGGTCGCACGCCAGCAGCACGACGTTGCCCATCTGGTCCGGCGGCTCGGCGGTGGGCAGCGCCACGACGCGCCGGAATCGAGTCGCCAGCGTCGCGGCCACGGCCCTCACCAGCGGCTCGTCCCAGCCGATCGCTTCGAGGTTGAGCGCCAGCGTTCCCCCGGGCCTCAGCCGGGCCTTCGCCTCGGCGAAGGCTTCGGCGGTCACGAGGTGGAACGGCACGGAGCCGCTGCCGAAGGCGTCGAGCACGATGAGGTCGAACGTGTCGCGCGAAGTGCGCAGGAAGCGGCGCCCGTCAGCGAGGTGGATCGCGCCGTGCTGCGGCCCGATGCGGAAGAACTCCCGCGCCGCCGCGACGACGCCGGGGTCGATCTCGACCGCGTCCAGCCGCCAGCCGTCCACCGCCAGCACGCGCGCCAGCGAGCCGCCGCCCAGTCCCACGAGCAGCGCGCGACCCGGACGCGCGTGCAGCTCGGTCGCGAGCTCCGCCGCGACGACGTACTCCTGCCGCGGGGCGAGATCCTCCTGCCGCACGACGGTGTGCGTTCCGCCGTCCAGGAGCAGGTAGCGCAGTCCATCGTGATCCACGACCCGCAGCTCCGCGTACGGCGTTGGCCGCACCGCGAGGACGCCCGCGGGGAGCGGCGCTGCGGCCTGCCGCAGGCCCCACCCCGCGGCCGTGGCCGCCAGCACGAACAGGAACGCCGTGACCGCGTCGCCGCGGCCTCCACCGGCGCGCGCGAGGGCGGCGGCGGTGATCAGGGTCGCGCCGACGACGATCAGCAGCCGGGTCACGCCGATGCTCGGGATCAGCACGAAGCCGGTGAGCAGGGCGGCTGCCACGCTGGCCACGGTGGAGACCGCGAACAGGTTCCCCGAGATGCGGCCCACCTCGTCCACGCTGCGCACCGCGAGCCGGATGGCGTACGGGCTCACCATGCCGAGCAGGGCGAGCGGGGGGAAGAACAGCGCGAGCGACGTGACCAGCACCGCGGCGCGGAGCCCCAGGTTCTCGCTTGCGGCGAGCAGCGGCGCGCGCAGCCAGGGGATGGCCAGCACCCAGAGACCCGCCAGGGCCAGCACCGCGGAGAGCCGCGAGGCGCGCGGTCCGCGATCGGCCCAGCGGCCGCCGAGCGCGTAGCCGGTCGCCAGCGCGGCGAGCGTCACCGAGATGAGCGCGGACCAGAGGAACAGGCTCACGCCGTAGAACGGGCCGAGCACGCGGGTGCCAAGCATCTCGAGCGCGAGCACGCACGCGCCCGAGAGCGAGACCACGAGGAGGAGCAGGACACGGCTCATTGCGGCGGGGGCGTCGTCGGGTGCGCGGCTCATCGCGCGGACTCGGGCATCGCCCGGATCTCGCCGGTGACCTCGATGACGACCGGCCAGCCCTCGAGTGTCCGCGGGATGCGCCGCTCGAGCCCGGCGTCGGGTCTCGCCAACATGACCACGATGGCGGGCGTGCCGTCGGGCTGCGCGCCCTGGTAGGTTCCCACCACGCCCGGCAGGGCCATGAGCTCGGGAGTGCGCGCAGCGAGGACGTCGGCGATCGGGCGGTCGGGCATCGGCGGGGCCTTTCCCTCGGGCGCGTGCGGGCGGCACGCAGCGGCCGCGCAGGTGACGAGGATGAACAAGGCGATTGACGCGAAGCGCCCGGTCCGGGACCGGGCGCTCGCGTCGTGACGGATACTCGGGCTCATGACAACGAAATCATCAGTTGCGGCTCAGTTCCCCACCATCGTCACGCCCAGCCGGGTCAGCACGTCCCCGATCGGATTCGCGATCGCCGTCGTGTTGCTGCCGGCGTACAGCAGGCCAACCGCGCGCGGGTTGGTCGTGGCGTCCTCGACCATGAGCGAGCCGGAGTCGCCGGAGTTGAGGAACTTGCTCGACCGGTTCGCGATGACGATCTGGCCGGTGAAGGTCTTGGTGAAGCTCGTGCCGGCGCACTCGGTCGAGTAGCCCACGTTCACCGTGGCATTCAGACCGCTGATCGTGCTGCGGGTGAGGCCCGTCGTGCGCCCGCTCTTCTTGACCAACTGGCCCAAGAAGGCCGCCACGGTCTGCGCCGAGAGCGTGCCGATCTCCAGGATGGCGCCGTCGGTGCGCACCATGCCGGAGCGCACCTGCGCCATCGCGCAGTCCACGTTCGGCGTCGAGCCCGGCGGGTAGAGCGTGGAGAGCGTCGACACGTCGGCCACGAGATTCGCGCCCGTGGCGCTGCAGCTGTTGTCGATGAAGCCCGGCTGCGTGACGTCATCGCCGATGGCCGAGACCTTGCCGTTGCCGCCGGCCACGACGTCGCCCGCCAGCACGTGGCTGTTGCTGAGGATGTACTGCACGCCGTTCTTCTGGACCAGCGAGCCGAGCGTCCCGCTGCAGCAGTAGCCGTTCGCCAGGTCCACCACCGAGCCGCCCGAGGTGCCGAGCTGGATCGGCGGCGTCTGCCTGGCGGTGTGGCTCACGCCGCCACCGCCGCCCTTCATCGCCACGATTTTCCCGGTGACCTCTTCGATCACCTGGAAGCCGTCGAGGGCGGCCGGCAGTCGACCGGCCGGCAGTGCGTTCTCGGTCATCACCATGATGGCGGGCCGGCCCGTGGCGTCCACGGTAATCGCGGTGCCGACGACGCCCGGGAGGCACAGCAGTTCGGGCGTGCGCGTGTTCTGGACGCGCATGGCAGCCTGGACGGCCTGGTCACCGGGCTTGAGGACGAACATGCCGCCGGAGCCCGCGACCTCGATCCCGGATGTCGGGTCGGTGACGAGGCCTGACTTCTTGCCGCAGCCCGTCATGAGGCTGCCGAACGCGAGCAACGCGACCACGAGGGTGAGAGGTGCGTTCCACGAGCCTGGGGAGCGACGCAGCATGGGAACCTCCTGGGGATGAGGGACCTGCCGGTGAAGCCCTGCGGGCGGTGAACTCAGCCAGCAGGATAGAGTCTCCACCCGAACGGGAGCGGATTCAACAGGATTCTCCGCCGGTACGGCAAAGCCGGGCCGGACGCCGCCCGGCCCGGCCTCGTGTGCGCTACGGCTGTGCCGGCGGGGTCGCGGGCGCCCGGCGGATCCCGCCGAAATCCAGCTTCGGCGTGGCCTTCGCCTCCTCGGGCACCGGGTAGTACGGCTCCTCCTTGAATCCCAGCGCGCCCGCGTAGAGGTTGGTCGGGAAGCGCTTCACCATGACGTTGAAGCCTCTCACCACCTCGTTGTAGCGCATGCGCGCGACGGCGAGCCGGTTCTCGATGCCGCTGATCTCGTCCATCAGGCTCAGGAACGCCTCGTTGCTCTTGAGCTGGGGGTAGTTCTCCACGACGACCAGCAGGCGCGACAGCGCCGAGGTCGTCGCCTGGTCCGCGGCGATCCCCTCCTGGGGGGTGCGGGCGCCGCCCAGCGCGGCCCGGGCCGTCGCGATGTCGCCGAAGACCTGCTGTTCCTGCAGTGCCGTCCCCTTCACGGTCTCTGCCAGGTTCCCGAGCTTCGAGTTGCGGGCCTGGAGCTGGTTGTTCACCTCCGCCCAGCCGTTCCTCACGCCCTCGCGCGCCGTCACGAGGCTGTTGTAGCTCCCGAACAGACGGCCCGCGATCATGATGATCACGAGCGCCACCACCGCCAGGATGATCAGGCCACTGCGTTTCATGCCGGCTCTCCTTTCGTCACGGTCACGCCCGGTGTCGAGCCGGACGATCGCGGACTACCATCCGCCGCTGCCGCCCCCTCCGCCACTGCCGAATCCACCGCCGCCACCGAACCCGCCGAAGCTGCCGCCACCGCCTCCGCCCGAGCTGCCGCCGCCGAAGCCACCACCGAAGCCGCCGGACGAGCCGGGGCCCAGCCACCAGCCGCCGCCGCGTACGCGCCACCCGCCGCCAAGGGCCCGCGGGATCATCCCGAGCAGCGCCATCACCACGATGAAGACCAGGAGCGCCCGCGGGAAGTCGCCGCCGCCCCGGCGTTCACGCGAGTAGCGCAGCTCGCGTCCGTCCCACTCGAGCGCCACGCCGCGGTCCTTCGCGATGATGCCCGAGACCCGGAGCGTGGCGGCGGTGATGCCGCCCGCGAGGTCGCCGGCCCGGAAGCGCGGGGTCATCTCGTCCCGGATGATGCGCGCCTCGAGCCCGTCGGGCAGGATGCCTTCGAGTTCGTAGCCGGTCTCGAAGGCGATCTTGCGCTCCTCCAGCGCCACCAGCAGCAGCAGGCTCGTGCGGTTGCCCTGGAACCAGCGCTGGTAGGCCTCGGTCTTGTACTGGGTCGGATCGAGTGGGGCGGTGGTCCGGAGCGTGAGCACCGCGAACTGAACGCCGGTCTTCCGCTTCACCTGGTCGAGGAACGCTTCGAGCCGGGCACGCGTGGGCTCGTCCATCACGCCCGCGCGGTCGTTCACGAAGCCCGTGGGCGCGGGGTAGCCCGTGTCGGCGGCGGCGGCGCGCGGCGCATCGGCGGAAGGCGCCGGCCGCGCGTGTGCGCCCGGTGCGCCGCCGGTGCCCGCCGGTGCGCCCTGCGGCCACGCCCCCCCAGGCGCCAGCAGGACCGCCGCGGCCAGCAGCAGGACGCGGAGGGCGGAGCGGATGGCGCTCAGAGGCTCATCTCGTCGAGTGCGCCGATCAGGCGCCCCACCTCCGCCAGGAACCGGTGGTAGAGCACGAGCACCTCGTCCGCCTTGTAGCGCCGCGTGGAGTAGCGGAACAGGTGAGCCGAGAGCAGGCCCTGCGCGTCGAGCTGGTAGAGGTCGGCCACGCGCTGGATGATGCGGGCCGGTTCGGCGGGCAGCGGCTCTCCGCGCAGCCGCAGCAGCGTGCGGAAGAGCGTGGCAAAGCCGCTCGCGCTGGCCCGCAGCATGCGCGCCAGCGCCGCCCCATCGGAGCGGTGGAGCAGGTAGTTCTGGCGCAGCTGGATGTGCTTGCCGCGCAGCTCGTGCTCGCACTGCAGGCGCAGGTAGGTGCGGGGCACCTGGAGCCCGGTGAAGACATCGTCGCCCTCGAGTCGCAGGTGGCGCTCCTGGATCTCGACCCACTCGATCGGGAAGGAGTCGAGGGAGCCCTCGATCTGGCTGCGGCTGAGGAAGAGCGGGTCGATGAACGGCGGCCTGCGCTGGGCCGGCAGGGACCTCGCCACCGCGTCCAGCCGCGGACCGTCGAGCGAGCGCACCACGACCAGCACGTTTACGTGCGAGTGCTTCGGGTCGAAGCCCCGCGTGAGCACGCTGCCCGTGAGGTAGCCCGCCACGAATTCCGGTCCGACCGCGGCCCGCACCGGGGCGAGCCACTTGCGCGCGAGCGCCACGACTTCGGCCGGGGGCTCGACAAAGGAATCGTTCGGAGTATGCATGGCCGCGACGCTAGCCCCCACGGCGGGAAGGGTCAAGCGCCGCGAGGTTCGCTCCCGGGGTTGCGCGGCGCACCGGACGTCGGCGGTCCGGACGGGCGCGGACTGGCGCGGGGCCCGGAGGTGGTGGTGGGCGAGCAGAGGCACCATGCGCTTGCCCACCGCCACCTCCGGGCCCCGCTTGCTCAGCGTTCACGTGCGGCCGCCGCTTGACCCCCGCTCTTGAGAGCGCCTACGGTCGCGGTCGGGGGAACGAGGGCAACCGCGCGCGCAGACCCGGGTTCCGCGAACCGTCTTCGGGGAGGTGGGTTGCACGAGGTCCTGATCATCGGCGGCGGCCCGGCCGGGCTCACCGCTGGTATCTACTGCCGGATGCGCAGGCTCTCCGTGCTGGTGGTGGATGCCGGCCGCGTGGGCGGACAGCTGGTCTCGGTCTACGCCGGCAAGCCGGTGCACGACTGGCCGGGCCAGGCCCAGGTGGTCGCCAACGACCTGGCCGATCAACTGGTCGCGCACGCGCGCGAGCTGGACGTCGAGTTCGCGGAGAACGAGAAGGTCGTGGACGTCCGCCGCCTCCAGGACCGTTTCGAGGTGGTCACCCACGACGCGCGGACCCGCGAGGAGCGCGTTCACCCCTCGGCCTCGGTGATCATCGCCATCGGCGCGGGCGCCTTCGAGCCGCGCCGTCTCCGGGTGCAGGGCGAGGAGGGGCTGTCGGAGGACTCCGTCACCTACCGGATGCCCGAGCCAGCGAGGGTGGCCGGGCGCACGGTCGTGGTGGTGGGCGGCGGCGATTCCGGGCTCGAGAGCGCGCAGGCCGCGCACCGCGCCGGGGCGAGTGTGACGATCCTCCACCCGCACGCCAGCTTCAAGGGCATGGAGGCCAACCTCGACGTCGTGAAGCAGATGCGCATCCCGCGCCTGCTCGATACGAAGGTGAAGGAGTTGGTGGTCGAGGAGGGCGTGCTCAGGGCCGTGATCGTCGAGACCCGCGGGGAGCCCGGGCCCCGGCGGCTCGACTGCGACTACCTGGTCGTGAACATCGGCGCCGCCGTGAACCTCGAGGCCGTGCAGGGCTGGGGCGTGGAGGTCGAGGGCACCCACATCCGGGTGGACGGCAGCATGCAGACCTCGGTGCCCGGCATCTTCGCCTGCGGCGACATCGTGACCTACGAGGGCAAGTACAAGCTGCTCATCACCGCATCGAGTGAGGGTGCCCTGGCCGCGAACTCGACCTACGCCTTCGTGCGCCGTCCCGCGCGAGTGACGATGAAGGACCTCTACCGGTGAGCGCCGGCCCGGGGCGGGAGCCATGACGGTGGCGGACGGAGCCGCGCTCGAGATCCGCAGGCTCGGGAGCCAGGACGAGGCGTGGGTCTGCGCGCGGATGATGGCGTCGAGCGAGCCGTGGATCACTCTGCGGCGCGACGCCGACGCCGCGCTCGCCATCCTCACCGATCCGGGCCGCGAATCCTACGTCGCGATCCTCGACGGCGAGATCGCGGGCTTCCTCATCCTGGTCATGCACGGCGCGTTCGTCGGCTACATCCAGTCGGTCTGCCTGGCGCCCGGGCGGCGGGGCCTCGGCCTCGGCGGCCGGCTCATGGCCTTCGCCGAGGAGCGCATTCTGCGCGACGTGCCCAACGTGTTCCTGTGCGTCTCCTCGTTCAATCCGGACGCCCGGCGGCTCTGCGAGCGCCTCGGCTACGAGGTCGTGGGGGAGTTGCGGGACTACGTCGTCCGCGGACATTCCGAGATCCTGATGCGCAAGTCCGCGGGACCGCTGGCGGAGTTCGTGACGCGGTAGGGTCGGTGGGAGGGGAGGGGCCCGCGCGCCCCCGCCCGGTGAGATGCGGCCGTCGGAGCGACCCTGGGAAACCGGAGAGGGCGCCGACCGTCGCCGCGCTCGGCCCCGTCAGCCGGCGACTTCGTTCCCGTCGTCGTCCTCGACGACGATGGCGCTGCACGGGCAGGCCTCGGCGGCCTCGACCAGGAGCTCGAGGCTCGCCGCCTCGGAGTCGAGTACCACCACCTTGCTCTTGCTGTCGAGCGCGAAGACCGCGGGCGCGATCTCCACGCACTCGGCGTTGCCACAGCATGCGCCGTGGCGGATGCGGACCTGCATGGGGAACCTGGCACCTCCAGTCGGGCGCGGGGCCTCGGGGCCCCCGTGCTCGAGAGCCCGACTCTAGCCACATCCAGCGGGGCCGTAAAGGATGGCGCCCTTCCCCCGCTTGCATTTCCGGCTTCGTCCCTGGCCGACGGCGCCGCGCCCGTCGTGCCGGGTCGCACGGCGCGGACCGCCGCGCGGGCGCGCATGCCAGCCCGGATGATTCATGAACCGCCGCCTGGGTGCACGATCTGGAACACGGCCAGCGCGCTGCGCGGCCGGGGTGCTCCTCGGCGTGTCTCATGGCACGCCTGCGTTGCGGGCCGCGCGCGCCTCGTGGCCGCGCCCCATCTCGAGCCCCTCGGCTGGCGTTTCATGAATGGTCCGGGCTAGAGTCGCGGCGCACGGGCCTGGACTCGCAGTTCATTCCTCCCACTGGAGTTCGCCATGGACGCCCTGACGCAGTATCTGGAGAGCCACCAGGAGCAGTTTCTCGAGGACCTCGAGGCCGTACTGCGCATCCCGAGCGTGAGCACGGAGCCCCAGTACAAGGCGGACATGCTGCGCTGCGCGCGCCACGTGGCCGACGACTTCAAGAAGGCCGGCATGACCCGTGTCGAGATCGTGCCGACCGCGGGCCATCCCGTGGTCTACGCCGAGTGGCTGGGCGCGCCGGGCAAGCCCACGGCGCTGCTCTACGGGCACTACGACGTGCAGCCGGTGGACCCGCTCGAGCGCTGGCAGACGCCGCCCTTCGAGCCCACGATCCGCGACGGCAAGCTCTACGCGCGCGGCGCCTGCGACGACAAGGGTCAGGTCTACATGCACGTCGCGGCCATCCAGGCGCACATGAAGGTGAACGGGAAGCTGCCCATCAACCTCAAGTGCGTCATCGAGGGCGAGGAGGAGGCCGGGAGCGACAACCTGGAGAAGTTCCTGCGCGACTGGCGCAAGCAACTCGACGCCGACGTCATCGTGGTGAGCGACACCGGCATGCTCGGCCCCGACCAGCCGGCGCTGTGCTACGGCCTGCGCGGACTGTGCTACACGCAGATCGACGTCACCGGCCCGGCGCGCGACCTGCACTCGGGCGAGTTCGGCGGCGCGGTGCAGAACCCGGCCAACGCGCTGTGCGCGATCATCGCCGGGCTCAAGGGCGGCGACGGGCGCATCACGGTGCCGGGCTTCTACGACCGGGTGAAGCCGCTGACGCGGGCCGAGCGCGACGTCCTCGGGCGGGTGCCGTTCGACGAGGCGGGTTTCATCCACGAGGCCGGCTCCCCGGTGGCGTTCGGCGAAGAGGGCTACACCACGCTCGAGCGCGTCTGGGTGCGCCCGACCTGCGACGTGAACGGACTGGTGAGCGGCTACATCGGCGAGGGTGCGAAGACCGTGCTGCCCTCGTTCGCGTCGGCCAAGGTGAGCATGCGGCTGGTGCCCGACCAGGATCCGAAGGACCTGTTCGCGCGCTTCGAGGCCCACGTGAGGAAGCTCGCGCCTCCGGGTGTCACGCTGAAGGTCCACGACCTGCACTCGGCGCCGCCCTTCATGACCGACTTCGACCACCCCCTGCTGCAGGCGGCGGTGCGGGCGCTGGCGCGCTCGTGGCCCAGGCCCCCGGCGATGATCCGCGAGGGTGGCTCGATCCCGGTGATGGCGACCTTCAAGGAGACCCACGGCCTGCCGAGCATCCTCATGGGCTTCGGGCTGGCCGACGACAACCTCCACGCCCCGAACGAGAAGTACAACCTGACCTCGTTCCACGGCGGCACGAAGAGCTGCGCGTACCTCTACGAGGAGCTGGCGAAGGACGCCTGAAGGGGACCATGAAGGACGCTGACGCGCTGGTCCGCGAGACCCGGAGCCGCCTCGCCGGGCTGGCGCGTCCAGCTTCGGATCACCCGGCCTCGGGTGGCTACGGGTCGCGCCTGCAGCGCCTCGGGCTCCGGATCCCAGAGCTGCGGGCTGTGGCGCGCGACCTGGCGCGGGACTGCCGCGCGCTGCCCGCGCGCGAGGTCGTGCGCGTCGCGAAGGGGCTGGTGGACGGAGGGACCCTTGAGGGCGGTCTGGCCGCCTTCGAGCTGCTGTGGCGCCACCGCGCGGCGGCCGCGACGCTTACGGGGCGCGATCTCGCCCGGCTCGCGCGCGGCGCGGACAACTGGGGCACCGCGGACACCTTCGCCTGTCTGCTGAGCGGCCCGGCGTGGCACCGTGGACAGGTGAGCGACGCGTGGGTCGCCCGCCGGGCGCGCTCGCGCGATCGGTGGCTGCGCCGCATCGCCCTCGTTTCGACCGTGCCGCTCAACCTGCCGTCGCGGGGCGGCACGGGTGACGTCCCGCGCACGCTCCGTCTCTGCCGGATGCTCATCGCCGACCACGACGAGATGATCGTAAAGGCCCTGTCCTGGGCGCTGCGCGTGGTCGCCAAGCGCGATCCCGCCGCGGTGCGCCGCTTCCTCGAGCGGCATCGCGCCTCGATCGCCGCACGCGCCGCGCGCGAGGTGACGGACAAGCTCACGACCGGGCTCAAGACCCCGAAGGGCGGCCGCGCCCCGCGCGCCCGGCGCCGGGCACGGAATCCCGCGCGGTCCGATCCCGCGCCGCGGAAGGCGGCCCGATGACCCCAGAGATCCCGGTCCTGCGCGAACTGCTCCTGCTCGCGGGCGCCTCGCTCGCGGTGGTGCTGCTGTTCCGCCGGCTGCGGCTGCCGGCCACGGTGGGCTTCATCGCCACCGGCATCCTCATCGGCCCCGGCGGCTTCGCGCTGGTCCACGATCCGGCGCTGGTGCGCACGCTGGCCGGGTTCGGCGTCGTGGTCCTGCTCTTCACGGTGGGGCTCGAGTTCTCCTTCGCCGACCTCAAGCGTCTGGGCCGGCGCGCGCTGGTGGGCGGCGCGCTCCAGGTGCTGCTCACCGTCCTGATCGTGGCGGCCGCGCTGGTGCTCGGCGGACGGCACCCGGCGCGCGCCCTGTTCCTCGGCATGCTGGTCTCGCTCTCGAGCACGGCGCTGGTGCTCAAGCTGCTCACCGACCGGATCGAACTGCAGTCGCCGCACGGGCGCACGACGACCGGCGTGCTGCTCTTCCAGGACCTCGTCGCGGTGCCGTTCCTGCTCCTGGTCGTGCCGCTCGGACGCTGGGCGCGCGGCGAGCGGTTCACCGCGGCCGAGTTGACCGCGGAGCTGCCCGGGCTGCTGGTGGTGCTGGCGGTGGCGGCGTTCGTGTTCCTGTTCGCGCGGCGCGCCATCCCCTGGCTGCTCGGGCGCGCCTCGCGTTCGGGCTCGCGCGAGGCGTTCCTGTTCGGCATCCTGCTCGTGGTGCTGGGGAGCGCCTCGCTCGCCTCGCGCGCAGGCGGCTCGCTCGCGGTCGGCGCCTTCCTCGCCGGCCTGATGCTCGCGGGCTCCGAGCTGCGCGACCTGATTGCCGCCGACCTGCTGCCGCTGCGCGACACCCTGGCCAGCGTCTTCTTCATCGCGGTGGGCATGTCCTTCGACCCGGCGGTGGTGCTCGCGCGGCCCGGCCTGGTCGTGCTGAGCACCGCCGGCCTGGTGTTCGTCAAGGTCGTGGTGGCCTTCCTCGCCCTGCGCGTGAGCGGCGCTCCCGCGCGGGTCTCGTTCGCCGCTGCGCTGGCTCTGGCGCAGATCGGCGAGTTCTCCTTCGTGCTCGCCCAGGCGGGCCGGCCGCTCGGGCTGCTGGGCGAGAACGGCTCGCAGGCCTTCTTTGCGGGCGCAGTGTTCTCGCTGCTGCTCACGCCGTTCGTGGTGCCGCTGGCCCCCGCCTGGGCGCTCGCGCTGGACCACGCGCTGCCGGGCCGTCGTCGGAAGGCGGCGGTGGGCGGGGATGCGGAGGACGGGACGCTGCAGGAGGCCGGTGGGGACGCGGCGCCCGACGCGCCGCGGCGCCCGCAGGCGAACCACGTGGTCATCGCGGGCTTCGGCGTGAACGGGCAGAACGTCGCTCGTGTGCTGCGCTCGGTGCACCTGCCGCACCTGGTCGTGGACCTGAACCCCGACGCCGTGGCGCTGGGGCACGGGCAGGGCAGCCCCGTGCTGATCGGCGACATCGGCAACGCACTGATCCAGCGGCAGGCGGGCGTGCCGCGTGCCCGGGTGATCGTGCTCGCGCTGAGCGACCCCACGGCCACGCGCCACGCCTGCCGCATGGCGCGCTCGCTCACGAGCGAGGCGTTCATCATCGTGCGCACGCGCTACGTGGACGAGATCGACCAGCTCTACGCCGCCGGCGCGAACCAGGTCATCCCGGAGGAGTTCGAGACCTCGATCGAGATCTTCACCTCGGTGATGCGCGAGTTGCACGTGCCCACGAACATCGTCCAGGCGCAGATCACCCTGCTGCGGCAAGAGCGCTACGGCCTGCTGCGCGGCCGGCGGCTGCAGGGTTCCATCCTCGACCAACTGCCGACCATCCTGCTCGAGCGCACCACCGACACCTTCCTGCTGCTGCAGGAGTCGCCGGCGGTCGGCCGGAGCGTGGCCGAGACGGGCCTGGGCGCCGAGGGCGAGGCGCGGCTCGTGGCGATCGTGCGGGGCGGCCGGCCGCTGACCACGGTCGAGGATGATCTTCGCCTGCGCGTCGGCGACACGCTGGTCGTGACCGGCACGCACGCCGAGGTGGACCGCGTGTTCGAGCGCCTGCGCCCGCCCGCGGGGCTATGATAGGATGCGAACACCACCCGGAACCATGAGACCGATGACCCTCCGACCGCGCGCCCTCATCCTGCTCGTGCTGTTCCTCTGCCTCGTCCCGGCGCCCCTGTGCGCCGCGCCGGCGGCGGTCTCCCGCGGGATTCGCTTCACCTTCACCGGCAGCGTCGAGGAGCCCAGCGGCAGGCCGGTGCGGGGAGCGAAGATCCTGCTTCGGGGCCTGCCCGAGCCTGCGGCGGTCACGGATGCCCGCGGCTGCTTCGCCCTCGCGCACGCGGTACCCGACATCATGGCGCTGGCCTCAGCGCCCCTCCGGCTCGTCCTGTGCGCGAGCCACAAGGGCTGGAACCTCGCCCTGGCCTCGGGCGCCGCCGCCCTGGTCATCGAATTGCGCTATGTCCGTGCGACGGATGGCGGCGCGCAGCTCGAAGTGCGGTCGAACGACGCTGGGGCGGCGAGCGCGGTGGCCGCCGCCTGCCGCGCCTCCGACGATGCGACGGTGGCGCTGAGCTGCGAATTCCTGAGGTGGCTCGGCAACGAGGATCAAACCGAGCCGCTGCTGACCGCGCTCGAGGTCGTGCCGTTCGTCACGGAGCCGGCGGTGACTGCCAGGGCCGCGACGACCCGCCCGGCAGCCCCACGGGTGGACTCCGGACCGGCGGTCGTGACGCCGCCCCGCCAGGCCGGGATCCCGAACGCCGCGCGGTCCGTCGCCGAGAGCCCTTCCCCCGCGTCACGGGCACCGGGGCCGGAGACGTCCAGTCCCCAGCGCCCCGAGGGCACGCGGGTCGTCCCGAGCGCTCCAGTGCCGGGCACGAAGCCGGAGCCCGCGCCCACACCGCCCCCGGACGCCGCCCGGGTCCGGGTGACGCCGCCGTCCCTCATCGCCGCGCCGCAGGAGCCGCGTCGGTCCGCGCCCCTGCCCGGCGCCCAGCGCGCCGCTCCAGCGGCCGACACCACCACGCACCCTGCCATCCGGGTCTCGGTGCGGCCCGACACGACCGACCGCCTGCCGGACGCCGCGGGGTCCGAGGGCGGAGCAGCGCTGCGCGTCGCGCTCGGCCGCGCGTTGCCCGGCACGCCGTCGCCGCCGGCCGGCTTGGTGGCCTGCGAGTGCCGGGTGAAGGGCACAGTCGAAGTGCGCTCGGAGAAGCCGCTCTCCGGCACGACGTGGGTGGTCGTGTCGCTTGCGGACGCGCCCGCTTTCCGTGATTCGGTGACGCTCTTCATGGGACCGCCGCGCCCATTCGACCTGGGTCGCGTGCCCTGTGGAATTCACCGGCTCGAGGTTCAGCCGCGCTCGCCACAGCGCTTCACCGTACTGCCTCCCGCGCTGAACGAGTTCGTGTGCGCCTTCGGGCGGTTGCAGCAGTTCCAGGTGGTCCTGAAGCCGCGATAGGGGCGGCGCGACGGCGATCAGGCGGAACCGGACGTCGCTTTGGGCCCGTGGATCTGGCTTCCGGTCATGCGGCACCGGGTCTCGTTCTCCGATTGGTCCCGGCCGTTCTGCCCGTTCGAACGCCATTCATGCGCCGACCTGATTGAGCCCCGGCCCGCTCCGGGTTAGCCTCGGCGCATGGCAGCCGTTCCTTCCGCCGAGCGCATGCGCGCGCTCACCGAGCGACTCGTGGGCATCCCGAGCGCCAGCCCCGACGTGATGGCTGAAACCGCCTGCGCCGCGGCGCTGCGCGCGCTGCTGCCCGCGGGGCTCGAGCTGGGCGAGTGGTACGCGCCCGACGGCCGGCCGGTGGTCTGGGCGCGGCTGCGTGGCCGGGGCGCCGGCCCGGGGGCGCGGCGGATGGCGCTCCTGCTCTCGCACTACGACACCGTGGGCGTGGGAGAGTTCGCCGCGCTCGGCGGACGGCTCGGCGACCGCATCGCCTTCGACCCGGGAGCCCTGCGCGAGCTCTTTCTGAAGTACGCGACGGACACGCTGCCGGCTGGGTCGCACGCCCTGCTCGAGGACATCGCCGAAGAGAAGGCGCGGCCCGGCACCTGGATGTTCGGGCGCGGCGCGCTCGACACGAAGAGCGGCATCGCGGCGGGGATCGTGGCGCTCGAAGCCCTGGCGCGGGACGAAGCGCTCGCCGGGGACGTGCTCTTCATCTCGTGCCCCGACGAGGAGCACGCCTCGGCCGGGATGCTGGCCGCGGTGCCCGAGCTGGCGCGGCTGAAGCGCGCCGAGGGACTCGACCTGGTGGGAGGGCTTAACCTCGACATCGCGCCCGAGCCCGTGGCCTACGCCGGCGTCGTGGGCAAGGCCCTCGCGGGGCTCTACGTGCTGGGCCGGCCGACGCACGCCGGCACGCCGTTCGAGGGCGTGGACGCCGCGCAACTGGCTGCCACCATCGTGGCGCACGCCACCTCGAGCCGCGAACTGGTGGACTGCGCGGGCGGGTACGCCGCCGCGCCCCCGGTGGCCCTGCGGATGCGTGACCTCAAGTCGGGCTACAACCTGCAGACCGTCGCGGAGGCCGAGGTCGAACTCAATCTCATCACCATCACCCGGCCGCTCTCCGAGACCCTCGGCGAACTGCGCCGCGTCGCGCTCGCCGCGCTCGCGGACCTGCTGCGCTCCATGCGGGAGCTGGCGTCGTGGGCGCAGCCGGGCCTGCCCGCGCGATCCGCCGTCGCGGATCTGGATGGGCAGGTGCTGCTCTGGCCCGAATTGCTCCGGCTCGCGGGGGAGCCCGGCGAACTGTTCGAGATCAGCGAGGCCACGGACCCGCGCGCCGCCACGCTGGCCCGCCTGCGCCACGTCGTGCGGGAGGCGCGGCTGCATGGCCCGGCCGTCGTCATCCATCTGCTGCCGCCCTATTATCCGTACGCCGCCCCAGGCGACGGGCCGCTGGTGCGCGCGGTCCGCGAGGTGATGGCGCGCGCGGGGCTCGAGGTGAGGCCCTTTCACCCGCTGGTCACGGACGCGTCGTATCTCGCGTGGCGCGCCGAGCCACCCGAGGTGCTCGGGCGCTACATGCCGTCCTACGGGCACGAATACTCCCTGCCGCTCGAAGCCATGCGCGCGCTGGACCTGGACGTCGTGAACCTCGGCCCCTGGGGCCGTGACCCGCACGGCCGCTTCGAGCGGGTGCGCTGCGACTGGACGTTCGGGCGCCTGCCCGGGCTGGTGGCGGAGACCGTGAGACGGAGCCTGGAGCCGCGATGAAGGAGCTCGACGTCCCGGCCCGCGCGACCCCGAGCCCGGCTGCGGGCGCACACCGGCTCACGCCCTGGCGCTTCGCGCAGCGAGTCACGGCGGGCGTGCTCGAGCACCAGTCCATGGGCTCGGCCGCGATGATCGCCTACTTCCTGCTGTTCGCCACGTTCCCCTTCCTGCTCACGCTCGCCAGCCTGCTGGCGTTCCTGCCCATCCCGAACCTCATGGACTGGCTCCTGCGCCTGCTCGGCGCGATCGTCCCCTCGGCCGCGGTGGACCTGATGCGCAACAGCGTCGAGCGCCTGGTGACCCGCCAGCGCAGCGGGCTGCTCTCGGCCGGCATCGTGGTCTCGGTCTGGGCCGCCGCGAACGCGGTCGAGGCCTTCATGCAGGGGCTCAACCGCGTCTTCGGACTGCGCGAGCACCGGCCGTTCTGGAAGACGCGCGGCATCGCCATCCTGCTGGCGGTCGGGGTCTCGCTCTTCACCGTGATGGGGCTGCTCGCGCTCTGGTTCGGCTCGCACGTGAGCCACTGGTGGGCCGGACGCGGCGGGCTGGGACCCATGCCGGTGCAGGTCTGGGACACGGCGCGCTGGCCGCTCGTGCTGCTGCTCCTGATCGGGGCGATCGACCAACTCTACTATGTCGGGCCCGCCGTGCGGCAGCGCTGGCGCTGGGTCACGCCAGGGGCCGTCGTGGCGGTGCTCGGCTGGGTCGGGGCCTCGCTCGGCTTCTCCGCCTACGTCCGCCACTTCGGCTCGTACAACGCCACCTACGGCAGCATCGGCGCCGTGATCATCCTGCTGACCTGGATGTACCTGACCTCGTTCTTCGTCCTGCTCGGAGCGGAGATCAACGCGGTGGCTGGTGAGCGGGAGACGGGGCAGCCTGGAACGGAGGTGATGACATGAACCATCGTTCACTCGCCGGCTGGCTGGGCGTGCTGTTGATCACGTCGGGGTGCGGCAGGCAGACCGCGCGCTGCGACACGCCTTCGGGGACGTGGTCGGGGGTCGAATACAAGGTGACACGCGTGGCGCCGGCCGACACGGTGGCGACCAATGTTGATATCCAGTATTGCAACACCACCGCCACCGGCAAGGACGTGTACCTGTTCGCCATGCACACGCCCGACGGCGAGGTCGGGGTTCATCACCTGAGCATCGCGAGCGTGATGAGCTGCTATCCGGTCCGCCTTCGCCCCGGGGAGCGCGCCACGGGGCACTACGTCATTGACTACAACGGTGCCGGATCGGTCGGCGTCGAGAAGTGGCTGGTCACGGAGGCCGCCGCCTTCAGTGATTGCCGCCGCGCGCGGATGATGCTGAACGAGCCGCAGACGGCCACGCCGTAATTGGCCGGAGCTCCCACTGCCGAAGTTCCGGCGATCGCCCGCTCGGGTGTTGAAGTCGCGGGCTACGGCTTCACGGCGTCCGTGTCGTGCCGCAGCACCCGCCGGTAGACCGCCTCGAGCCGCGACACCACCGCCTCGCGGCCGTAGCGCTCGAGGGTCTGGCGGCGGATCTGCTCCGGGTCGTAGTTGCGCCCGTTCTCGAACATGAAACGCAGCGCCCCGGCGACCCCCTCGAGGTCGCCCACGCCCAGGAGCACGCCGTTCTCCGGCGTGACGATGGTCTCGGGTCCGCCACAGCGGGTGGCGATGACGGGTTTGCCTGATGCTCCGGCCTCGACGAACACGATGCCGAACGACTCGTGCCGGCTGGTGAGCACGAAACAGTCGCACCGGGCGAACTCCTCGCGGGCCCGCTCCCGCGGCAACTGGCCGAGCCAGGTGATGCAGGAGTCCAGCCGCAACTCCCGGGCTTCGCGCCGGTGGTGCGCGAGCAGCGGGCCGGCGCCGGCGATGCGGAAGCGCGCCCGCGGGCGGTCGCGCCCGGGCAGATCGCCGATGAAGCGCGCGGCGGCCTTCAGGAGATCGCTCACGCCCTTCAGCGGGTCCATGGCGCAGAGCGTGAAGAAGGTGAAGTGCCCGGGGTCGGGGGCCGCCTCGTTCCGGTAGAGCCGCTCGTCCACGAGGTTGGGGATGAGTTCGGGCTCGGGCAGGCCGAAGTCCGCGATGGTCCTGGCGAGCGTCGGGCCCACGGCGATGCGCGCGGCGGCGCGCTCGAGCGGTTCCCGCAGTACGCTCTTGAGGCGACCGTCGCGGCGCGCGTAGACCGGGAGCGGGAAGGGCCCCATGTGCTCGGTCAGGACGTAGGGAATGCCGGTCTCCGCCCCCAGCTTCATCGCGAGCCAGCCGGCGGGGTAGGAGACGTGCGCGTGGATGACGTCCACCCGGCCGAAGCGCCCGATCGCACACTCGAGGTTGCGGCGGTTGGCGTTCAGCAGTGCGGCCCGGTTGCCGCCGAAGGCACGCTCGGGCCACCACAGCGTGGGGGTCATGAACTCGACCAGGTTGGGCGCGGATTCGCGCGCTCCGGGCCGCAGCGCCAGCGCGTCGAGGAGGCAGCGGGGCGACTTGAGCAGGTGCGCGGTCGAGACGAACCCCTCGCCCTGGCCCCAGAGGCTCACGCCCACGTTCCAGCCGGGCCGCGTCTCGGCGATGGCCTCGGCCTGCTCGACCAGGAAGCTGCCCTCCCAGGGGAAGCAGCGGTGCGGGTGCCAGGACGGGATGATGAAGAGGTTCATGCGGGCCTCGTCCCCTGGGAGCAGGTCGCCACCCGGTCGCGGGACGCGCCGTGGAAGATGGTCGGAGCCTCCAGCGCCCGCCGGCGGCGGAAGACGCAGACCTCGATGAAAGCGCTGAGCGAGTCGAACACGGTCGAGCAGCATAGGCCGTCGCTCGCCCGGGGGCCAGCCGCCCGCCGCGTTCCGCCCGCCGCGTTCCCCGTGTTCCGTGGGCCCGAGTTCGCGCCCCGGGACCGTATTGCCGTCATGGCCCGCCCGGTCCCCGCACCGGTGCAGGGCGTTCCGCGCGGGAGGGTTCGTTTGACCGGCGCCAGATGCATTGACTAGATTGCCCTGTCCGGTCGGGCGCCCGTCGATTCGACGGCCATCGCCGCGATCATTGAGAGGGATCTCACCGGGGTCGGTCCGATGGCGAAGCCGCCGGAAGAGGACGCATATGCAGCGCTTCGCTCCTCCGGTCTCCTGCTGGCCATCCCCACCCTGCTGATCGTCTCTCCGCTTGCCGGGTTCTTCCTCGGTGTCTGGCTGGATCGCTGGCTTCACACTCGTCCCTGGCTCTCGATCGTGGGCCTGGCGCTGGGCTTCGTGGCCGCGGGCCGCGAGACCTGGCTGATCTACCGCCGCACGCTCGAGGCCGAGGAGCGGCAGAAGAAGAAGGAGAAGTGAAGCGCCCCTGACCGGGTGCTCTCTCATGGGCCTCGAATTCCTCGCACGCGTCCGCAGCAGCACCCTGTGGCTGGCCGTGCTCGCAGCCCTGATGGTGGCGAACTACGCGGGCTGGCGCATGGGTCTGGGGCTGGCCGCCGGGGCGGCCTGGTCGCTGGCGAATCTCTGGACGCTCGAGCGCCTGGTCGTGACCATCACCGGCTCCGAGCGGCGGACGGCGCCTTCCGCCCGGCGCGCGGGCTGCGTGCTCGCCGGGATGCTCGCGCTCTTCGGCGCCGGCGCGCTGCTGCTGAGGGGGCTGCCGCCCGCGGCGCTGGTCGCGGGCTTCCTCGCGCCCTTCGTGGTGATGACGTTCAAGGCGGCCGCGACGCTGCTGCTCGACTCGCCGCTGTGGGCGCGCCTGACCCGCTCGCCGTGGCGCGCGCTCGCGCTGGTGCTCGGGGTCGCGGCGCTGGCCTGGGCCGTGGCGGCCTCGCTGCCCTCGCTCGGCGGCGCAAGCCCGGCGCACGAGCCGCAGGCGCCGGCGGCGGCCCCGGCGGCCGGCCACGCGGGGGAACCCGCTGCCAAGCCGGAGGGCGGGAGCTCCACGGGCCCCGAGAAGTTCGCGAACGTCGTCAGCGTGCTGGTCAAGGCCAATCCCGGGGCGGAGTGGGCACACCGGCTCCATCGCTTCGAGCCGGTGGTCTTCTCGCTGCTCGTGGCGTTGTTGCTCTCGCTGGTCGCCTTCCTGGCCACGCGGAAGAGGCAGTTGATCCCGGGGCCGCTCCAGAACGGGGTCGAGTATGTCGTCGAGCTGCTCTACGATTTCGTGGTCGGCATCCTGGGGCCGAAGTACGGGCCGCGCTACGTGCCCTACCTCGGCACGCTCTTCGTCTACATCCTGGCGATGAACCTGTTCGGGCTCATCCCGTTCATGGACTCGCCCACCTCGAGCCTCAACGTCACCGTGGGGCTCGCGCTCTGCACGTTCCTCTACGTGCAGTACACCGGCATCCGGGAGTTGGGGGCGCTGGGCTACGTGGATCACATGGCGGGCAGCCCGCGCTCCGCGATCTCGTGGTGCATGGTGCCCATCATGCTGCCCGTGCACCTGATCGGCGAGCTGGCGAAGCCGGTCTCGCTCTCGTGCCGTCTCTTCGGCAACGTCTTCGGCGAGGACATGCTGCTGGTCGCCTTCACCTCGCTCGGCGTGGCGACGCTGTCGTTCATGCACTCGCCGGTCGGCATCCCCTGGCAGTTCCCGTTCCTGGTCCTGGCGCTGCTCACCAGCACCATCCAGGCGCTGGTCTTCACCGTGCTCAGCACGATCTACCTGCTCCTCATGCTCCCGCACGAAGAACACGGGCACGAGGAGGCTTCTCAACCCGTCCACTGATTCCGGAGGAACGACCATGCCATACGCTTCCGCACTCAGCTTCGCCCTTCCGCTCGGCATCGCCATCGCCGCCATCGGCTCGGGCATCGGTCTTGGCATGATCGGCCAGGGCGCGATGCAGGCGATCGGCCGGCAGCCGGAGGCCGCCGCGAAGATCCAACTCGCCATGATCATCATCGCCGGCCTGGCCGAGGCGCTCACGATCTACGCGTTCGTGACCATGTTCGTGCTGTCCGGCAAGATCGGCTGAGAAACCGCCGCGCGCGTGCCGAAGGAGCCCGCATGAGAACGTTCCGGACGACGCCGACGATCACGTTGCTCGCCACCCTGCCGGCCGCTGCGCGTGCCGCGGAGGGCGGCGGGTCAAAGCCGTTGATCGATCTGCCGCTGGTCCTCACCCAGATCCTCGGCTTCCTGGTCCTGCTGTGGGTGCTGCGCTCGCTCGCCTGGGGGCCGCTTGTCGCCCTGCTGGAGGAGCGCCGCCAGCGGATCTCCGGCGAGTTCGAGGAGGCGGAGCGCCGCAAGGCGGACGCCGACGCCCTCAAGGCCCGCTACGAGCAGGACCTCAAGGGGATCGATGCCCAGGCCCGCCAGCGCATTCTCGAGGCGGTCACCGAAGGCCAGCGGGTGGCGGCCGAGATCAAGACGCAGGCGCACGCCGATGCGGCGGCGCGGCTCGCCCGGGCTGACGAGGAGATCGTCCACGAGCGTGAGAAGGCCCGCGAGGTGCTCAAGCAGCAGGTCGCCGTGCTCTCGATCCGCACGGCGGAGAAGATCCTGCGCGAGAAGCTCGACAACCCCGCCCAGCGGCGGCTGGTCGAGCGCTTCATCGAAGAGGCGGACGCCCGGTCATGAGACAGGCCGACCTCGCCGCCGAGCGTTACGCCCGCGCCCTGTTCATGGTCGCGGAGCGCCGCGGCGAGATCTTCGAGGCGCTCGAGGACCTCAAGCGCCTGCTGTCGCTGGTCGGCCGGGACCCGCGTCTGGGTGGCTACCTCCGCTCTCCGCTGGTGTCGCTCGAGCGCAAGCGTGCGTTGCTCAAGTCGGCGCTGGCGTCGCGGGTGCTCGTGCCGGTGGCGAGCTTCATGGACCTGCTGCTGCGCAAGAAGCGGATGGGACTGTTCCCCGCCGCGGTGGACGAGTACGAGAAACAGGTGCGGGTCTGGCAGGGCCTGCAGGAGGCCGAGGCGGTGAGCGCCGTGCCGCTCACCGAAGACGAGTTGAAGCGCCTGCACGCCCGGCTCGAGCTCACGACCGGGCTCACGATCGAGCTCAAGACCCGCGTGGACCCGGCCCTGCTCGGCGGCCTGTACGTGCGCATCGGCGACCGCGTCATGGACCGCTCGGTGAAGGGCCTGCTCCAGTCGTTGCAGGACCGGCTCTTCGAGGTCAGTCTCCAGACACCGTAGGGACGTCTCTCACACCACCCATCGGGGTTCGTGCCCATGTCCTTTCGACCCGAAGAAGTGAGCGCCGTGCTGGCGCAGGAACTCGAACGCTACGAGGCCACCCTCGAGACGAAGAGCGTCGGCACCGTGCTCTCCGTGGGCGACGGCATCGCGCGCCTCTGGGGCCTCGAGGACGCCATGGCCGGCGAGTTGCTCAGGTTCCCGGACGACGTCATGGGCCTGGTGCTGAACCTCGAGGAGGACAACGTCGGCGCCGTGCTGCTGGGCTCCGACGAGAACATCAAGGAGGGCGACCGCGTCGAGCGCACCGGCCGCATCGCCTCGGTGCCCGTCGGCCATGCGTTGGTGGGGCGCGTGGTGAACGCCCTGGGACGGCCGGTGGACGGCAAGGGGCCGGTCGGCACCGACCGCTTCCGCAATCTCGAGTGGACCGCGCCCAGCGTGATCGAGCGCCAGCCGGTGAAGGAGCCGATCCAGACCGGCATCAAGGCCATCGACTCGATGATCCCGATCGGCCGCGGCCAGCGCGAGCTGCTGATCGGCGACCGCCAGACCGGCAAGACCGCCATCATCCTGGACACCATCCTGAACCAGAAGGGCCAGGACGTGGCCTGCATCTATGTCGCCATCGGCCAGAAGGAGTCCACGGTCGCGGCGCTGGTGGCCACGCTCGAGAAGTACGGCGCGATGAAGTACACCACGGTGGTGTCGGCCTCGGCCTCCGAGCCCGCGCCGCTGCAGTACCTGGCGCCCTTCGCCGGCGTGGCGATGGGCGAGGACTACCTCTATGACGGCAAGCACGCGCTGGTCGTCTACGACGACCTTTCCAAGCACGCCCAGGCCTACCGGCAGCTGTCGCTGCTGCTGCGGCGCCCGCCGGGCCGCGAGGCCTACCCGGGCGACGTCTTCTACCTGCACTCGCGCCTGCTCGAGCGCGCGGCGAAGCTCTCCGAGCCGCTGGGCGGCGGCTCGCTCACCGCATTGCCGTTCATCGAGACCCAGCTCGGCGACGTGGCCGCGTACATCCCGACCAACGTCATCTCGATCACGGACGGACAGATCTACCTCGAGCCCGACCTCTTCTACGCCGGCGTGCGGCCGGCGGTGAACGTGGGCATCTCGGTGTCGCGCGTGGGTGGCAATGCCCAGATCAAGGCCATGCGCCGGGTCGCCGGCCGCCTGCGCCTGGACCTGGCGTCCTACCGCTCGCTCGCGGCCTTCGCCCAGTTCGGCTCGGACCTCGACAAGGCGACGCGCGCCCAGTTGACGCGCGGCGAGCGCATGGTGGAACTGCTGAAGCAGGAGCAGTACGTGCCCATGCCGGTCGAGCAGCAGGTCATCTCGCTCTTCGCCGGCGTGAACGGCTACCTCGACGACCTGCCGGTGGAGGCCGTGCGCCGCTTCGAGCAGGAGTTCATCGCGTTCGTCGAGAAGGAACACCCCGAGCTCCCGCACGACATCCGCACCACGAAGGATTTCTCGGACGCCGGCCAGGCGCGGCTCCACGAGGCCGCGAAGAAGTTCAAGACCGTCTTCAAACCGTGACCCATGGCCTCGCTCAAGGTCCTCCGGCGGCGCATCCGCTCCGTCACCAGCACGCAGCAGATCACCAAGGCCATGGAGATGGTGGCCGCGGCGAAGCTGCGCCGCGCGCAGGCGCGGGCGCTGGCTACCCGGCCCTACGCCATCAAGCTGGCCGGGATGCTCGAGAACCTGGCCGCCGTCGCGCGAGAGCGGGAGGTGCCGCTGTTCGCCGCGCGCGAGGTGAAGACCACGGCGCTGGTGGTGATCACTTCGGACCGCGGATTGTGCGGCAGCTACAACACGAACCTGTTCCGCGCCACCGACGAGCGCCTGCGCGAGGCCGTGACCGGGAGCCTGGCGCTGATCGTCGTGGGCCGCAAGGGGCGCGACTACTTCAAGCGGCGCGGCTCGCCGGTGCTCGCGACCTTCACCGACCTCGGTGCCGACGCCAGCGTCGGGGCCGCGCGGCGCGTCACCGGCGACCTGCTGCGGCGCTTCGAGAGCAGCGAGGTGGACAAGGTCGAGATCCTCTACACCCGGTTCTTCTCCGCGCTGCGCCGCCAGGTGACCTGCGAGACCTTCCTGCCCATCGGGGCGACTCCGTCCGCGGAAGACCCGTCCGCTGCGGGCGACGTCATCCTCGAGCCCGGGCTCGAGGCCATCTTCGAGGCGCTGCTGCCGCGCTTCGCCGACGCGCGGATGCTCGCGGCGCTGGCCGACTCGCGCGCCAGCGAGGAGGGCGCGCGGATGACCGCCATGGGAGCGGCGACCAAGAATGCGGGTGAACTGCTCGATGCACTCGTCCTGCAGCGGAACCGGCTGCGGCAGCTCATGATCACGCGGGAGATCCTGGATATCGTCGGTGGCGCCGAGGCGCTTAGATAGCACACGAGCGGCACGCGCTCGGCGCGGCCGGCGAAGGAGAGACGATGAACGTCGGTAGAGTCGTGCAGGTCATCGGGCCCACCGTGGACGTGGCGTTCGACCCGGACAAGCTGCCGCGGATCCTCAACGCCATCAAGATCGAGGATCCCGGGAAGGGCATCAAGCTCACGGTCGAGGCGGCGCTGCACGTGGGGGACAACCAGGTCCGCTGCATCGCCATGAGCTCGACCGCGGGGCTGGTGCGCGGCATGACGGCCGTGGACACAGGCGGGCCCATCTCGGTGCCGGTGGGCGAGCAGTGCCTGGGAAGGCTCTTCAACCTGCTCGGCGAGACCATCGACGGCAAGGGGGCCGTCGAGACCGGCAAGAGCAGCCCGATCCACCGCTCCTCGCCGTCGTTCGAGGAGCAGGAGACCACGCCCGAGCAGTTCGAGACCGGCATCAAGGTCGTGGACCTGCTCGCCCCGTACATGCGCGGTGGCAAGGTCGGGTTGTTCGGTGGGGCGGGCGTGGGCAAGACCGTGCTGATCCAGGAGCTCATCCGCAACATCGCCACGGAGCACGGCGGCTACTCGGTGTTCGCCGGGGTGGGCGAGCGCACCCGCGAAGGCAACGACCTGTACCTCGAGATGACCCAGTCGGGCGTCATCGCGAAGACCGTGATGGTGTTCGGCCAGATGAACGAGCCGCCCGGAGCGCGCCTGCGCGTCGGGCTGACCGGCGTGACCATGGCCGAGTACTTCCGCGACGAGATGGGCCAGGACGTGCTGCTCTTCATCGACAACATCTTCCGCTTCGTGCAGGCCGGCAGCGAGGTTTCCGCGCTGCTCGGGCGCATGCCGAGCGCGGTGGGCTACCAGCCCACGCTGGGCACCGAGATGGGCGCGCTCCAGGAGCGCATCACCTCGACCAAGCGCGGCTCGATCACCTCGGTGCAGGCCATCTACGTTCCGGCCGACGACATCACCGACCCGGCGCCGGCCACCACCTTCGCGCATCTCGATGCCACCACGGTGCTGGACCGCGCCATCACCGAACGCGGCATCTACCCCGCGGTGGACCCGCTGGCCTCGACCTCGCGCATCCTCGACCCCAAGATCGTGGGCGCGGAGCACTACCCGGTGGCGCGCTCGGTGCAGCGGATCCTGCAGCGGTACCGCGACC
>Ga0315286_10000259_pt1 | contig 42300 bp, 46 predicted proteins | sample YL17G10_0_MG_FD_205038 | JGI IMG/M metagenome (GOLD analysis project Ga0315286, IMG submission 205038) | Sediment microbial communities from Yellowstone Lake, YNP, Wyoming, USA - YL17G10_0 | ecosystem: Environmental > Aquatic > Freshwater > Lake > Sediment | place: USA: Wyoming | collected...
TTTAGACTGGTGCGTGCGCCGATTTCGTTGCGCACCACCTTTTATGATAAGAAGATTAGAAAAAACTTACGGAGGCATAGGCTACCATTGCCCTAAAGGGCAAGGTATCCTTTATTTGTAATGAAAACAGCAACAAAAAAACTTGAAGATTATGTCATTCTCAAAAAGATAGGGCAAGGAGCATTCAAAGAAGTATACCTGGCAGAATCAAGGGTATCTCCCGGTCATAAAGTAGCGCTAAAAAAGATTCATCCCACTCAATTTGGAACAGACTTAATTCATGAGCATTATAAAACATTCGAAGATTGGCTTTATGCAGAGCTGTATATTACAGAGTTAGCAAAAATAAGGAATCCGTTCGTAGCCATACCAGAAACTCCCTTCACAGATGATGAAGGAAACTTCTACATTGTAGAGGAATTGTTTAAAGAAACTCTGAAAGAAAGGCTTGAGAGAAAGCCTCAGCTAAAATTTGAAGAAGCCCTGAAAATAACTGACCAGTTAGCAGCTGGGCTTGATGCGTGCCACCGACATAGCTCTCCAATAATCCACCGAGACCTCAAAACAAGCAACATAGGACTTGACTCATCTGGCAATGTAAAGCTCAGTGACTTTGGAAGCCTAAGGACTATGAGCCTTAATCCAGATGAAGGAGACCTGTCTAATCTTCTCTACTCATCCCTAGAGGTACTTGGCGGCGGAGAAACAACAGTAAAGAGCAATATTTGGAGTATTGGAGTGCTTATGCATGAACTTTTCTTATATGAGCACCCATTCAAGCCAAGAGATTCCAATGGCGCAGAGCTTCCTAAGCCAAAAAATATCGATAGGAAATCATATGAAAAGGCTGTTATGCGAGAAATTAATAAGTTCTGCCGCAAAACACAACTAGAAAAGTCTAAAGAGCTAGACGAACACTCAATCCCAAAAAGCCTAGCTGATTCCGAAATGAACCTTTATACTGCACAACACAGCATAGGAGGCATTATTGCTGGATGCATAGCAATTGACCCTGCATTAAGAGTGTATTCCACAGTGGATGAAATCCGGCATGACTTAAGCTTATCTAAGAGCGATCTGGCCGGCTCTCATATAGGATACGTTAAATTGTATCAACGCGATATAAAAAAATGGCTGGGAATGCGTGAAAACCCAAATGAAAACAAATCGGATAAAGAAATGAGAGATGCAAGGCTCAAAGGAATTGCAAAACTTGGTAACGAAGACCCGCTGATCATACTGGGAAAATATGAATCTATCATGAATTCAAAGGACTATTTCAAGCTAAGAGAGCTGATAAAAAAGAGTCAGGAAATGGAATACAAGTATAAATATAAGTAATTAACTACTAAATAGTAGTTAAAAATCGAAAGATTTATAAAGAGCAAACACCATATATACAGGTAAAATGGGGGATGCTACAGATTCTAAAAAGGAGTATTGGGAAACTGAAGATCTAAATAGACAAAGTCTTGATGAATTGATTTCTGAAGCGGAAAAGTTAATAACCCATTCCAAGGTCATTTCAATAAATTACGATTCGCATTGTAAAAGAAAAATAGAAGTTAATTCTCCAAATTCAAAAAACTGTACGAAAGGTAGGTCAGATAAGAAACAGTCAGTTCGTAAATCATTTAACAAACTTTTAAGCGATTATCAAGAGCATCCTGAGATTGTAGAGACGATTTTAAAAAAGTTCCTTAGTGATCATGAACGCATAATGAAGAATAAGGATTATTTGGAATATCTAAATATGCACGCACTACCTTTAGAACGCATTTTTGATGATGGAATGCATGAAAGAGGATGTTTCAAATGGGATGAATTAAAAGGGATGTACTCATTTTTGAAAACATATCTTGATAAAGCAAAACACTCCCAATCTCCTAAAGAAATCAAGCAATTTATTGATGATTTTCAGATCGATCCATTGAATATGGCAGGAAGCATATGCGGTCACCAAGCTGTCATACCGTTTCGGTTCTGGGAGAAGGTTAATGAAACTCAGCGAGAAAAACTCATTAAAATATACAGTGATGCTAAGCATAATTACGTCCCTAACAGCGAGTCCGATACTTTCTCTTTCGCAACTCCTGAATCTATTTATGATGAGTTGATAAAAAGAGGCATGAAAACAGAGAAAAGTTTAGAAACATTGCACTCTTTAACAAAAAATCATAACTGGAACAAACTTTACTCCTTGATCATTCAGAAAGATATAAGTAATGAGGAATTGACAGATATATTGTCTCTAGTTGAAAAACGTTACTTAAATAGGCATTTAAGACGCTGGACTGATTATCCCAATTTTGAAGCAATTATAAGCTATAATTATAGCCAAGAGAAAATCCAAAGAAATTCCATTCGAGAGGTTGAGGAGTGCCTTAATTTTAATCCAAACGGGTATGTCGCTCTAAAAAAACTAGGCGAAGGGGGCTCAGGCAAGGTATTTTTAGCAAAAAAAATTATTGGCGGTAAAGAAACTAATGTTGAATTAGCACTTAAGGAGTTTAAACTTGACCATCTGCACCCAAAGATTGAAGATGACAGAGAAGCAAGAGGGCTCAAAGAGATAATAATTAATCAGTTCCAGGAACTTGCTTATATTAATCATCCTAACATCATTCGCATGTACATGCCAGAGGATTACGGAGAATCTTTCATAGTGCCAATGGATTATATGAACGGGGGTAGTCTGGAAAGTCACTTAGATGAATTTAACTTTTCAAAATCAAAGCGATATGATTATGATAAACTTTCTTCAGTTGTTGATAGTATGGTCTCGGGTATGAGCATTCTTCACCACAAGGGGTATGTTCTGCGTGATTTCAAGCTAGGTAATGTTCTTGTGAGAACTGAATTAGAAGAAATAAAGGAAGTCAAAATTGCTGATTTAGAAACTCTAACGGATGATAAATATAAAATTGATAATAGCAAACTTGCTCCAGTGTCAGATAAATATGCAGCTCCTGAAGTAATTCGCGGAGAAAAAGCCACTCAGGCTTCAGATGCCTATGCTTTAGGCGCAGCAATCTATTACTTGTTGTCCGGAGAGAAACCGAGTGACGACACTAATTTCATAAATACAATAAATAAAATACAAGAAAAAGAAGAGTATGATGCTTCATTAGATGAAAAAATTAAGCAGTTAGCTGAGAGACCAGTTAAAGATCCTATATACGGCGAAGCCATTTATGGAATGAATGGGCCTAAGGAAGGTTATTCTGATCTTTATGAAGGCTTAGTGCTCACTGTCAAGGACTTATTAAAATTCAATCCGGAAGAAAGGCCAAAAGTGAATACCCTTGCGCGTCACCCTTTTCTTCGTCGATTCTAAAAATTTATAAATCAGATAAGATAACAAAATAATATGATAAAAACCATCATCTTCGATATTGGCGGCGTGTTGCAGGGTGAAAGCTGGGACTATGCTGCCAGCAAGCTTGGGCCTGTGAAGGCGGTGAGCGGACCTGAATTCAGGGCAGCAGTACAAAAAGACAGGGTTAATCACCTTAACCTCTATGAAACCGGAAAAATTTCGGATGCAGAGTTTTACAGCTTTGTTCTCAATAGCCTAGGTATAGCAAAGAGCGCTAGCTCCCAAAATAGCTTAAAGGACGCTTTAATGAACGTCTGGACTGATGTCAATTATGAGCTAGTGGATTTATCCCAAAGCCTCTTGGCAAAAAAGAAGCTTATTCTATCAAATAGCTTTCCTGAGATAGAGGATAATCCTAACGTCAGAATTTATTCCGATCGATTTGACAATATATATTTCTCTCACAGGATAGGGTTGAAAAAACCAGAGAAGGAAGTTTTCTTGCATATATTGAAGAATGAGCGTATTAAGCCAGAAGAGACATTATTTGTTGATAATAAGGATGAAAACGTGTTGGGTGCTGAAAAGGTCGGGATAAAAGCAATTCTTTACAAGTCAAATGCTCAGCTGACAGAAGCTCTTAAGAAATACCAGCTCATAAGATAATCACTCAAGCTCTTCTGTGGCGTGCCTTATTGAAAAATGGGCTCTTATGAGATGACCGGCAATTATCATCTCATCATATTTCAGGTTAAGCGCATTATAGCTCTCAAGTATCTCCTTTTCAAGCTCTTTCATTCTCATTATGTCCTTTACATCAAACTTATGGTACATTTCCAAGAACAGCTTGATTTGTTCAAGAATTAGCTTCAAGAATGCCAGCAATTTCTTGCTTATTTTTATTTTATTTTCATAAACTAATAGACATATATCCTTGTATGCGTCAGTGGCTGCCTCCAAATAGCAGTTTATTGCATAGGCAGTTGTAGTTTCTCTTTTGTCTTGAGAGCCTTTAATATTTAGCATTCTCCTGCAGAAAATGTTGAGCTTATTGGCAACGTCTTCATTTTCTCTTATTCTTTGTAGAGATTCAAGGTCATTTTTGTCCAGTGCATCATATAGTTCCTTTCCCATTGTCGAAACAACGTATAGGAGCCTATTTACCATAGTCAAAAACTCAGACTCTATGCCTTTTGCAATATTTTTTATGACACAAGAGGTTTCTGTTTCTTCCACTAATTCAAAGCCTAAAAAGAACACCATATTCTCTTTTATCTTATAGAGAATCTCCTTATCCTTAAACTGGACCCGGATTACATCATAGCCATGAATATAAGGCATCATTATCATCCTTCTTGAAAAAGTCTTCACAGAGCTTAAGTCAACTACCTTTTCTCCTAGCAAAGCTTCATTCTCCTGGTTAAGAATGAGCACCCTGCCTTTTTCTACAACTTCCACCTCATCTCCCTTCTTCAGCCCGTACTTCTGCGCCCACTTGCTTGGCAAGCTGACAGTGAGCGTGTTCTGGCCTACTAGGTTGATTTTTCTTTTCATCTTAATCTGAAGATGTTTCAGCCAATATAAATACTTTTCGCTTTCATAATTACATAATTACTAGTAATAATTATAATTGACGAAAGTATATATATTTTACCGCTAATACTATCCGTAAAGGTTTCAGGCTTTGAAGAAAGCCTTCAACAAACCGGGAGGACATCCAAGATGCTAAAGCCAACTGATTTCAGGATTATTTCAGCCCTCAGGCAGAATGCCAGGGAGAGTTTGACTAACATCAGCAAGAAGGTCAAGATACCTATCAGCACGCTCTACGAGCGCCTAAAAAGCCATGAAAGGAGCATCATAACCAAACATACCACCCTGCTTGACTTTGCCAAGCTAGGCTACATGTGCAGGGCCAATATCATGCTCAGGACAGCAAGGGAGCACAGGGACAAGCTAGGAAGCTACCTAAAGGCCCATCCAGCCATAAACAACCTGTACAAGGTCAACAATGGCTATGATTACCTGGCAGAAGGGGTCTTTACCCACATAAAGGACATGGAAGACTTCCTAGAAGAGCTGGAGGAAAGCTTTCCCTTAGAAGAGAAGAAGACGTTTTACCTGGTAGAGGACCTAAAAAGGGAGGATTTCCTGAGCCAGGATGAAGCTAGTAAGATTATATAATTATAAGTCGTTATATATAATATAAGGAGAAATTATATATATTGACTCGGGCTAATAGATTGCAAGAATTACGGAGATTACATTCAAAATTTCGGATTTCGCGGAGAGAACACGAAAATTGTTTGCGAGGGTATAAAAAACACCCCAACAAATCAAAACGCAAGAGGGAAAAAACAAGCCTCCTGCGAAAAGATCCAAGCGAAAAAATAACAGGACGGTGAAAGTATGACACAAACACAAATTAGCGAGAGCTATGGAGAGATAAAAATGGAAACAAAATACCAAAAAGAATCTGAACTTGAAATAGTTGCTTTGAAAGAAAGCCTAAAGGAGCCAGTGGTTAAATTATACTCAGCAGTATTCGCTGGGCCACCTTGGTTTGAACAATTTAAATGTACATATTGTGGACAGCAATACGGTGGAGAGAATGAAAATGAAGAAACTATCAAAGGGAAGTATGCTTCTTGCATAAACAACAAATGCCTAGAACCTACTAAGGCACTAAACATTGTTCCTTTCTATGAGGGGACCTTTTTCAACGCAGAGGAACAAAAAGAAGTCAGGAATCTCGGGGAAGCCATATATCTTGATGCATTAATACAACCTGGCTTCATCGGAGTAGCTGGAAAGTTAGATGACAAATTTGTCGGATTCTCTTGGGGATTTAAACTGCCTGAAAAGAAAAGTCCCTCTGTTTGGTTTGATGAAGTTCAAAAGAAATTCAGTAATGAAGGGATAAACACAGACAAAATGTTTTACTCAGCAGAAACAGGTGTCGATCCCGCATACCAAAAAAATGGACTCGGAGTCGACCTGAGCAAAGCCAGGTTGTCAGAGGCCAAAAAAAGTGGATATGAGTTGGTAACTTTTAGAACAAAAAACGGCAAGTTGCTGAAAGTCTATGAAAAATTGTTTGGTGAAAACAACGGAATCAAACTGTTCCCAGACCCAGACCCAACAAAGGACCCGGCGGTAAGATGGTATGTGTGGGACTTCAAAGACCTAAAAGAATAAGAAAAGGTGATAAAAATGAAAATCACACAAATAAAAGCTGTTCCAAAGGACTTCCAGCTTGAGAGCCCGTTTAAATTTGCAAGCTGCACTCTAAAATATCTGCCTTACGCGCTTATTCAGATTAAAACAGATGAAGGGATAACGGGCTATGGAGAGTGCCCTGCTTATTGGGATCCTTCCGGAGAAACACAGGAATCAGCGATTGGGGCTGTAAAATTCATAAGTGAAGCTCTGATTGGAAAAAGCCCTTTCCAGATATCAGACATAATGAACATTTGTGATTCAAACATATACGGAGCATTCTCTGCAAAATGCGGCCTTGATATGGCATTATATGATATACAAGGCAAAAAGCTTAATGTTCCGGTATATGAAATAACAGGAGGAAACAACAACCCAGTCAAGGTCAATGCAGTTCTGTCATTAACATCACTAGAAGAGGCTGTAAAAAAAACTGAAAAGTTTCTCGAAAATGGTTACGAACACATAAAAGTTAAGGTAGGGGTTGACCTTGAGCAAGAGACCAAAGTGCTAGATGAAATTGTCAAAATGATATCTTCTGAAACAAAGCTCTTTGTTGATGCTAATCAAGGATGGGGGGACTACAAAACAGCCTTACAGGCAATAAGGAAGCTTGAAAAATATAATTTGGCTTGGGTCGAGCAGCCTGTAAAGGCCTATGATTGGGACGGCCTAAAGAAGCTCAAAGAAAGGGTTGATACAAAAATCATGGCTGATGAATCGCTGTATTCATACCAAGATGCCCTAAAGATGGCCAAGAATAATGTAGTGGACATGTTCAACATAAAACTCGCTAAGAGTGGCGGGATCTATCTGGGATCTAAAATCAAGACCATTGCTGATGCAGCAAATATTCCTTGCGTATTAGGATCAATGATAGAAAGCTCACTTGGAATGCTAGCAGATTATCATTTCGCAAAATCCTACAAAATGGAAACCTGCGGTCTTAGCGGATGGACTCTTATAACGAATGATTTTGATTTAGGGTTAAAAATGGAAAAAAATGAGCTAAGGCTGATGAGTGACAAGCCAGGCTTAGGATACCAAGATGAAAAAGTTTTGGAGAGGGAGTTCAGATGAAAAAAAGACCTGTCTTAAGATTAGATTATGCCGCATTCAAGTACAAGCCATCACCTAAGGTAATTAAAGCCATTAAAAAAGAGCTAAAAAATGCAAACGAGTACCCTGATGAAAGTTATGATGAGATAAAAAAAGCTCTTTCTCAGACATTTAAGCTTAGAAGAGATCATTTCATCATCGGGAATGGTGCAGATGAGCTAATTGATACTATCACCAGAGCATTTGTTAAGGAGGGGGAAGAAATAATAATTCCGACTCCAACCTTTTCGCAATTTGAGGAGGCTGCAAAAAGAATAAGTGCAAAACGAATTTCTGTAAACTGCGCCAAGGAAAAGGTGTATGAAATAAAAAGCGATGAAATATTAGCCCATGTAACAAAAAAGACTAAGTTAATCTGGATTTGCTCTCCCAATAACCCAACCGGCAATATTATACCAGAAGGAACTATTGAGGAGATTATATCTAAATCTAAAATCCCGGTTGTTGTTGATGAATGTCTAAGCGAGATGAAAAATAGCAATCTAATCAGGTTTGTGAAAGATTACAGTAACTTCATGCTCCTCAAGACATTCTCCAAGGGTTACTGCTTAGCAGGCCTCAGAGTCGGGTTCTTAATGGCGCAGCCCGTTAATATAAATAAGATTGAAAAAATAAAGCAGATATTCAATGTAAATAGATTAGCTGTAAAGGCTGCAATTGCTGCACTGCAAGATCAAGCTTATTATCGAAGGATTTGGCGAAAGCTAAGAAAGGAGAAAATAAAACAGATTAGAAGGTTAAGGTCGTTAAAAGTCTCTGTTGTTGGGAAGGAATCCAACTTTTTACTATTAGATTTCAAAAATGAAAAAATAAGCAAGAGAGTATATGAAGGCCTGCTCAGAAGAGGCATAAGGATTTTTCCCGGATGGGACAAGGAGTTCTCAAATTTAGATGGAAGATACTGTAGGGTGGTCATTGGGACACCAAAACAAAACAGAAGATTCTCAAAGGAATTAAAAAAGGTCTTGAGGGGGTTAAAATGGATTTAGATGAACGAATACAAAAAGCATTATCTAGAAAAAAAGAAGACATAATACATGAAGCAGAACTTGATACAATACAAGTGGTTGAGAATTATGAACCTCTTATGAGCATTTGTGATTTAGTTGATGCTGAGATAAAGATGAAGCCGCAAAGGAGGGAATATGCGAAAGAAGACGCTCTATATGCAAGAAAATCTGTGTGTTACATGCTGAAGGAAGCTGCAAAAAATCTTCCTGAAGGGTATAAATTCGTGATTTTTGACGCATTTAGGCCTATTGAATACCAAGAGATGCGATTTAACAAGGTTTTATCTGAAATTATGCAAAAAAACCCAGGAATGAACTATGAAGAAGCAAGGAAAGAAACTTTCATTTACGTCTTTCCTCCATCAAGAGATCCCAAAAGGCCTCCGGCGCACAGCACAGGTGGAGCTATTGATATCGCAATTAAGAACGAAAGAGGAGAGATGCTTGATTTTGGCTGCGCATATGGTGACTTCAATAATCCCGCAGTACATACAAATGTGTGTGAAACCCTGACTGGGGAGCAGAAGAGTAACAGGAAATTTTTGATTGAAAGCCTAGTTAAGGCCGGGTTTAGCAGTTATCCTGGTGAATGGTGGCATTTCATGTACGGAGATAGAGAGTGGGCTGCATACGAAGAAAAACCTAACGCCGTATATGGAAGGGCTGACGAAAAGATGATAGAAAGAGTTGGAACAAAATCACTGATTAAAGATGCATGAATTGTTTATTAAATTTTCAGGAGGGAACTAACATGAAACAATCAAACCCGAAAAACAAAACAACCAAGGAAAAGCATATCGGCATAACAGGTAATGACTTATCATTAGATAATTTTATTCTTGTCGCAAGGCATAAACACAAAGTTTTCTTAACCCAAGAGGCTAAAAAAAGGATTCTTAAGTGCAGAAAGGTTGTTGATAAGCTTGTGGAAGATGAGAAAGTTGTTTACGGCCTGACAACCGGCTTTGGCTCATTAGCCAATATATCGATATCGGCAGATAAGGCCGAAGAGCTCCAGGAAAACCTCCTAAGAAGTCATGCTTGCGGGGTTGGAAGGCCTTTTAGCGAGGAGATAGTCCGTGGCATCATGCTTCTAAGAGTAAATACTTTTGCCAAAGGCTTCTCAGGAATAAGGCTATCTACTGTAGAAACTATAATTGAAATGCTTAACAAAGGGTTGTATCCTTTTGTGCCTGAGCAAGGTTCTGTTGGCTCAAGCGGAGACTTATGCCCCTTATCCCATTTGTTCCTTGTCATGATAGGAGAAGGAGAGGCGTTTTTAGAAAGAAAAAAGTTTTCTGGAGCCGAAGCCATGAAAAAATCAGGCATAAAGCCTATAAAATTGACTTCAAAAGAAGGGCTGGCTCTTAACAATGGAACACCGGTAATGACTGCTATTGCAGCAATAGCTGTTTATGACAGCATTAATCTTATGAAGCATACAATACTTGCTTCAGCAATCACAATGGAAGCCCTTAAGGCCAACAGCAGCGCTTTAAGAGAAGAGATACACCTCGCAAGGCCCCATCAAGGGCAGATAAGAATAGCACAAATCTTAAGAAAAATCCTGAAAAACAGCCAATTGATAGACTCTAACAAGAAAAAAGTACAGGATGCTTATAGCATAAGGGCAACACCGGTGGTTATAGGTGCTAGTCTTGACACACTTAACTATGTAAAGCAAGTGGTAATTACAGAGATGAACTCTGCCACTGACAATCCTCTAATTTTTGGGGAGAATGCTTATTCAGGAGCAAACTTTCATGGCCAGCCAATAGCATTAGTCATGGATTTTCTAGGAATAGCAATGAGCGAAATAGCTGATTTATCAGAAAGAAGGATATCAAGATTGTTGGATTCAGCTCTTAACGAAGGCTTGCCGCCTTTCTTGATAAACAAGCCTGGGCTGAATAGCGGGTTAATGATTCCACAATACACCGCAGCATCATTGGTTTCAGAAAACAAGATATTAGCGCATCCGGCATCAGTTGATTCAATACCAACTTGCGCAAATCAAGAAGATCATGTCAGCATGGGAACCATTGCTGCAAGGAAGATGCTCAAAATAATATTCAATGTGCAAAACGTTATTGCCATTGAGATGCTCACAGCAGCACAAGCCTTGGATATGAGAATAGAATACGAGAAGCTTCAGCCTAGCCCACAGGTTGCACAGGTTTTAAAAACTATCAGAACCTACATAGATTTCTTAGAGCAAGACAGAGTGCTTTACAAAGACATTAATAACTTAAGCAAATGTATTTTAGAAGGAAAATTAATAAATAAGTTAAGTTGTGCTCATGGATTTGATACTTTATGTTCATAAAATAAGTCTCATCCGAAGGATTTTCAGGTTTTTAGGCGCAAACTATATAAAACAGCTGCACATACTAAGAGTCAAGATGAATAAACCAGCCAAGAGTGGTTGCCGGTGGCATTGAGCCAGACTTCTTGATAATTAGAGCTATACCTGTTTTGATTTTCTTCCTAGCTGGTTCTATGCCTTTTGGCCAGTGGAGCTAGCAGCTAATTCTATGCGCCTTTTCAAAAAATATAGCTATAAAACTTAAAAAAAATAATAGGAGGTAATCAAAATGAATAATTCAAAACAAAAAAAACAAAAAGGATTTTTCGGGATATTTGGAGGCCAGTTTGTGCCTGAACAGCTCAACAACTACTTGAAAGAGCTTGAAGACCAGTACAATGAAGTCAAAAACAGCAAGGATTTCAAGGCAGAGCTTGCTAAACTGCTCTCCGACTACGTAGGAAGGCCAAGCCCTCTCTATTTCGCAGGAAAGCTAAGCCAAAAGGTCGGCTGCAAGGTTTATCTTAAAAGAGAAGACCTAAACCATACAGGAGCTCACAAGATAAACAACACCTTAGGACAGGCCTTGTTAGCAAAACACATGGGAAAAAAGGAAATCATAGCAGAGACAGGAGCAGGCCAGCACGGAGTAGCAACAGCTACTGCAGCAGCTCTCCTTGGCATGAAATGCAAAGTGTTCATGGGAGAGATAGATGCAGAAAAGCAGAAGATAAACGTGTACAGGATGCAACTTCTTGGAGCAGAAGTGGTCATTGTAAGGACAGGCGGCAGAGTGCTCAAGGATGCTGTAGATGAAGCATTAGGCTACTTGATAAAGCACCCTGATGTCTTCTATCTGCTAGGAAGCGTTGTAGGGCCACACCCTTACCCGACAATGGTCAGGGATTTCCAGAAGATAATTGGAAAAGAAGCTAAAAAACAAATCCTGCAAAAAGAAGGCAAGCTCCCAGACTATTTGGTAGCCTGTGTTGGTGGAGGAAGCAATGCAATGGGCTTGTTCTACGAGTTCAGGAACAATAAGGAAGTGAAAATGATAGCAGTTGAGCCTGCGGGTAAAGGATTAAGCCCTGGCTTGCATGCAGCCACGCTAAGCCTTGGGAAGCCTGGAGTAATCCACGGATTCAAATGCTTGCTGCTACAGGATGATAAGGGAATGCCAGCAGAAGTGTATTCCATTGCTTCAGGATTGGATTATCCAGGAATAGGCCCTGAAATGAGCCAATTGAAAACAAGCAAAAGAATCGAGGTTGCCACTGCCAATGACAAGGAGGCACTGCAAGCATTCCACTTCCTAAGCCAAGAAGAAGGAATAATTCCTGCGCTTGAGTCAAGCCATGCTGTTGCCTATCTGCTGAAGAGCAAAGGAAAGTTCAAGAAATCAGATATTGTGGTACTGAATCTCTCAGGCAGGGGAGACAAGGATGTGGAGGCTGTTAGTAGGCTGAACAGGTAAATAAGGGATTTTAACAACAAATTTATAAACTCTTTTTCTTTATTTCTTTTTTATGTTCAAACCAGAGATTATCAGGCTCTTGGCCAAAGAGACTAAGCTCAAAGAGTCCGAGATAGAGCCTCTCATAGAAATACCTCCATCTCCAGACATGGGCGACTTTGCTTTCCCTTGCTTTGTGCTTGCTAAGCAGCTCAAGAAAGCTCCTAACATCATCGCCCAGGAACTCGCTGCAAAAATCAAGCCTAAAGCTCCAATATCCGAAGTCAAGGCTGTTGGTCCTTATCTTAATTTCTTTGTTGACAAGAGCAAATTATCCTCAGACGTAATCAAGGACATTATCAACTGCGCGGCTTGCTATGGCAGCTGGCCGTTAAACCATGAAAAAGTCATGGTTGAGTATCCTGCCCCTAACACTAACAAGCCTTTGCATCTTGGCCATGTCAGGAACATGCTCCTTGGCAATTCCATCTGTAACATCTTGGCCTTTGCTGGCTACCAAGCCATCCCTGTTGACTTGGTCAATGACAGGGGCGTGCACATATGCAAGTCAATGCTTGCTTACCAGAAATGGGGCAAGAACAAGAAGCCAAACATCAGCCGAACAGATAAGGCTGATTCAAAAGACAAAAAGTCTTTTGTAAAGAAATCAGACCATTTCGTAGGAGACTTCTATGTAATGTACAGTCAAAAAGAAAAAGAAAATCCTGAGCTTGAAAAGGAAGTCCAGGAAATGCTTAGGAAGTGGGAAGCTGGTGACAAGGAAACAGTTGCGCTATGGAAGAAGATGAAAGAGTGGGCTCTCAACGGAATCAGAGAGACATACCTCAAATTCGGCACATATCATAAAAAAGTGTATTATGAGAGCGATTTTTATGACAAAGGCAAGGACATTGTCCTGGATGGTTTGAAACAGGGGCTGTTTGAGAAGGACGAGAATGGAGCAATTGTAGCCAATCTTGAAAAGGATGGGCTTGGAAAGAAAGTGCTCCTCAGAGAAGATGGAACTAGCATTTACATCACACAGGACTTAGCGCTTGCCAAGATCAAGTTTGAAGAGTATAGGATGGACAGGTCAGTGCACGTCGTTGGCAACGAACAGATTCATCATTTCAAAGTCTTGTTCAAATTGCTTGAAATGCTCAAGATGCCTTTTGCTAAGAAATGCTATCACTTAGCATATGGTTATGTCAGCATTCCTGAAGGAAGGATGAAGTCGCGCGAGGGCACTGTTGTAGATGCGGATAATTTGGTTGATGAATTAGAGCAATATGCAAGAGATGAAATTAAAAAGAGGCACAAGCTGAAAGATGACGAAATTAAATTCAGAAGCAGCATCATAGGAATGGGAGCCTTGAAGTTCTTCATCCTCAAGTACGACCCTATGAAAGACTTCACCTATGACCCTAAGGAAAGCATCAGCTTTGAAGGAGAGACAGGGCCTTATGTGCAATATGCTCACGCAAGAATCTGCTCTATCTTCAAGAATGTAAAGAAGTTTGAGCCAGAGAAGATTAAGCCAAGCTTTGAGCATAAGCTAGAGCTCAGGCTGATTACTTTGCTCTCAAACTTCCCAAACATCGTCAAGGATGCTGCTGAAGAGTACAAGCCAAGCCTTGTGGCAAGGTATGCTCTTGAGCTTGCCCAGGCTTTTAATGAGTTCTACCATGAATGCCCTGTCCTAAAAGCAGAGAAGAAAGTCATGGAGTCAAGATTAGTGCTGATTTTCTGCGTCAAGCAAGTATTGAAGAACGCACTTGACCTTTTGGGCATTCAATCGCCTGAGGAGATGTGAGCTATTTTGAGTGTAATCTATGAAGAAAAGTGTAAAGAGATCAAAAGATAATACGCATCTATTCATAAAGTGCAAAGGAAAAATAATCAAGGCTTCAATAAGAAAAGTCTGTAGCCCGAGCCATACTGAAGATGTAATGAGGTTTAGGAAGAAAGAATTTTCTCTGTTGAAAAAAAACAAAATAATCACTCATTTCAATCTTCAAAGCACAGGTTACAAGAAGGGTAAGAAATACTTGTTAGTGCTAATTGTAAAGCCAGGATTTTTTGATGGAAAAAATGAGCAGCAGCCAGTCCTTTCACTGGATGACGCCTTTATTGCAACATGCATTAGCGTTCAAAACCACGTCCCCTATGGTAAAATAGAGGCTGGGGATTTCAGGAATAGCTTCCTGCACATAAAAAATATTGGGCAACTCAAGAAAATTATCCTTCAGCGCTATAGTCAGAGCATGCCTCACATAAAGCCAAAAGAAATTCTGTCGCTCGGGGTTGGGATTACCAGATTAAGGGTAGAGGGCAAGGTTCAATAGAGTGCAAGATTCATCTGGTCTTCTCAGCATAAGCCTTGACTGTGTTACCTTGCAAAGAAAGCTTTTTCAATGCTTCTTCATAGCCACCTTTCTCGTACAGCTTCATCCATTTTCTCACAATATCTGCTGCATAAGTCTTGATGACTAGGTTTTTCATCCTTTTCTTGCTGTCTTGCCAAGCATCCACTAGTGACGCGTAGAAAACATTCTTTTCAGGAATATACTTTTCCTTGGCTTTGACTATTTTGTCCCATTGCGCTTTTTTCTTCTCATTGACATTATGCACAAAGCTCTTAGCATAGTAGATGCTAAAGTTGATTGGAAAGCCTATTGAGAAGTCATAAGCCCAGTTCATCCAATTCCCATAGTTAAGGTTTCGTTTGAGAAAGCTTCCAAGGTATCTTTGCTTCATCAAGGCCAGTGGTAAGTTCTGAAGCTCAAAGGCATCCACTCCTTTTTCAGGTGTGTAACAAAGGAATAATCCATCGTATTTGTCCCAGCCTATGACTGATTGCGGAGGTATCCTGCCTTCTGCTTCTAGCTTTGCCCTTAATTCTGAGCCTGGCAAAGGAACTGCATTGAATATCTGCACAGTATCTATCCTTGCCTGCTTGAAGAACTTGGAATAGGCTTTTGCTTTCTCCCTCAAAGTAAGCTCTGACTTGTATTCTGAATCTTTGAATGTTGGATAGCCAAAGATGAACATGCCGTGCAAGTGAAAAGACCTAGATAGCTTCCTTGACCTTTGCACTAGCTTCTCAACAGTCACTCCTTTTCTCATGGCTTTCAGCTCTTCATTGATTGGGCTTTCATAGCCAATGGCCAGGCTTGACACCCCTCCATATTTCATAGCTTCAATCAGTTCATCATTCTCTGCTATTTCAGTCCTGACTTGAACCATCAAATCAATTTTCTTCTTAGAATTGGTCCTGTAATCCCCTAGCATCTTGCAAAGCTCTATTGTCTCAGGGATGTTCTGAGCAAAATTATCATCCACTACAAAGAAATGCTTGTAGCCTTGCTCTGCAAAATGCTTTATCTGATTAAAGGCCTTTTCTACAGAAACAGCTTTGAAAGCTCCGTACTGCTTGTTAACCACGCAGAACTCGCACTTGAAATTACATCCTCTGCCTCTGCTTATGGGTATTGAGCTCCAGTCTTTTCCCATGTACCTCACTAATCCCAGGTCAGGGTCTGCTAGCTCATCAAGGTTCTTCAGTGGCTCTCGCTTGCCTGTGAACACATAGTTATTGCTCTCATTCATGAAGCTTATTCCTACTATGTGCTCAAGCTTTTTCTTATAATCATTGACAACCTTTCCATCTGATATCATTGCTTTAAAAAGTTCTTTTGCAGTCTCTTCCCCTTCTCCATGGACGACAACATCAATGCCTGATGCTAGTGCTTCTCTTGGCAAGGCATCGACGTGGCTTCCTCCAGCAATGGTAGGAATGCCCCGGGCCTGGTATTGCTGCGCAGTCTGATACATCCTAGGAACCGCATTGCTCATGCCCCCGTAAAACATGGCGAGCTTGACAGGATGGTTTTTTTGCAGGGCTTTATGGTCTGGCAAGCCTTTGGAATCTACTGGCCCGCCATAATTGTTCTCATCAATAACATAGACTTCCACTCCTAGATCGCGGTTAAGCTGCGCCGCCACAGACAATATGCCTACTGGCGGCATCCTGACCTTAGAATAGATGTTCTGCTTAGAATGAGGTGGAAACTGCGGAATTATCCCGATTACCACCGGATTCTCTCCTGAAGAAAGCTCGCCACCTCTCATTTTATAAAAGAAAAACGCTCAGTATATATAAATACTATGAAGAATAAGTTTTTTTGCAGCCAACAGACAAATCTTTATTAACCAGTTGAATATTCTTGAAAAGCATGGAGGTCTCAAAGCACAAGCATAAGATTCCAGAGAAAATCTATGCAGAGCTAGAGAAGCGAGGCTTTGCAAAACTAAGGCCCTGCCAAGTCAAGAGCATTGACGCAGGCCTTTTTGATGACAAGAACCTGCTTGTGTGCACTCCGACAGCCTCTGGCAAGACCTTGGTTGCTGAGCTGGCTTTTCTTAATGCCATCCTTCATGACAAGGGAAAAGCAGTCTATGTTGTCCCTCTCAAGGCCCTGGCTAGCGAGAAATTCAAGACCTTCAAGAAAGATTACCCGACAATCAAGATTGCCATAAGCTCAGGAGACATTGACAGCGCAGACTCATTCCTTGAAAGATATGACTTGATCATCACCACGAGCGAGAAGTTTGACTCACTCATCAGGCACAAGGCTGCCTGGCTAAAACAGGTAAAGACAGTAATAATTGACGAAGTCCACCTGCTAAATGATCCTGGCAGAGGACCAACACTCGAAGTGCTGATAACTATTCTTCGCTCTCTGCTGAAGAATCTTCAGCTCATAGCTCTTAGCGCAACCATTGGCAATCCAAAGGAGCTTGCAGAGTGGCTGAAAGCAGAGCTAGTGATTGATGACTGGAGGCCTGTGAGGCTTGACAAGGGCGTCTACCTGGACGGAGAGGTTGAGTTTGAGTGATTATGAGCACTTAGGTTTCTAAAGCACAAACTATAAAAATCTACTAATTAACCAGTTCTATGAGGTGAGTTCATTTAATGAGCGAATATGAAGATGTTGTCTCAAGCAGGTATTCTTATGACGAGATGAAAGGAATCTTCTCTGAACATAGCATCACCCATACTTGGCGATTATGCTGGATTGCCCTTGCAGAGGCTGAAAATGAGCTTGGCTTGAAGCAGGTAACCAAGGAAATGATTGCTGAGATGAAAAAGCACATCGATGACATTGATTTTGCTGCTGCCAAGGAAAAAGAAAAAGAGACCCAGCACGATGTCATGGCTCACATATACGCTTATGGCCTTGTCTGCCCTAAAGCTAAGGGAATAATCCACCTAGGAGCTACAGCCCAGTGTGTGAAGTGTAACACAGACCTGATATTGCAGCATCGGGCACTCAAGATTATAAGGCAAGACCTCATTGGCTTGCTCAATGCCCTTTACCACCTTATCCAGAGGACCAAGCACAACCCAACGCTTTCTTATACTCATTACCAGCCAGCCCAGCCAACAACCATTGGCAGGCGCTTTTGCAGCTATGCGCAGGATTACTTGGCTGACTTAAAAGAGCTTTACTTGATATTTGAGGATTATGCACTTAGAGGGGCTAAAGGAGCCACTGGCACCCAAGCATCTTATCTTGAGCTTTTCGGTGATGCAAAAAAAGTCAAGAAGCTGGACTTATTGTTTGCAAAAAAGCTTGGATTCAAGAAAGTTTTCCCTATCACCACCCAGACTTACACTCGCAAGTTTGACATAAGGATTGCAAGCTTGCTTGCCTCAATCTGTTCAACTTCTAAGAAGTTTGCCACAGACATAAGGCTGCTATCAAACCAAGGGATACTAGAAGAGCCATTTGGCAAGGAACAAGTAGGCAGCAGCGCAATGCCTTACAAGCGCAACCCCATGAAGTCAGAGCAGCTCTGCTCTCTTTGCAGGAAAGTCATCAACAACCTAAATGATTTCTATGATGTTTACTCAGAGCAATGGCTTGAGAGGACTCTTGATGACTCAGCCATAAGAAGGATTGACATCCCGCAGAACTTCATGCTAACAGATTATATACTAAGAAAGACAACTGGCATATGCGAGGGAATGATAGTGTTTGAGAAGCAGTCAGAAAAGCTGCTCATGCAAGAGCTTCCTTTCCTTATAACAGAGCAGATATTGATGGAAACTGTAAAAAAAGGAGCTAGCCGCCAGGAAATGCATGAGATTATCAAGAAGCATTGCTTTGAATGCGCCAAAGAGATTAAAGAGGACGGCCGGGAAAATAATCTTGCGCAAAAGCTAGAGGCTGACCACAGGATTCCTTTAGACAGCGATGACTTCAAAAGGATTCTCTCATCAAGATTATTCATTGGATTGTCAGTTGAGCAGGCTGATGATTTCTGCAAAGGCCAATTAGAGCCTGTGCTAAAAGCAAGCAAAGCAAAGCCAGGCAAGTGAGGTATTATCATGATAAAAGCAAAATCCACAGTGTTGATAGGTTTGCAGTACGGAGATGAGGGCAAGGCAAGAGTCATGGACACCATGCTCAAGGACTACCAGATTGTCGCAAGGTTCAATGGAGGGGCAAATGCAGGCCACACCCTGCAGGTAGGGAATATCAATATTGCCTTGCACCAGGTCCCTTCAGGAATATTCTACAAGGACATGATGCTCTACATTGGCAGCGGCTGCGTTGTAAACCCAAAAAAGCTCCTGGAGGAGATTAAGGAAATCAAATCAAATGGAGTCAAGATTGATGGCAGGTTCTTCATCTCAGGGTATGTGACCCTTATCCAGCCTCATCACCTATTGTTTGATGAGATTTATGGAAAGGATATTGGAAGCACTAAAAACGGCATTGGGCCTGCTTATGCTGATAGGGCCATGAGGGCCAAGCGTAGCGAGATAAAAAACATCAGGTTTGCTGATTATATATACAACAATAAGAAGTTCAAGAAGATGGTGAGAGACAACCTGGCCCACATGGAAGAAAAGCACGGGATGACAGAGGTTGACATTGACAAGCAAGTTGATGAGTTTGATAAGAGCGTGATGCTGATAAAAAAATATCTTTGCAAAGATCCCTTGATGATAGAAAGCCTTGTTGAGAAAGGCAAGAACATCTTCTTTGAAGGGGCGCAGTCAGTGATGCTAGACGTAGTCACTGGAGCCACTCCTTTTGTCACTTCCAGCAGGACTATTGCTGCTGCAGCTTACACTGGAGGAGACTTGTCAAACAGATACCATTACAAGACCATTGGAGTTGCAAAGGCAATAATGTCAAGAGTTGGCAATGGCCCATTTATCTCAGAGCTTGGAGGAGAAAAGTCAGAGAATTACTGCGCAGAAGAAGGAGGCTTTGCCCATATAAAAGAGAAAGAATATGCTGATGCCAAGCCAGAGGACCTTCTTGCTTCCAAGGAATTTTTTGACATCGGCAAAGGCTTGAGGATGCTCACGGGCGAATATGGAGCCACCACCAAGAGGCCAAGAAGGATTGGCATGCTTGACCTAGTAATGCTCAGGCAGAACTGCAAACTTAATGGCGTGGATGAGCTTTACATCAACAAGCTTGATTGCCTGGTCCAGTTCAACAAGACCAGGCTGCCAGGGATACCGATTGTTGTTGGCTACAAGCTTGATGGCAGGAAAATAGATTACATGCCCACATCTGTTGACGAGGCAAGGGAAGTCAAGCCAATAATCAAGTATTTTCCCTTGATAAAAGAAGACATCTCACTTTTCAAGGAGTATGACAAGCTGCCTGCAGAAGTCAAAGGCTTAGTGGAGTTCATTGAGAAATTTGTTGAGGCCAAAGTCTGCGGCATAGGAGTGGGGCCTGAAAGGGAGCAGTTTATTCTTTTGCCTGCTTAAGAAGTTCCTCAGCAACTCCCTCTGGAAAGGTCGTACTCTTGTATTTCTCAAATATTATGAGGGTGTCGTAGGATATTATATATTCTGCAAGCTCATCTCTCACCTTCATGAGTATCCTCCTGAAAGCCTCATTGCTCTCTGAGTGTATGTGCAGCTCAAAATCCCATCTTCCTATGCAGCGCACAACATAGGACAAATCAGGTATTTGCTTGACCTTTTCAATAAAGGTTTTTGCTTGCGCCTCTGGAAACTTTTTCAGGTCGATTATGAGCTGGTACCAGTTGTAGCCTAGAGCCTTAAAGTTCACCTTGGACTTGAACTCCTGTATGACTTTTCTTGCAGTAAGATTCTTGATCCTGTAGCGCACAACATCTGGAGAGCTATTAAGCTTCTGGGAAATCTCCACAAGGCTTGACCTGCCGTCCTTTTCCAGCTCTTGCAGTATTTTGATGTCTAAAGCATCTATTTTCACTGTGCCTTTGTCTGCGGAGAACTCAGGCCTGGGAATCCTTGTCTTGTATGAATCTTTCTTTCCAATAAAATCCTGGTAGAAATTGTCTATGCTAAAGATTATGTTGGTATCATATGAATCAAGGTTAGAGGCTATCTTTTCAAGCACTTCCTCGAGCTTTGAGTTGAAATCCACAATGTTTCGTGCTGCCATGGAAAATGCCACATCCCACTTGCCTTCGCACACTACCACCCATTTAGTGAAAGGGTGGTTTTTAATCATCTCTATTATCTCCTGCTCTTTTTTCTCCGTGAGGTTCCTCAGCCTAAGGTAGACCCCGAAGGTGGAGTAGCCAAGCTTGGTCAGGTCGCAGCTGACTGAGAACTTGCTTATGATTCCTCTCTTGACAAGGTTTTTTATCCTGTAATCCACCACTTGCTTTGAAAGCCCTGCTTTTGAGGCGATGCCTGAAAGTGATTCTCTCCCATCTTCATCTAGGGCAGACAGGATTCTTTTGTCTTTCAAGTCAATTTTATTCATATAATTTGACTTATATAGGATAATTTATTTAAATATTTCGTTTTTGTCAAAAATATGATAACAAAGTATTATAAGTAATACTTATTACATAGTAGTTACTATGAAAATGAGTTATGATCAAATGTTACCAGAAGCAGCATGGGCCGAAAGCCTTGAGATAATCTATCATAAGCCAGCCCCAAAAGGCCAAAGCCTTGATGCGCTGGTAGCATAAGAAGAGGTGATGAAGATGGATCAAAAACTTGAAGCAATAATTGAATCAGGAGATGTAGAGCTTTACGACGAGAAGTATATAGTCGTTGAAGTGCATGAGGACAAGTGCGTAAAGAAAGTGCTAGTCTCATTTCCCATGGAATACCATAATGAGATTGCCAGAGCCTACCAGAGGAAGATAGGCGATAAGGAGATGGATATAGCTGGCGGAGGCATAATCGCCGTCGACAAGAAAGCCAAGAAGGTAAGAACTTATGGCCAGAGCGGAAGCTATGGAAAGCCAGATAGTTCTATAGTTGAAAAAATCCTTACGCAAGCCTTCCCTATGCATACCATCGATGCTAAAGTCACAGAATATGTAAGAGGATAAATGTCATCCTCTTGAATGAGGGGATAAAAAGAGGTGCAAAAATGGAAACTAAAAATGAAAGCGGACACATTCGCGTTGAGTACATCAAGGTGCCAGAGTATAATCTGAGGCCAAGGCAGAGCCTGGAGGAAAAGATCAATAATCTAAAAAAGAAGTTCCCAGAAGTGCGAGACTCTATCACAAAAGACGAGCCAAAGATTGTTGACGATGGAATGGGAGGGAAGAGATGCATTGGAAGGCAAGCATTTTACCTGCCAGGCTGGCAATCAGTAGAAATTAAGGATGCCAAATATATCAATACTGGAAAATACAAGGTTGCAGCTTTCTTGGTGCACGACACTCTGACATGCCACGCAAATTACAGTTCGAGCTCAGCAACACAAGTCTACTTTGCCTATAAGTCAAGGGGAGGAGAGATGGAACTCATCCGTAGCTGGGAGACAGAATTCATGGAAAAAACCTGGCAAGAGGTACGTGCTCGTCATTGGTCAGAGAGAGGCTACCCTGCACCAGAATTTATTACAAAGAGAAAATGCGGCCCTATTGCCTCCTACACTGACCTCGGAGAGATACGACAAAGAGGTGAGAAAGAATTTGTCGTTGACCTCTTGCACTGGGATGATGGAAGAGTGGGCTATAGAGCCAAACTGTCTGTTGATGCTGATGAAAAAGAGAGAGCAAGGCTTTACAGAGTGAAAAGCAAGAAGAAATATGGATTGCAAATAAAAGAATGAAAAAGAGGTGATGAAAATGGCACTTGAAGATGATATCAAGCAAATAGAAAAGAAGTTCCCAGAGATGAAAGCCAGGCTCAGGAAGTATTGCAATGGCTATGAAAGGACTTACTGGCAGGGAGATGTGAAAATGGTACAGTACCTTGAGACCAAGAAATCACAGATGGTAATAGCTCATTGGGAGGAATTCGGCTGGGATGATGGAGAGGCTCGCAGGACTTTTGCCTGGGTAACTCTCTACAAGAAAGACAAGAAGGACCCATTTAGCTATGTCAAGGAGACCAACATATTCCCTCGCAAAGAAATCATGTGATAATAATCCAGAGAGTAAAATAAGAAGAGAAACAAAGAGATAAAGAAAGATATGATACAAGAGGTGCAAAGATGGATTTAGAGCAAAAGCTAAAGGAAGTTGAAATAAAAAAGATTTTGATAGTAGATGACACAGCTGCCAACATCGAGGCAGCTAAAGAATACTTTAAGCAGGTTGAGAAGCTCGGGGTGAAAGTCGAGTATGCCTCCAGCGCCAAAGAGGCTAAGGAGAGGATTCAAGCTGCTTATTGGGCTAAGGATAAATACTCTATTGTGATCAGTGACCTTTCAATGGAAGAGCCAAAAAGCGGGCTAGAAGTGGCAAGGGAGGCTTTCAAGCACCTGGGCTTTGGCTTTATTGCCACAGGCCTGAACTATGATAGGTCTGAGCATGACCACCATGGCCCGAGTACAAGGCTGATGCCTATGGAAAGCCAGTATATCGCTGGCAAGAAGGATAAGCCAGAGGTCTGGCAGCAGGCCTTTGAAAAAGCCATTGATTATTTGACAGAAGGAAGCGGAAGGGCAACCTTTGCAGCCATGAGAAGGTATGACAAGTATATTGGCGCTCCTTCAGATGAAGTCGCAAGGATGACCATGATGGTATTCATGGGCAGAAATGTATAAGCCACAACACAATACTGGTATCCTGTGCTTTATAAAGTAAGGGCTGAACATAAACTATTTTTAATTATATTTCACTATATTAATATTTATACAAATATTTCTCATTTTTGTCAAACTTATCATTAAAAAGATTTATAATAATTAACAACTAGATAGTGATAACAATAAAGGAGGTTGTGAGATGAGACAAACAAAAAGAATAACACAGGTCATGGCAAAAAGAGCAACGCAGCAAGAGCTAGATGCAGGGCTCAAGATAATGAGCAGCGCAATAGTTGATGTTGAATGGCTTGACGCCTGCGCACACATGGCAGTTGAAAAGATTGACCTAAAAAAGCTAAAGGAGCTGCTTTGCCCTACGCACACAATCGGCAAAGTGGTAGCCCAGGACAAGGAAGTCATCTGTGTCGCCACCAACATAAGCGCAGCCAACGGCCTGGACCTCATAGCCATCCCAATCAAATGGATCAAGCAGGTCCTGATACTCAAAGAAAGAGCAAGAGGCTAAGAGAAAAAAAGAGGTGAAACAAAATGAAGAAGTTTTCAGTGAAGAACGTCGGATGGTACTTGGCAGACAAGCTGATTGTGCCAACCACTACATTGATAGGAGTAGGCGCTGCACGGGCATTGGACGATGGCAGCCTGCTAGAGAGAATAGTGCATACAGTGAAGTTCCCGTATGATTTGCTGGTCGGGAAAGGATTTATTCCTGAAATCGCAAGGACATTCATTGACCTGGCAGACAACGTTATTGAACATCCAGTAGAGACCTTGGGAGCAATCGGTGGAGGTTACTTGGCAGGAAGGATAGCCAAGTGGTACGTTGAAAGCAAGAGGATGAAGAAGATTTACACGCCAGAAGTGAAAGCGTAATCCAAATTTCGGGCATTTAAAGGTGAACAACATGATAGATGAAATCATTGAAGAAGTCGTCAAGGAAATAGATAAAAAAAAGAAGCGTGAGCAAAGAGAGCGTGAATATACTGGCTACGAACCTAAGGTACCGTGCCCAAAGGACAAGGAATATCCAGTGTATGAACCCGCAGACCAAGGCAAAGAGAAAGAAAAGCAAGAAGAAATGGAAAAATGGTATCCTAAGACGCCTGAAAAGGAGAAAGAGGAGCCAAAGTATCAAAAGCTTTAAAATAAAATGGAGGTAGGTAAAATGAAGCTAGAACACAAATTTTTTGACGATAGGGCTAAGAAGTTGGAACACTTCAAAAGGCTTTCAGATATCAGGCAAATAGCAAAGACTGCCCGCGATTTTGCAGAGGGAAAAAAATATCTGGATGAAAAAGTGCATTATGGAGCATTGGTATTGGCCGGGCATATAACAATTGTAAAAGGCCCTCTTCGTGATGCACAATACCTTTTTGAGCAAGCCTTAGCATTCATGGCCAAACATGAATATAAAATACCACATGTCGAGTTTTTCAGGGAGCGAGCACTAAAAGGGCTGGAAACGATTGTGTATAAAGTATGTGGCATGCCAGCAGAGCAGGCGTGCGGGTATTACACCGATGTCGCAGAGGATGCGTTTAGGTGCTTAATAAAGTATGGTACTGAAATGCAAGAAAAGAAGCTGCAGTGAATTTTTGTTAATATTTTTTTAAATATCTCACTTGCTCAAAATCTTCTTTTCTTAAGCCATTCCTGAATGCCAATCAAAAACTTTATAAACATATTAATAGATTTACATATATTTATATGTTACTGATGAAGCTCAAGGCCTTGGCTGATGAGAACCGCCTGGCAATAGTAAGATTTCTTTTCTTGGGCAGCAAGACCGTCTCAGAGATAACCCGAGCAACAGGCAAATCCCAGCCTAACACATCAATCGCGCTCAAGCAACTGCTATATTCTCAAATAATAACTCGCGAAAAGGAAGGCAAGTATGTCCACTACAGCCTAAAGGACAAGGAAGGGGTAAAAAAAGCACTGGAGCTGATAGGAAGATGAGCTGCAAAAACATAAAGCAAAGCAAATGGCTCTTTCACCTAGCCTTAGCCAGCCTCATGATAGCTATCTTTTTCCAGCCAGCCAATGCCCTGGGGACAAGCATAACAGTGCTTGACCGAGCCATTGTCATGATAAGCAGCCTTTTCAACATTGAAAGCCTGCAAAGCAACAGCTATATCCAGGAAGGGTTTTTGAAGTTTGCCTTGTTCGTGGTGACTTTTTCTGTGTCATTCCTTAGCCTTCAAAAGGCCCAAATATTCAAAGATGCCCAAGGAAAAAAGAGCGCAGGCGTAGTTGCCCTTGCCTTTAGCCTGATAGGCGTTTTCATGATGCCTCATGAATGGCTGCTTGCCACAGGAGGGGCTATCACAACTATCATGAGCTCACTAATCTTTTTAGGGTTCTTCATCGGCACGTCTATAGTCGCTGTTTTTGTTCTTAGGCCCAAGTCTGGGGATGACAAGGTGGGCTTTGCCAAAAACATCATCGGCTTGCTAATGCTGTTCCTTTTATTATCGCTCCTGGATGAATGGGCTTTGTTTGTTGGGCTGCCAGTGGATGCTGGCGTGAGCGTAGGAGGCTCTTTCGTGATAAGGGCCTACGCAGTGCTTGTGAGCTGGACCTATGTGCTGATAAGCCTGCTAGTCCTGGTGAAGATATTCCAGTTCTTCTCAATCAGAGGTGAAGGAGGAAAAGATAAGTCTTCGCCTGAAGAGAAAAAGAGAGAGAAAAAGAAGAAGCAAGGGCCAAAGCCAGAAGCGCCAAAAGAGCCAAAACAACCTAAGGAACCAGAGAAGAAGCGTGATTTTTCAGAACAGCTTCGTAGGCTAGCAAGTTCAATCAATGAATGCTTATCCCTTGTCAACAAGTTCTTTGACTCATGCAACCAAATACTAATCACACACCATAATCATGTGAATTCTGGAAGAGGGTATGAAGAGCCTCTTCCAGATGTATCTGAGGAGCAGTGGCAGGAAAATAACCGCTTGATGGAAAGGATGGCCAATCTTGGGAATGAAATAAACAACCAAATCAATGCCATAGCCAGCCACACGGATTATGGCAATATCGTTGAAGCGCAAAACAGCCAGTTCATGGACTTGCTTAATGAGTGGAGCAACCTCCAGTCGAGGCTTATGGGCTTCATAAATGATTTCAGGAGAAGATATGAGGACGCAGAGCTGCCAGGGAGATAGAAATTGGATGAAATAAAGAATTTTTCAGATGAAATGAGCGAGAATGAGGCTGTAGCTGAAAAGCATCTTGAGAGCTATGAGGCTTACCTGAAAAAATCAATTTCTGATTTCCTCAAAAGCCTTCTTACTATGGCCAGCGTAGAAAAAGACCAGAAAAGCAGGGCACGCATCAACAAGTTGATAGAAAGCATTAGGAAAATACCAGAGCTCAAGATTGAGCTTGATGCCCAAGAAAGAGGCAATCTGCTAAGATTATATGACCAAAAAATATCCTACACAGGCAAGGAAATCAAGTTCCTGGAAGACAGCGGCAAGTATATGCTTAAAATCCTAGATCAAATAAAGGAGGAAAAACTTAAGCTCACTAATCCTGAGAATACTTTAAGGAAAGGAGAGTCGTTCTTCTGGTATTCTGGCAAGGACTCATCCCGGACCAACAGAGACCGGGTGACTAGCTCAAAGGAAATCCTGGATAATCTCCATCATCTTATCTCAAGCCTGAAGATAGAGAAATTGCACAAGTATCTCATAAAAGACCAACCAATTGACTTGCTACTTGAAAAATCAACAGAGGCGCTTAAGCGCATTAAGGAGCTTAGCCAGGAGTTCGGCAAGATAAGCGGGCTTGAAAAAAAGCATGAACTCAGCCAGGAAGAAAGGGGTTTCCTTAAGCAAGAAGGTGCAGCCAATAGGTATAACGATGACATCATGCACCTATCTGCACTTATTAATGACCTAGTCAACCAGGCTTATATCAGCATCCAGAACATGGATGCCTCTATCTCTGCCAGGGAATATGCTTTAAAAGAGCTTGAGGGATTTAGGGAGATTATCGAAAAAACTGAGGTCATGAAAAAATCGAAGAGGATACAGTTTAATAATGTCCTCAATAGGTCGCTTATAAAGGCAAAAACAATGTACAGGCTCTCCCTAAGGAAGAACGCCATGAATGTGCTCATGCTAGGAATCCCTACCGCACTCAGGTGCGGAGTGGTCAGTTCTTTCAAGAAGCTCTCTGAGGAGCTGGATAGGCGTGGCTTGAATGTCTTCATCCTGACCCATTGGTGGCACAAGTATTTCTTCTTTGACAAGGAAAATGGAAGATATGATCGCATTCTGACCTATCAGCAAGTTGGTAATGGTAATGGCAATTATGAGCTAGAAAACGGCTCTTACAAGAAAGTAGGGAACAAGGCTGGCTCCTATGAACTAAAAGAGACTCGCTATGAAAAAGTCAAAGAGCAGGATAAGCAAGGCAGCTATACCAAGGTCAACATGTCCCCTTATAATCTCTTGGATGCCAATTGCAATAACGTAGTGACTGAGCTTCCCAGCTACACTGGCTTTTCAATAATTAGGTATCTCAAGGACTTCTTCAATTTCAATCCTCAGATAATCCACGTCCATACTCACACTTTTGAATTTGATAAGTCTTTTGACAGGATAATCGCAGCTGACAGCTACCCTGATGCCAAAATCGTCTTTACCTTGCATGCATTCATACCATACCAGAAAGTCGGCAGGGAACTTGGGGATAAAATGCTGCAAAACACCATAACAGAGCAGGAAAGGCAGAACATCCGCAGCAATTTTTATCGCGGAAGGGAAAAATCCCAGGAAACTATGATGCTTAAGTCTGATGCTATTGTCACCATCTCAAAAGCTCATAAGGCTGCCCTTGAATCCCTTTACCCTGAGCTCCAAGGCAAGGTGGTTGCTATCATCAACGGCACTGACTTCCACAGGTTTGCAGATGATAAGGTCGTAGCTGGCAAGGCAAGGCATTTAAGGGAGTCCCTCGGCATAGCTGAGAACGCAAAAGTCATCGCATACCTTGGCAGAGTTGAAAGGCAGAAAAGAGTTGACATATTAATTGACCTATTCGACCGCATCGCAGCAAAGTTCCCTGATGCAGTGCTTCTTATGGTCGGGTCAGATAAGAGTGAATTAGATGGGCTGGTAAGCAATTATGGGCTAAGGCCAGAATTGATGACCAATGTGAAATTCACAGGCTGGGTTGATGCTGGCAAGGATGCTTCTCTTTTAGCCTCATATATGAGAACGGCAGACGTCCTAGTCCAGCCTGGCAGGACAAAAAATCATTACTCTATGGCTGCAATACAAGCAGCTGCATTAAAGATTCCTGTCATAAGCTGCCCTGGGGAATTATCCATGAATGAAAGCAGTGCCCCTGAAGAGCAAGGAAATGCTTTGCTGAAATTGCTTGAAAACCCTGATGAATTTAAGCCAAAATGTGAAGAAATATACCTAAAAGTGAAGGAAGAATACAACGAGGAAATCTTTGTGCAAAAGCACATCCAACTGTATAAGCAGCTGGTTGGTCCTGGTATTAAGCCAAAGCCAGGCTATGCTTAGTGGCTCACTATAGCCCAAACTCCCTTAAATAAACCACTACCAAGTGACAAAAAACAAAAGATTTATAAAGGGCGCTGAATTTTAAGGCAAGATATGGTCAGCCAATCCGAGAGAAAAATCATTGAAGACGGCCTGATGGAACGCATAAAAAGCCAAACCAGCCATAGGAATTACGACTTCACGGACCAAGAGATACGAGATAAAATCTTCCCGGACTATTTTGCCAAGGGAGTGCATCTGATAGACTGCATCGTTGGTAAATATATGTTTTTCAGGTCAGAAGGCATTACATTTGATAATTGCCAGATTAAAGGCTCGAATATATTCGGGGAAGCCAAGGGCGTCACCATTCGAGGTTCTAAATCAGGTGATGGAACACGTGTTCTTGAAGAGGCAGAAGATGTGATTATCCAAAACTCAGAGTTCCATAACCCGGCCTTGCTGAATGAAGGGAAAAGCATCAGCATATACGGGTCAGAATTCTACGGCCTTAATTCTCTCTCCAAAACAGAGAAAGTAAATATGCATTCAGGTAAATTCCACGCAGAAGGGGCATTCATAGGGGCGAATAATGTTCGCGTGTTGTCAGGAGAGTTCTTAGGCCCGCTGGCTTTCCACTATGCGCGGGATGTCATCGTATACTCTCCTGATACTGTCATACGACATCTGTCAGCCGCAAGAAACTCAATAATAATTGTCGGGTCAATAGATGAAGTTGTTAACTACAATCCAAAAGCAGGCACAGCAATATATTGCATTTCCCCAGGAAAAAAAGCAGCCCCTTATGTAACTACAATCAAGCGAGAGGCGTTTGAGAAAGTTAATGACATTTCAGAGCTTGCAGAAAAGGCAGCTAGATTACACCAGAAAATGACTTCTTAATATTATTTCTTTTTCTCAAGCCACTTCCTAAACTCTTCAAAAGCAAGCTTTCGGTGGCTGATTTTGTTCTTGTCTTCCATGCTCATCTCGGAGAATGTTATGTTGTAGCCTTCTGGCATGAGTATCTGGTCCCATTGGAAGCGGGTGTCGCCTCTAGGGCTGACAATTGTCCCTTTGACTTTTCCTTGAAATACCAATGGCTTTTTTCCTGGCTCACAATAGCCAATGCTAACAAGAGCAACTGCCGTGTTGTCAGAGTATTTGTTTGCTAGCTCATAAAGCCCTTTTATACCTATCTTCTTGATGAAGTCCTTGACATAAGGCCCTGGCAAGCCGCCTAGGGCATTGAAGCACAGACTTGCATCATCCACAAAAACAGTCCTCTTGGTCTTTTCTGCTGCAATCCTAGCTTTTTCCTTGACTATCTCGTCAGGCTCTCCTTGCAGCTCTGGCAAGTCAATGTCAAGCTGCTCAACATCAAAACCTTCAAGAATATGCTTTACTTCCCTGAATTTCTCCTTGTTGCCTGTCACAAAGTAAAGCTTCATTTTTCTAATCCTGCTAAGCCTTTTTTAGTATTCCTTTTGCAGCTATCATTCCTGTGAGCGCTGCTCCCACAATGCCCCTGCTCTTGCCAACCCCATCGCCTGCGATGAAAAGATTAGGTATGTTGGTTTCTAGATCTGGGCTTGTGAAATATTTGGTATCGTAGAACTTTATCTCAGGAGCATATATTAGATTAGCAGCATCTGCTATTCCAGGTATTATCTTGTCAAGCGCAATGATAGTGTCTCTTATGTTGTCAATTATCCTTCCCCTGTAAGCCAAGGTTATGTCTCCTGGCACAACAGCAATGCCCACTGGCAGGGTTGGCTTGAGAGTATCGTAATGCTTTGCCTTGTCAAAGAAAGTGTTCATCTTAGACCTGTTGCCTGCAAGAAAGTCTCCCATCCTCTGTACAATAGGCTTTCCCCCGCCTAACCTAACTGTTTCCTTGGCTATGTCTCTTCCCATCTCCAATGTGTCTGCATAAGGCTCTGTGAGGTTGATGGTATTTAAGATGGCAAAGTTGGTGTTCTGGGTCTTAACTCTTTTCAACGCATCACCGTTGATGAGGCTAAAGCCTTTGCCATTGGTAGGCTCAATCCTGACCTTGCCTCCTTTGTTAGTGCAGAAAGTCCTAGTCTTGTCATGATGAGTCTTGGTTATGAACTTGAATTTCGGGTCGTATATGATGTCAGTTATTGGGTCGTAGATGTCAGAAGGCATCTCTATGCGCACTCCGACGTCAATAGGTCCCCAGGAGTATTTCACCTTGAGCCTTGAGGCTTGCTTCCTAAACCAGTAAGCACCATCCCTTCCTGGGGCTACAAGCAAGAACTTTGACCTAAGCTCTCCTTTGCTTGTTGACAATATGAAGCGCTCTTCTTTTTTGCGGATGCTTTTAACTTCTCGGTTAAGGAAGAACTTTACTTTCAATGATTCAAGCTGGGATTTGTACTTGTTTATGAGGTTCTTGCTCTCATCAGTGCCTACGTGTCGCTGCTTGCAGGCCACAAGCTCAGCTCCACAGCGCCTTGCTCTTGTCACCCATTTATCAATCTCTTTTTGGTCTGTTCCATGAAGCTTTTCATCAGCCCCTAATTCAAGGAACTTGGCATCTATCTCTTGTATGTACTTCTCAGTTTCTTGCCTAGAAATCTTGAGCTCATCTAGCTCCATGCCTATGTCTGGGCTTAGGTTGAGCTTGCAGTCATTCATGAGCCCACCTGAAGAGAAGCTGCCTTTCTCAATGATGGCTATGCTTAAGCCCGGCTTATTTTTTGCCAGTTCTTCAGCAGCCCAAAGGCCAGCAGGGCCTGAGCCTATGATGATTACATCGTAACTTGTCATATCACTCCCCGAGAGGTGTTTAAGGAAGTGGTTAGTTAAATAGCTTTCGAAAAAAGCCTTTGTTTACGCAAAAAAAGAAACGTATGAGCCTGCTGGGATTCGAACCCAGATTTCACCGTCCGAAGCGGTGCGTTCTGTCCATTATACTACAGGCCCTCAGTATAATGATACTGGATTGATTTCGCCTTTTAAAATGTTTTGCCTTAATTCAAAATTAGTGTTAGGAGGGCAAAATCCGAACTTTTTCCAGACTAAAAGCCTCGAATACTTGGAGCTATTCTTAATTCCAACCAATCTCAACCATGTGTTTAAGCTTGTATTTCCAGAAATATCTATTCGATATCTTAAATTCTCATTCATTCTCTTTGGCTGATAAGTATAACTGGTGAATTTGAATCCCAATGATTGAAAAATCTCTTTCAAGCTCTGCGAAAGGTTAAGGGAAACTGTGCTAAAAATAAGGCGTGGATAAAAATGCCTTTGCCTTTTGAATTCAGAGTAAAACCCATATTTTTTAGAGAATGCTAGGCATCCGTCAGTGTCAAAATATCCTCTTAGAAAATAAGGAATTAGGGTAGCATCTTGTTTAATGAAATCAGGCACATCAACAACCAATGACTTTTGGCCGTATGGAAATCCTATTTTTTCATGCATAAAGCGAATTATATTCCCATCTCTTATGACAAAGCCGTAAGTGTGCCTATGCGGAAAAAATCTTCCTTCAATTTCCAAGCTGAATGCTTTAGAGAATAATGGAATGACATGAGTATCATAATACTCTTTCTCATCATAACTTCCGCTTATATCCAACTCCTTTCTCATCCCATCATTCCTTAAATAGCCATCTCCTGCATGTATGCCACAAATTTCAGATAGCTCTCTGATAGAATCAAAATATTTCAATATTTTATTATCTAAAATCATCTGAGAGCACCAACTAGAGTAATAAATAACCCTGAAAGGTTTTTATTTAAATACCTGACGTCCATATGTCCAGTGCCAGAAAGGTAGCGAAATCAAAAGCCGTAGCTTTTGTTGTCAAATGAGAAAAAACAATATAATTAATCAAAATCCGATAAGAACAAATGAAAATCTGCTTATTTCTTCACAAGGACAATCTCAATTGATGAGACCCTGACTTCATGCCCTTCGTTGTTCTTGAACTCCTCAGAGTCGATTCTTATCTCTTTAAGCCCAATCTGGTCCTTAAGAAACCTTTTCATGGCCACTTCTGACACGTCAACAGCCCTGCTTATGAACTTCCCCCTGGCCTTGACTATCACTTCCTTGGCACTTTTGGTGGTGAACTGCACTACTACGCTAGTGACATAGTTCATGAAGGGCTTGTTGCCGATGAACACAGAGTTGTCATCTGACATCGCTATCCCTCCTGTTCTGTTGAAAGTCGCTTGTCTTTACTTCGCTTCTGCCTTGACCATTCTTGTAATGTAGCCGGCAATTATGTTCCTGAGCTTCTTGGACTTGACATCTGTGAATTCCATCACTTTAGCCTTGTTATGCTCGTATTCAGTACTAAAGTTCTCTCTATAAGTCTCAAGCAAATCCATGGAAATTGCCTTTATTGGTCGTGTCTTGATTCGTCCCATAAAGATTGGAGAAAAAAGGGTGGTTTATAAAGGTTACTAAAGCTTTGCTTTAGAACCTCAAAACAAAGTTTTGAAGGTTATGGCGGTTTTAGGGTTTTTCAGCTCAGCTCCACCAAAATCTTTGCCGCCACCTTAGAAGTCAGCTCATTATCATCTTTTTCCTGGCTATAGCCTGTCACTTCTGCCATGCCTATGTTTCTTAGCATCTTGAGCCTGTGTATCATGTACAATAGTTCCCTTGTGCTCAGGCCTCCTGGCTCAACACTGCTTGCTCCTGGCACAAACGCAGGGTCTAGGACGCCAAGATTGATGGAGATGTAAGCCTTGCTCCACTGCCGGGCAACGCTCATGATGCCGTCTGTTACTTCCCAATGCTGCTCAAAGCTTATCTCTCGCATGCTGAAGTTCTTTATGTTGTTTTCAACCATGAATTTCCTGCTTTCCTTGGTGAAACTCCTCGTGCCTACGAGTATGAGGTTGTTCTTGTCAAGTATTTTCTCATCTATCAATCTTTTGAGCCAGCCTTCATCAGGCTGGGCTGAAAAAACAATCATCCCTGAGCCAGGATTATTCCTTGCAAAGGCCTTGAACGCAAAATAAGCCACTTCAGAGTCTTCTGAGAGCAGGCAGCAATAATTCTTCTGCTCGCCAATTTCCCTTTCAATGTCTGCATTGCTCTTTAGCTCCTTGATATCGAATAAGGGAAGAACTCCTGCTTCTGTGAGTGAAAAGTCCTTTAGGTGCTTGAGAATCTTGCCAGAGTTCAATGCAAATAGCTTCATATAAAAGGTAGAATTATTATTTTGTTTTAAAGCTTTCCAAATTTACAGCAATAAACTAAGCGTTCCTCAGTATGTCCACTGCAATCTTTGGGTCTTGGCTCTTGAAGATGTAGCTTCCTGCCACAAGGAAATTAGCTCCTGCTTCTATCACTTCCCTTGCAGTCTGTGCATTTATGCCTCCGTCCACCTCAATGTTCAAGCCAGGGTACTTCTTCCTTAGGCTCTGCACTTTCTTCACTGCAGTCTTGATGAGCTTTTGGCCTGGCTTTCCAGGCTTTACAGTCATCACCAGGATGTAATCTAGTTTTGCTGCCAGCTTCTCAATCTTTTTTATAGGAGTGCTAGGGCTAATTGCAATTCCGGCCATGACTCCTTTGCTCTTTATCTTCTCAATGAGCTTTGCAGGGCTTTTGGTGGCTTCTGCGTGAAAAGAAATCATGCTTGCGCCTGCATCTATGAACTTCATTGCCAGCTTTTCAGGCTGCTTGGTCATCAAGTGAACGTCTTTTAGAATAGGCGCTGTCTGGATGCTTTTCACAAAAGCTGCATCAAAGGTCTTGTCCTTGACAAACTTGCCATCCATGACATCAAAGTGTATGTAGTCAGCATTGCTGACTCGCATCACTGCCTGGTCTATTATTGTCTTGTCACTCCAGTCCAGGCTAAGGATGCTTGCACATATCTTAATAATCAATCATATCACCTATACAGATAAATGGGATAAAAGGTTTATAAAAGTTTTTGTTTTGCGACGGAAAAGTTAATCCTTCAATATCTCAGATTATCAAAAAGTTTTGGTCATTCCCACTCTATAGTGCCTGGGGGCTTGTTTGTTATATCGTAGAAAACCGCGTCAATGCCTTTGAATCCCAATAGTTTGTTGGCAATCTCATCAAGAACTGGCTTTGGCAGGCGGCTGAACCTTGCAGTCATTGCTTCCTGGCTGTCAACCGGCCTGAGAATTATGCTTTCGCCTCCAGTAACAGACAATGGAGCAAGAATTACTGGCGCTTGCCATATTTTGTCATATAAGCCATTCTTCCTAATCAAATCATTAATGAGCAAATCTGCCTTTCTTAACAGCTCAACCCTATTCCTAGTTATTGTCTTTTTCAACAGCTTCAAATTCCCATCCTTTTTCCTTAAAAGGAGCAAAACCCTATTCACATCAGCCACTTTGTTGGTTATGTCTGTTGAAGTCTTTTCTAGCTCATCCCAATTCTTCCCGGAGGTTATGGCTGCCGGATGCATGTATGTCCTACAATCTCCCTGCACCCCAACACTTTTTATTGGGAGTACAAAAGAATCCTCAAGAATTGCGCGCACTTTCCTCTCTGCACCTGTAACATCCTCAGCCTCCTTATCATTGCACAGTATCCTGACTGCCAGTCCTGGGCCTGGAAACGGGTGCCTTCGAAGAATGCTGTCTGGAAGGCCAAGAACCCTCCCTAGCTCCCTTACCTCATCCTTGTATAGGTGAGAGAGTGGCTCTATTACTTTTCCTTGTTTAATAAGCTGCTGCATGGCAAGCACCCTGTTGTGGTGGGTTTTGATAAGGTCTGCATTCTCTGTTCCCTTGGTCTCTATGGTGTCAGGATAAATTGTTCCCTGGGCTATAATCCATTTGCCAGAAGATAGCAGCTCTTCAGTTCTTTCAGCCAGAATTTCAATAAACAAATCCCCTATTGCCTTTCTTTTGTCTTCTGGATTAACCATTCCTTTGAGAGACTTCATGAATTTTTTAGAGGCATCAACAATAGTCAGGTTATTCATTCCCAGTTTTTGCAATGCCTGGCTTACTTGTCTACTCTCACCAGCTCTCATGAAGCCAGTGTCAACGTGAAGGCCGAACACTCTTTTCTTTCCAAGAACTTTGTTAAGAAGTGTGAAAAGGACTACAGAGTCCACTCCTCCGCTTAACAGGAGAAAAACTTTTTTTCCTTTTGCAAGTCTTCTTATATTATCACTGATCTCGCCAGCATAGTTCCTGGAATCCCACTCCCTCTTACAATTGCAAATCTTTCCAGCGAAGTTTTCAAGAACCTTCATTCCATTAACTGTATGAACAACTTCTGGGTGAAATTGCACCCCATAAATCCTTTTCTTTTCATTCTCTATTCCTGCGATTATCCCATCTGTTGATTCAGCAATAATGCTAAATCCTGGCGGTAGTTTGCTGACACAGTCGCCGTGGCTCATCCATACAACCTGCTTTTTCTCTAAGCAATTGAACAAGAGGCTTTTCTTGGCATCAATCTCAGCAATTCCATACTCTTTAATGCTTCCTTTCGTGACTTTTCCCCCTAACAAATGAGTTATTAGCTGCTCACCATAGCAGATTCCGAAGATCGGTATGCTCAATGAAAATATTTTCTTAGCAATTACCGGCGCATTCTTTTCATAAACACTGGCAGGTCCTCCTGAGAAGATCATACCTTTCACATCGCCTTTTTTTATTTCAGCAAAAGCGCCTGCGCTAGAAGTAATGTCAGTAAGAAATCCGAGCCTGCGAAACCTGTTTGCAATCAAGTGAGCGTATTGGCCTCCGAAATCAATTACTAATAATCGCTCCATAGCAAAAGGTAACATTGGGCATTTATATTTTTATTGGTTCTTTTAGTGGCTTCTTGCTGGTTTTCTTTATCCATCGAAAAGCATATAAATAAAAATACCTGTAATAAGAAAGGTGAGAGAATATGGCAGCGCAAAAAGTCATCTTGGGGGCAGACCACGCAGGTTTTGAGCTAAAGGAGAAGCTGAAGAGCGTGTTCAAGGAGAATGAGATAGTTTTTGATGACCTGAGCCTTGTTTTTGACGAGAAAGATGATTATCCTGATGTTGCCTTTAAGGTTGCAAAGAGAGTGGCAAGGGAAAAAAACCTAGGAGTATTAATCTGTGGCACAGGCATTGGCATGTGCATGACAGCCAACAAGGTGAAAGGAGTGAGGGCTGCTCTTGCTTATGATGAGAACACAGCAAGGCTCTCTCGCCAGCACAATGACGCTAACATCCTCTGCCTTGGCGGCAGGACCACTGATGAGAAGCTTGCAAAAAGAATCCTCAAGGTCTGGCTTAACACAAGGTTTCTAGAAGGAAGGCATCTTACAAGGGTTGAGAAGATAAGAGCGTTTGAGAATGAATGATGGCAAAAATCAAAAAATATTTATAGTGAAATCTTGTTTATGAGGCTATTATGGACATTGTCAGTGTGCCAAGGGCAGAATTTGAGCAGATGAAGCAAGAGCTTGAAATACTCAGGAACTCAAATGTTTATAAGCGATTGCTGGAATTTGAGACAAATATATCTTCAGGCAAGAAATTCACAAGAAAAGACCTTGGATTTTAAGGGTTAGAAGCCTTGAATCTTACTCTTTGTATTGTTTTTTGCTGTTTTTGTTCGCTTGTTTTCATCTCAAACTCAAAAAGGTATATTTCATTTGTACTCTTATTATGCTTGAAATACAGCCTAATGGGTGGATGCTTGTTCTTCATTTCGTAGATAAATAACTGATAATCAACTAACTCACCAATAGAGGGGCCAGCCAGCTCAATCTTATCAAACATTTTTGCCAGAATATCCTTGGTCTTCTTGTTGCGCCCTGCCTTTTTAAGCTGCTTGAGTATGACCTCATCAAAGACTAAGGTGTAAGTTAGGTTCATATAGCTCTCTAATATCTTCAAATATATTAAACTATCCGTTTAAGGTGTTTTTACAGCTTCAGCTTCTTGCCAGCATAAGAGCTCTTCTTGAGGTCTGACTCTATCTCTATGAGCCTGTTGTACTTGGCTGTCCTCTCACTCCTTGCAGGGGCTCCTAGCTTTATCTGGCTAGCGCCTATGCCTACTGCTAGGTCTGCTATGTAAGGGTCTTCTGTCTCCCCGCTCCTATGGCTAACCACTATCTGCCAGCCAGCATCCATTGCAGTCCTTGCTGCTTTCAAGGCCTCAGTCAAGGTTCCTATCTGGTTGACTTTTAACAGTAGCGCGTTAGCTAGTTTCTCTCTTATTGCCATCTCTACTCTTGTAGCATTGCTCACAGTGAGGTCATCAGCAATTACCTGGAGCTTTTTTCTCTTGGCAACTGTAGCCATGAACTCAGCCCAAGCCTTGGTATCGTCCTGGTCAAAGCCATCCTCAATGAACCTGATATCGTACTTGTTCAACAATCTCTCATAGTAGCTTATCAAGCCTCCAGAGCTAAAATTAACTCCGACATCATACTGGCCGTCATGATAAATAGCGCTTGCAGCTACGTCTAGGCCAATCCTTATCTTTCTCTTGTAGCCACTCCTGGCAATAGCGTCTGTTATGAGATCCAATGCTTCTTCTCCTGTCCTTATTGGAGGGGCAAATCCTCCTTCATCACCCACATTCACAGCATTCCTGCCGTATTTCTCATCAATAATCTTCTTTAATGTGTGATAAGTCTCACTGACCATCTGTGCGGCTTGTGCAAAGTCCTTTGCTCCCAAAGGCACAAGCATGAACTCCTGGATTTTCAAGTAATTGCCTGCATGCTCTCCTCCGTTAATTACATTGGACAGTGGGATTGGCAGTACAGTCGGGTCTTTGTTGCCAAATAGCTCTGCGATGTACTCGTAAAGCTCTTTTCCCTTGACTTGGGCTGCTGCTCTGCTTACAGCAAGGCTTACTCCAAGCATGCTGTTAGCTCCCAACCTGGTCTTGTTATCAGTTCCGTCAAGCTTGATAAGAGCATTGTCAATAGCTTCCTGCTCAGTGACCTTCATGCCCCTAATCTTCCTGCTTATCAGCTTGTTGACAAGCTCAACAGGCTTATTGACGCTCTTGCCGTGATAGCTCTTTCCCTTATCCCTTAATTCCAAAGCCTCGTAAATGCCTGTTGAGGCTCCGCTGGGTATCATTGCGCTGCCAGAATACTTCTCAGTCTTCACAGTCACCTTGAGCGTAGGGTTGCCCCTAGAATCCAATACTTGTATTGCCTTAACCTCAGTTATCATATCATCCATAAAAACCACCTCTTGATTATTAACATTAAAAAGAAAGGTTAGCTCCCTGGGTTTTATTAATTTATTGGTTTAATCCTCAAACCTGCCAGAGATAGTGCCTGTTGCTGTGTGGAACTCATCTCCCTCTACTTTCTCATAAGTCACTATGATATTTCCCTTAAAAGAGCTTCCTGTAGGTATGCAGCCTCCATCAAAGACAATGGCTGCGCTCTTCTGGCCATTTACCAGGCCGCCACTTGTCAAGTCATTGCTATTGTCGCTTGATGTGCAAGGAGTTTCAGCATCATCTACTAATTCAACCAGCACTACATCTGCATCAACACCCATGTTGTTCTGCAAGTAAATCTTAACCTGCTTTGTTCCTGAGACTTCTCCGCTGTCAAGCTTGTACTCTGCGCAGGTAAAACCATCACTTATAGAGCACTTGCTTGGCAAGAATTTGGCCTGGTTTAGGACTCCGAAATACGCCAGTGCTCCTATTGCTGCCAGCACGACCAGTATAGCCCAGCCATAAGTCATCAAGAACTCCATTGCTGCTTGTGCTTTCTTCATCTTACCAGTAAAAAGGTTATGCAATGAGTTTTATTAAGTTATTGGTTTTCCAGCCTTCAAACAAGCTCAGTTAAAAAGAATAGAAAAAAGAAAAAATTTATTGAAAGGTTTATTCAAACCTACCTGAGATTGTACCTGTTGCTTGGTGATACTCTGCTTCTCCGGCCTTTCTATATGTCACAACCACATTGCCTTTGAAAGAACTTCCTGACATTGCGCAAGGAAGCGCACCTGTGGCATCAAATGACACCGCTTGGCTTTTAACACCATTAAACAGTCCCGCTGGCAATTCCCAACTAGTGCCTACAGCAGTACATGCTGCGCCAGTATTATCTGCCAAGGTAACGTTGACATAATCTGCATCTGCTCCTAGGTTGTTCTGTAGATAGAATCTCACTATGTGGGCTGCTGGGTCTGCTGCATCCAGTTTATACTCTATGCAACTGAATCCGCCGCTTACCATGCACTTGCTTGGCATGAACCTGTCTGGGCTTAGGACTCCGAAATATGCCAGTGCTCCTATTGCTGCCAGCACGACCAGTATTGCCCAGCCGTACGTCATTAAGAACTCCATTGCTGCTTGTGCTTTCTTCATTTTATATTTCACCTCACGCGCTTATCTCTTTATTTTTAGTTTAATAATGCTTTTAAGTATTAGACTTCTTTTTTTTTCTTTATAAACTTTTTGGTAAAAGCAGGCTTTTTTGCCTGATTTCTCAAAATACGCTCCCGAACATGCCTTTTATCAGGAACGCAGCAATCGTGTATATCGTTAATGACACCACAACGAACACTGGTATCTGGGCAAGCCCATCTTTAATCCTGCCTTTTTTTATGGTGCTTACTATGCAGGCTGATGACACTGCAGATATTGATAGCAAAAGATAGGAGAATATCTTGAAGTCACTGGTCTTTATTGAGTCCCCTGAGAATGAGAAGGCAAGGAATGAGCCTGAGCCTGAGCTCATAGTGCTCCCCAGGTTTGAGGTTATTGACTTTATCACTTCTAACAGCTGGGTTGAGAGCCCGAACAGTATTGGAGCTGCTACGATGGTTGCAAAGGTTATGAATATCACATAAGTGGTCACGCTTGAGGCCATCTCTTTCTTTATGAGCTTGGTCTCTTCTATGTTCATGGCTATCTTATTCAAAAGCTCAGCCATCTCCCCTCCTGCAGACATCCCTTCCAGTAAAAGGCTTATTGATCTCTGGATGGTTCGTGACTTGTACTTGTTGGCAAAATTAGTAAGGGCGCTTCCTAAGTCTTCTCCTGCCATGGTGTTCTTGGCAACTGACTCAATCTCTTTTGCCAGCACTCCAAATCCAGGCCTCACGGCATACCATAATGCCCTGTCAATGGGCATGCCTGCGCTTATGTTCGCGCTTGTCAGCTGCAGGAAATCTGGAAACACTGCTTCCACTGCATTGGTCCTCTTGAATATTCGCATGTCAAGGTAGAAGAGGTACACTCCCCATATGAGCGCCAGGACTACAAATGGCACTGTGAGCCAGAAGCCCATGAGAAAGGTTATGAGGCTCAGCAAGCCTTTGCCAGAAAATATGTTCAATATGGTTATTACGGCAGTTATTGTAAGGCAGATTATTATGTCAACCCTTAGCATGTCTCTTGTGACTTTTCTAGGGTCTAGCCTTTCCATCCCTGCCTTTTCCAGGAAGTCATGCAGGTCGATGCTCTTGGCAAACCTCCTTAAGTCAAATCTTCTTTTCTTTTTGCTGGTGAGGATCTTTCTCCTTGACAATGCCTTTAGCTTTGCCAGGCCTTGAGGCAGCTTTTTTTCTGGCAAGGTTTGCTTTTCTGCTTTTCCAGGAGCTGCATCTGCATTTTGCTTTTTACCCTTGAAAAAAAGCATTCCGGAAAATATGCTGCGATTCTTTTCCTTTAAAGCATCGTCTAGCCTTTCTATTTTATCCATAACTTCTTCCTGGCTTTTCTTCTCCTTGGTGAATGGCAGTTTCGGTAGTTTCATTTTTATTCAGCTTATCTAACAACTCCAGGTCACAGCTCCATTGGCGGCCTGGCTGATTTTATTATTGCGTAAAACATGAATTGCATGAAGCCCACAAGGCAGGCTAGTATTATGAGGAATGAGAGCGGCAGGGTGAATCCTATGAATGTGGCTATCACTATGAGCACAGTCGTGCCTAGGCTTGGCACTATCACTGCCATCATCATGTAGAACATTGCTAGCGGGTTGAGCTTTCTTCCATAATCCTTTACTGCTATCTGCTGCTGGCGCACTATCTGCTCTATCACGGCATTAAGCGAGTCAGCTACGTCTGCCCCCGTCCTCATTGAGTTGAGCAATTGCCATAGCAGCTTCCTGAGCTCTGCGGATGGGCTGAGGGCTATTATCTCATTCAAGGCTTCCTCCATGGTTGTTCCCAGGTTCACTTTCTCTACTACCTCATTGAAATAAGAGCCTATGACTTCGTAGCTCCTCCCCAAGTTGACAAAGGCATTGTAAATGGGCACTCCTGATTCCAGCTCAATGATAAGGAATCTTCCGGCAAAGATTATTTCCTGGTTGATGTTCTTTTTTATCCTCTCTATCTTGACATCAACGTATCTTA